>Ga0181518_10000802_pt1 | contig 33524 bp, 37 predicted proteins | sample PEATcosm2014_Bin_28_FD_119751 | JGI IMG/M metagenome (GOLD analysis project Ga0181518, IMG submission 119751) | Peatland microbial communities from MTU Mesocosm Facility, Houghton, MI, USA - PEATcosm2014_Bin01_60_metaG | ecosystem: Environmental > Terrestrial > Soil > Wetlands > Peat | place...
ACCGGGGTCAAGGTCACCGACAAGGAGCTTGCCGCCCTCCCGCTCACGCCGCACAAATGGCATGGTGACTGGAATTACACGATCGCCGCGGCATGATGTCGCGATCTATTCCGCGGCGGGCCCCAACTGCCGTCGTTGGGCATCTTCGCTCGTCTGGAGCATCCTTGCTCAGACCGTTTTACGCCGTGCGGTGCCGTCCAGAAAAACCCTTCGGGGCGGATTATCAGTTCGCTCGATTGGGAGAAGCTGGACGAGATGGGACAGCGAGGCGTGTTCCTGACGGCGTCGCGCGGTAGGGAGATTGTGACCGCTGAGAGCCTGATTGCAAAATGCAGTTGAAGAGTGGGCAGATTCAGGAGAGTTCGAGCCGAGCGGTCCCGAAGTCTTGCGGTCGAACCCTTCCCTTGACGGAGTTGGAATACGAACGTATGTTCGATATCATGGAATCAGGCAACGGCAATCTGGGCGAGGAGCGTCTATCGAGCATTGAGCGCGGAGCCCAGGAGCGCCACACACTGATGGATCGGGTCGTGTTGGAACTGGTGGAGGAAGTGAGACGACTGCGAGGGACTATCGCCCGCATGGAGGAACGGTAAGCCAAAACCACGGGTATCTGGCTTCTGGGGTAGTCAACGTGGATTCTCAAAAACAGGAAGTAGCCGTGGCGTCGGTCGTGGGATCCGACCGCCTGCACCAACGCCGTCAGGTATTTCTCGAGGCGGTCCCAGCTGAAGCGCGATCCAAGCCAATATCGCTCCGAGCGGCTACCTTGGCCCATGGGACGAAACGGGGGCTTCAGGATCTGCGGATGGTGAGTGGGCCGTACTGGAGAGAGTGGTACCGCGCCCAACACGATTCGCTCTGGACCACCAGAACCGGCGATGGATTCGAGGCGTACGCGACCTCAGTCCTGACAGCTTTTCATCCCGACTTCGTCAATCCTGAGCCTGCCGGAAGCCTTGGAGACCGCAAGTGCGATGGGCTGGCCGACGGTGGTACGACCTTCTACGCCTGCTATGGATCGCGACAGCAACCAGGAAGCACCGAAGCGGCGATCGTTTCGAAGATCACTTCGGATTTTGAAGGAGCGGTCGAGAAATGGAGTTCGATCGAGGAGTGGCGATTCGTTACCAACGCCCGAACTGGGCCCGACGTCGCCGCGTTGATCATCAACCTTCAAGCTGAGCACGGCGAAGGAACGGAACGCCCAATTCGAGTTCGTTTGTGGAAGGGCGAGCATCTGTGGAATGAAGTGATCTCGCAGTTGTCTCAGGCCGACCTCGACAACATTTATCCCGGTGCACCTGGTGTCGCTCACGTTGAGCTTGCAGACCTGCTCCCTCTCATCGAGGTACTCAACGATGCCTTTGTTCCGATAGATGATGCCGATGTCATAAGAGAAGTCCCCCCGAACAAGATGGATTTCAATCAGCTTTCAGAGGCTCGTCGAATAGAAATGAACTCCGGTAGAAGATTGGCTACTCGCATTGACGCGTGGTACGAGTCACTCGCCGATCCCGATGTGGCAGACCAACATGGTGCTCGGTTTCAGTCGATCTACCGCGAACACGCCGCAAACCACAGCGATCCTGACGAGATCATGGAAGCTCTGTATGAATCCCTGGCGGGGTCGGGCTTCAGGCGCAATACCTTGCTCGCGAATTCCGTATACGCCGTGACTGCATACTTCTTTGATTCTTGCCACATCTTTGAAACACCCTCAGCCGAGGCATAGTCGATGCTGCTGCCAACTAAGGGAATCAGCGCCGATCGGGCTTTGCTGACAGTCGGTGCGGACATCCTTGAGGTCCTTACTACGCCAACCTCGGTGAGCGGTCTTTGGGAGAGATTTACGAGAGCCCGAAGTGAGACGCTCGACGCCGAGCGCGTGACATTCGACTGGTTTTCACTCGCACTCGCATCGTTGTTTGCCGTTGGCGTAATTGAACTTCAGCCGAATGGGTATATCGGTCATGTTTCTACATAGCATCGGGGCGAACGACCAACGGTTCAAACAACTGACCTTTCGTGAGGGCTTGAACGTCCTCGTGGCAGACAAAACGACCGCCAGCGACCAGGGGGACAGTCGGAACAGCATCGGCAAGTCCAGCTTCGTTCGTATTCTTAAGTACCTACTCGGCGGGAACGAGCCGAAGGAGATGAAGGTTGACGAACTCGAAGGTCACGTCTTCAGGGGCAGATTCACGCTTCCGTCCTACGGTGGGAACCTGTCAGAGGACGTAGATGTTCGACGATGGATGACACCCACGACGCGACTCGAGGTGGATGGATGGTCACCCGTGCCGCCACCTGGGGAGGTGCACGCCAATGATTGGCGTCAACTCATCAGTCGACATCTGTTCAACTTGCCCGAGGGAGTTTCCACGCCAACTCCCGGACAGATGTGGGGGCAGCTGATTCGAACCTACTTCGGCGACCCGACCAAAAGTTATCCAACCGATCCGAACTGGGTGACAGGCGTAAAGCTCGGTTACTTCTTCGGACTCGCGCCCGAGGTGCTCGCTCGGGCTGGAGAGGTCGAGAGGCTCACGCGTCAGCGCAAGGCGATTCACGCCGCCGTAAAAGAAGGAGTGATGGGGTCCATCACTCCTGACGAAGGAGACGTACGTGCGCGCCTAGCGGCTGCTAGACGTGACCGTGATCGCATGCGAGAAAGCCTCCGATCCTTCAAGGTCGACGAGCAATACGGGGACCATCAGCGAGCAGCCGACGAACTGACTGGCCGTATCAGCCGGCTCAATGACGAGGGGTTGGCTTTGCAGCGACGCCGTGGAGAACTCGCCGCGGCAATCGAGAGCGAACGTGAGGGTATTGAGGGTCAGGAGCTCCGTGATCGGCTCCAACGCCTTTACGGCGAAGTCAATCTTGTTCTTCCAGAGGTGGTGGCTCGTCGTTTTGAAGAAGTCGCATTATTCCACGCATCGGTCGTTCGCAATCGACAGACATTCCTTCAAGAAGAGAGCGAGACCGTCGGCCGACGACTTGAGGAGATCGATGTCGAGCGGACCACTTTGGACGCCGATAGGTCTGGCATCTTGCAGTTGCTCTCAGACACAGTCGCTCTCGACACGTTCATCGACGCACAGGCATCGCTAACGCAGATCGAGACACGGGTCGGAGAATTGGAGCGTCAGCTTGAAGCGGCGATTTCCATCAACCAGATCGACGTTCGACTCAATGTGGAAAAGGCAGAGACGGTTGCCTCGGTAAGGGCCGAGTTTGCTGAGCGAGCTTCTACTTTGGATCGGCCGATTGCACTATTCAACGAACTCGGCAGCGAGATTTACTCCGATAGAGAATCAAGCTTGATCATCGACACGACCGCACGTGGACAGTTGAGCGTTGCCCCCCATCTCGGCGGAGACGCGAGCGAGGGGATCAAGGGGGTCGAGACCTTCCTCCTCGACATGGTCTGCCTGATTTCAGGTATCGAACTCAACCGCGTCCCCCACATCCTGGTGCACGACAGTCACCTTTTCGATTCGATTGACCACCGACAGATTGCGTCTTGCCTCAATATTGGAGCTCGCCTTGCTGAGGAGTACGACTTCCAGTACATCGTGACAATGAACTCCGACGTGCTGGAGTCGGTAAGTCAGCAGAGCGATGGAGCATTCGATTCTGAGCCCTACGAATTGCCTGTCCGCCTCGAAGACCGGACGCCCGAAGGAGGTTTGTTCGGGTTCAGGTTCGAATAGGCACGGGACTTCTGAAGATCTAAAAATATGGGTGCGCAGACACCGAAGACCGCAGCTGGTCAATGCGAGGGTAGCGAACGGCGCGTGAGGTGGTCGACCTCAAGGAATTCGTAGTCATCTCCCTTCATCGCCAAAGTCAATTGAAGCCCAGAGAGACCCCATCGATAGGGTTCTCCCGTGTGGTTTCACTCGTCCCCCCATTTGATTCCTGATGGGGCGGCGGTCTTGTCCGCAGCTGACCAGGGCATCGAACCCACGAGCTTTGGCGACCAGTTGGAAGAAGCCGTTGCCTTGGGAGTAGTCGTGCCCGATCGTGTGTTCATATACCAACACCACAGTGACGATCCGCACCAACACTTCGGGATCGGTCCTTGGGTGTCGAAGGACAGCTATATCTATGAAGTTGAGCCGATTGGTACCCTCGAAGATGACCCCGGGCTGGGAGCAGACCCCGATAACTTCAAGTGCTGCCTTAAGGCGACGGTCAGGCGATGCATCCACCTTCCAGAGTTGGCGCTGTAGATGACCGAACACACATTGAGGGTTCGGTGACTGAGACCGAAAACCAGTCACCGGTCATCTGGCGATGTACCGGCTGTGGAGCATTGGTCCACGTCGCCGACGAACGCACACCAGCCGCTTGGTGTTCTCGTTGTGGGAAGTTCTCATCAGCACACCGAGACGGCGGATGATGGGTCGTTCGATCGAGTGAAAGTCCAAGGAAGCGTCTGAATTGGGCGAAAGAAGCGAGATCTGCGGTGTTTCTGGGTCATCATCGCGGCTTCTCAAACATTCACAGGGCAGCTGGCGACGGAGGATGGCCCAGAGCCCAGGGGCGGCTACAGCGGACTGAGCGACCGTCGTGCGCTGATGCAGGCTGGCCGGCGTCGATTCGAATTCGGAGCGACCCGTCCAGCGACTGTTAGTTACCCACTTCGCCCGACGCCCTCAGCGCAGATAAGGCCTTTTCGGGTGAGATGGGGTCGAATCCCACGCCCGGCGATAGCCAATCCCAACCCGACTTATCACCGCCCAGCTTTTCGGCAACAGCAACAAGCCGCGGCAACGCCAATACAAGGTCGTTCAACTTTGCAGTGATCAGCGTGTCGGGAAGGTCCATTTTTCGCACGGACGCCACGGTTGCCTTGTCTCCGACCACGACGTCGCAATATGGAGCCGCCTGACTGATCGCATCGATATCCTGAAGATCGTTCACCTTCCAGGTGCTTGTTGAATCACGAAACAGATCCAGCTTTCGTGCCACTGCGAGTCTGACCGTTGGCATCCGATTGAAGAATGCGACCATGGCTTCCCGATTATGCCCGGCAGTCGGATGTGACCCACCTGTCAGAGTCCGGAACGGCACGCCATACTCTTGGAACACTTCTTGGATGAGGTCGAGGTGCTCGTGAATGACTTCTCGTGCTTGGATCCGAACGCGCAGCTCTTCACGCGTGATCGGGTCGTTTGCCAGTAGGTCTCTGTAGATCTCTTCCCACTCGAGCCGACTCTTGATCACATCTTCGGTGGCTTCGGGTCGATAGCCATATTTCGTGCGAAGCAATTCGATCTGATCGTCCGCTGGTCCCGTTAGGAACTGAATCTCTGCCCACTGCGTAAGTCTGCAAAGAATGTCGGCTGGAATGAGAGCACCGTGGGGAAGTGGCACTCCGTCGGGATTGCGGATGCTCAATTGATGCTGCACTCCCTCGAACGCCCAGTGAACGCCAAGTCCAACAATCTGGGGACGTTCTGGTCTGAACATCGGACGACCAAAACTCTCATGCATTGCGGTCAAGAGCTGATGCCGCATCACCACCCGCCGCGGTGCGAGAGTTCGACAGTGCGAGATCGATGCCATGGTGTTGGCTACCGCCAATCGGCGACTGTGGCTACTGGTCCGGAGAGTCTCGACGTAGTGGGTACTTGAGAGCGGAAATGCGACACCGGCCTCGCTCGCCGACCTGACTGCCTTCAAGACGCTCTTGTCCTTTGGATCCTGGGGCTTTCCCTTTGCTGCCTGGGCGAGACGGATCCAGACCCATTGATCCAAGTAGACAGCGGGTCTGTTGGCCTCGTTGAGTCTTATTTGATCTTGCGGCTTCACTAGACGGAGATTGCCTTGATGCGAAGGTCAGCGAATACCGCAGCCAGGCGATCGATGTCGCCGACGTCCGATGTAAGGATTGCGCTACCGCCAAGATCTATCGACGTAGCCACTACCAACGCATCGATGGTGGCCTTCACGCCCCGCATGCCGCTCTGACGTTTCAGGAGCGCTGCCATCCTCGCCATGTGCTCGGTCGTTGGGAGGACGACCAGATTCTTTAGCGCCTGGTTCGCTCGAGCGTCTCGCTGGTCACCGTAGAGAGTCTCCGCAAGGATGACCGAAGGCACAACGACCGGAACGCCAGCGGTTCTGGAAGCCGAGAGGGCAGCTCGGGCTGCTTCGCTGTCATTCCGCGCGACCGCCCACAGGCCTTCGCTGTCGAGTACCAGTGAAGGCCACGGCGCCGGACGAGCCTTTGCTACCCCTCTTCGAACCATTGGGAGAAGACGCGATCGTAAGCTTCTGCTGATGCCGGACCGGCCTCTTCTTCCATCTGGTCGACGAGCACCCCGAGTCGGTGCTGAACGAGTGCACTCTGCAAGAGGTCGTTGATAGAAGCCGACAACGGTCGCTCCCCAAAGAGCTCCCGGATTTGCTCAACGATCGGCTTGTCGAGCGTGATCGAGTGCTTCTCCTTCTCGAACGCGGTATTCATGCCCGCAACCTTCAATCGGGTGGCGGCGCTGAAGGCGGGTCCAGCTGCGATCCGAATCTCGCCGATCATCTCGGCTACTTTCGGGGTCGGGATCGCACCCACAGTGGGCATTGCGCTTTGCGAAATTGCTGTCGTGCGCTTCTTCTTTGGATCTACGGCCGGTTTCCTAGACCGAGTCGCACTCGGCGAGGCGCTCCGCTTATGTGCCGGTTGGGCCATACCTTCAATCCTACCAGGAGTAGGATCGACTTCTCACGCTGTTCTCCTAGAGGCATCCAGGGTCCATCGTCTGTATGGACCAGGCGATGACGGCCCCGTGGTCGCATCGTCATCTCACACCAGCAGGACCAGCACCCCCACTGGGTTCGGATGCGCCATCATCGAGGATGGAGTCCGCCGTGCTGGCGATTGAGAGGACGTGATGTTTCGCCGGAGGAGGAACCGCCAGGTCGAGGAGTTAGCCAGGGAGCCAGCCCGGCAACCGAATTCCAACGCCGCAGTACCGCATATACGGGTCCTCGGTCGGTCCGAGCCGGCCCCGGTCAGGTGAACCAGGCGTAGAGCCTTCCCGAAGGGGGCCTGAGCGGCCGCCGGAGGACCTGCGGCCACCCCCGTTCCATATCCGGGCCGTACCGCTCGACGAGTCGCTGGGTGGCGAATAGAGAGCCGCTCCTCGGTCGAGGCTTCGTCGGGCCGCCAGACCGGTGGCCGCCGGAGGGTGCCTGAACAATCATACCGAGCCAAAACGAGTCTCCTGGCTCTGACCTGCGGGTTCACGCTCTGACACCACCGTTCGGGGCCCGCTACGAGACATGGGTTTTATGAATGCTTTCCAACCTCGCGACCGAGGGGATGGCGGCGGAGGATGGCCCACGGCTCAGTGGCGGCTGAGTGCGCCTGAGATCAATGGTCCCCCCGCGAGAGCGCCGTCGCTGGCTCCGCTGCATCAGACTTCGACCTATCTGGCTCTGGGCCCACACTTGAAGTATTGCCCGTTGGGAGCGCCGAGTTTCCGAAAGTTGTCACAGAGCCAGAGCATTTTGGGTATCCACAAACGCCGATCGCGAGCTAGCCGATTGCCGTTGCTGGCGGCTCGTCCGAGCTGAGCATTCGGACAGATCGATGGAGATCTTGCATCCAGAAGACCAATAGGCCGACCATTCCGCACGCCATGATTAGAACTGTCACCCACGCGCGCATGATTGTTCCGGGGGGCACAAACAGGGCGCCGGATTCGTTGACGATGACGCTCACGGTGCAGAAGGCGAACGGTGATGCGACGAGAACGACCGTTCCGCCGAGTACCTGCCGGCCAGACACACTCAGTACCGCTGCGACGACAACGGCAGCGAGCACCACCCACAAGATGCCGCGGTTGAGGGCGAAATCTCCATACCAGTAGAAGATCTCGATGTGGGCGAAGTTCGTCACCCCCAGCCACCAGAGCAGGCTGAATGCGAGCATGCCGGCCCCGATCGACCCGGCCACTCGGCGAGATGAAGGTAGGTCAGTCGAGGCGAGAATCCCCGGCAAGCCAAGCGCCGCGAGGGTTCCCAAAAGAGCCATGTTGGGGCTGAGCCCGACCAGTTTTCCGAGAACGAGGGTCGCAGCGACCGACGCGACTGCAAGAGCAGCGGCAGGACGCCGGTGTCGGGGTGCTCCCAGCGCGTACAAGGTGCTCAGGAGCCATACGAGGTAGGCGATGGGCGCCACGGTCACGAACGGGCCGAACTGTGTCCCCAGTGGAGCCACATGGTGCCGAGGTTCCCACTCGCCCCACACCAACAAGAAGATGGCGAGCGCGCATCCCACAATGAGACCGGGCAGTGCGGCGGACTCGAGCACCTGGCCACCGAAGCGATCAGGCGTGAGTCCGAAGCGACAGCGCGCGCCATGGCCCACGACGCCGAGGACCTCGCGGATTCGAGGTGGACGCCCTTGCGCCTCGCTGGCATCGAGCATGGTCGCCACAATCTCCGCACCGCGCTGATCACTGCTGGGGTACACCCTCTTGAGCCAGTCGTAGCGCGAGCTCATGTCAGGCTCCCGGCGATTCGGAGGCGGTGCAGCGCCTCCGTGGAGACCGTGACTCGGCGCTCGGATTCGGCAGCAAGGAGGCGAGTGCCCTGTGTGCTCAGGCGGTAGTAGCGGCGGAGGCGTCCCTCGACCACCTCTTCGCCGGCCGCTTCGATGTAGCCCTCGTGGGCGAGACGGTCGAGCGTCGTGTACAGGCTCCCGGGTCGCAGCACCGTGTGGCCCCCGGAAAGGGCTTCCACTTCTTGAATGATCGCGTACCCGTGCTTTTGTCCACCGGCGAGTGCCGCCAGTACGAGGAAGGTTGGCTCACGCACCTCCATACTCATGCCATCAGTATAGTCATGTAATCTAACTATGCAAGCTCAACCTGCGTCACCCGCGAGAAAGGCTTATCGGCGCCGTCGCGCGCCGATCGAGGAGGATCAGGTGTGTAGTAGAGTGTGAAGCAAGAGGAGGTCCAGTTGAGCAGTCCTTTCGCGGAGGCATCGCCGGTCGAAGTCCCCTTGAGCAGAGCCCCGTTGGTCAAGGTGCTCGCCCAGCTCAAGTTCCCGGTCAACGCTCGGATCGACACCACCGAGGGTGTGGCCGGGTTCCAGGACCTGCTGCGTGATGCGTACCCCATCATGCGCCAAGAGCAGCAACTGGCGATCGCCCTCCCGGCAGGAGCCGGGTCGCTCGGTGTTCAGGTGGGCGCCGCGGCAGCGTCCTTGTGGCGTCTTTCGAGCCTTGACGATGACTGGACCGTCGTCATCGCCCGGGACTTCCTGGCCATCGAAACCAGCAGCTACACATCGCGCGATGACTTCCTGCAGCGATTCGAGCGGGTACTCGATGCCATGACGAAGGCCGGCTTGTCTCCGGTTGTCAGCGACCGGTTGGGCATCCGCTACATCGATCGGATCGAGGGCGAAGACATGATCAGCGACCTGCCATTGCTGGTACGTCGCGAGGTCCTCGGAGTGGGCCTTGTGGAACTTCCTGAGCGCTCCGAGATCATCGGGAGTGTGTCGCAGACCCATCTACGGATCGACGACGTGCAGATACGTGCCGGTTGGGGACTCCTGCCTCCCAATGCCGTGATGCTGCCCGGGATCGACGGTGTCGACGCCAAGACCTGGGTGCTCGACGTCGACGTCTTCACCGAGCGCGTCAAGCCGTTCTCGGTTGAAGACGTGGTGAGCGAGATCTCGGTCGCGGCGGATCATGCCTACCGGTTTTTCCGGTGGGCGGTCACCGACGAGTTCCTGCGTCGCCACGGGGGTGCGTTGTGACGGCCCTCCTCGATCAGGCCGATCTGACCTGGACGCACACGGCGCCTCAGACCGCGGAGCGTCGTCGCGGAGTGCCCGCTGTGCTGTTCGTCGCCGGCATGACTGCGGCCACCTGCACGATGGGTGTTCCGGTGATGGTGACGGATCTGACGAGCGTCACCGCGATCCCCGCCTCTCACGTGGTCAGCGAGGTGTTGACGGCCGATCACAACATCGGCGCCCAGGTTCGAGAGCTCAAGCTCGCAAGCGGGCTCACCTGGGCACAGTTCGCCGCGCTCTTCGGCGTCACCCGCCGCGCGGTGCACTTCTGGGTTGAAGGCGGGAAGATCTCCGCCGACCACCTCGTGCGGGTCGAGCGGATCCGCGGAGTGCTCGAGCGCGTGGGGGGAACCTCTCCAGAGGCGACTCGGGCAGCACTGTTCAGCATCGGTAGCACCGGGAGGACGCCCTTCGCCGCGCTCGTGGCCGAGGTGAACCGAACCGAGGGCTTCACGCCCGAGAGGTCCCCGCTGGGGGTCGAGGAAGCCAGCATCAAGGTCGGAGTACCGGGTACGCCCGTCGGCACCGAGGAGTTCTCGGGCATCAAGCTCCGGAAGTGGTGACAGCGAGTGGAAGAACCATGGCGGCCGGATGCAGACGTCGTGGCAAAGGTCGACGAGGCCATGTTGGGCTGGCGACAGGGCGACGTTGCCCGCCCAGGGCCGTTCGGGTGGTTGGCTGACCGCAGCCATCCACTCACCCTGCAGACCCACCAACTGGGCGGAGAGGGCTTGGGGCTCACCCAGGCCGAGGCCGAGGCTGTTGCGGTGGTCACCCAGACGTGCGACGTCGTCAGGACCTGCTGGTCCGAGAGCGGGGATGGGTTGCCGTTCGTCCAGGTGTGTCCCGTGGTCGTTCTCGCGGGCGCTGATCTCACGGAAGCCGCCGGCGGGCATTCAAGTCGCTTTGCGCCACTGCCCGCTCTGGGCCACGACCACTTCGCTGACCTGCTCGTGTGCTCGACGCTGGAGAAGACGGTTCTGCTCGGCCTGGAGGGTCCCATCTCAGGATGCGGGAGCGACGAGGACCGGGAGAAGTTCGCGGCCGCCGTTGATCGCAACCGCAGGCGATTCGCGTTCCCCGACGGCATGGACCAGGTGCTCAACCCGCTCCGGCGGCGGTTCCGGGACAAGTGGAAGAAGGACAGCGCCGAGGGGCGTCGAATCGCCGAGGTGTGGGAGATCCGAGCCAGACGTGCCGATCACACGCCCTGGTTGGGCGAGGACCAAGTCGAGGTGGAGTTCACGTTCGTCATCGCCCCTGACGCGCTTCCGGTGTTTTCGGAGGAGGAGGCGGATCAGCCGACGACTGCCGAAATCAAGACGTGGGCGCAAGCGAATGACGACATTGCCAAGTTGGCTGGGAAGTTGGAGTCCATCGGGAATCCGACCGATCGGTCCTATCTCTGGCAGCGCCTGGTCCTTGCCTGGATCGCCAAGTGCGGCACCGACCACCGCGTCGCGATCACCGGGGCGACAGCGGAGAGCGCGGCTGCATACTCCCTGGCGAGAGCCCGGCTGGAACCTCGGCTGGACCTCGACCACCTCTCGAGCCCTTAGCGGCGAATTCATGGACGCTGAGAGCTCAAGCATCCCCATACAGTGACGGGTTCGTGACGCAGTAGGGCGGTCATGAGCGACCATCTGCTTGCTATCGTGAGCACCCCGCCTGTCTTCCCCATGACGGTGGTTGCCTGAGCCGGTGAACTCGAGCAGATCTGGTCTTCCTGCGCTCTGACCTGGGGGTCTCGGCCCGAAATCGGCTCTCGGGGGCCGGCTGCGAGACATGGGTTTACTGAATGCTTTTCAACCTTCGGACCGAGGGGGTGGCAACGGAGGATGGCCCAGAGCTCAGGGGCGGCTACCGCGAACTGGGGGGGCGTGGTGCGCTGACGCACGCAGGGTCGGCGATTCGAATTCGGAGCGCCATTCATCCACCACATCCAGCGTGTTGTTCTCGCTGTCGATGTCGATGCGCCTGATGACGCGAAGTAGCTTGAGTGGCTCTCCACGGCCAGTTGGAGGACACGCCCAGTCATTGACCGACACCACGACGTCAGACTGAACTTGTTGTTGTAGGAAGGCCAGCGCTCTTTCGAGAGAGCTACGGAGGCGGAATAGTGGTCTCTCCGCGGTGGCGAGATGCGGACGGGGGGACCGTGGAGGACGACATCCGCTCCAGCCCAAAGCGCCGATTGAGATTTCATACGCACTTCCACAGGTGGAGCCGGGAGATATTAGCGAGACAGCGTTCCCGATCCTGTTCCGGCAGAAGTGACCACGTCAATCGAGGCAGAGCCACTGCCTGTCGCGTCCATTGTGGCGGTCCCACCTACGCAACTCCATGAAGTACCTGCCGGAGGCTGGTTTGTGATCTGGACATCGAGCACGAGCTGCTCGGCATTTACCGAGACGATTGAGAGCGAGCCGCTGCATTCCAAGTCCTGAGAACTCCAAGTACCGACGGAAATTCCTGTTCCGCTTACGACATCGTAGGAGACGTCATACGGGTCAGGAGCCCCCACTGAAGGTGTCTGCGTCACGGCTCCTCGCCAGTCGCCTAACCAAGGTGTCAGACTCTCTGACGACGAGGAGGACGACTGTCTTGTGATCGGTCCATAGGCGGCACCCGAACTCCACGAATACGTTGCAGTGTCATTTCCCGTGGCGGAAAGCGTGATCGGCCCGCCGACGCAGTACCAAGGAGTCCCAGGAGGTGGCTGCTCAACCACTGTCTCACTCAACTGCAATTCATCCGTGGTCGCAGAGATGAAGGACAGCGTTCCACTGCACTTGAGATCAGGCTCATCGTATGTACCTGCGATACCACCCGTTAGGGAGTTGATGTTCATCGTCAATTTCCAGGGGTTCACATATGCGCCTGGTTGATTGATCGTGCCAGCCCACATACCGAGCCAGGCTGAGGATGCTCCGTTGGCCGGCGGGGATCCCGATGGTGACGAGCTGGAGCCTGCGGAGAAGGGCGAGTCGATTGGCACGAATGCGCTTTCGACCGCATGCCCGTACTCCTCCAAGTTCCCGAGCGTGAGCAGGGCGCCGGCTTCATCGGCCGTAGCGAACCCCTTATCCAACAAGTCGGAAGTCGATTTTCCTATGAAGGACTCGAGGGTGTTACTGACGGCTTGGGATGACTCGCACCCGAGTAGCTGCGAGGAGATAGCTTGGTACTCGTTCCAGAGGAAGTTCTCAAGCGCTTGCGTCACTCCCGAACTCGTCGTCCCGGTGGATCCGATCGCCTGTGCGGCTGCGCCGAATGCGGCCTGTATAGCAGTCGACACGCACGGACCATTGTCCTGCACCGTTTGGTTTAGGTTGACGATGGGACTGATCGCGTCAAACAGGATGAGGATGAAATTGAGTTCCTCTCCATCTGTATTCAGGGATTCTCCATCGGGAACTGCGCTGACCAGGCACGTATTGTTGAGCTCATAGGGATTGAGCGAGCCGCTGCCAGTCCACAAACCGCCTCCGCTGAAAGCCCGCGACATGTAGAGCGCGGGCGTCGCCATCGGGACAGCCTCGTCCGATGGCGTGCTTGCTTCCACCCGGTTAAAGGCAGCGTTAGCCCCGGCTGATATGGCGGTTGCAACAGGATCGGTTAACCAATCGACATATGAAGGAGGCGGTAGGACAACCGAAGTCCCAACTGGCTGAGACGATTCCCCATATGCCATGCATGCTTGACTTGAGTCGTTGGCCGCCGCAGCCATTGCGCTCGTGGTTGCAAATGTCGATGAAGGGATTGAGTAAACTGCATCAACCCAGCCGGGAATGATCGGAGGGATGAATCCGAACACAGGTTTTGAGGCCAGACCATCGTCGGTCACGGATACGTCACACTCCGTGTCATTTTGGGAGTCCGACAGTACGGCCACCGACGTGTAGTCGAACGAACCCGAAAAGGCACCACTTACTGGATAATCCTGGGTGCAGGGTGTAGCCGTGGTTGCTGGCGCAACTGATGCTGTCAGCTCTACAGGCACTGGACCTTGAGATGTCGCCTTGGAAAGCTCGCCCTGTTTCCGCGCACCGGCTTTTCGTTCGGCGCCAGATACCTCCTGGGTTACAGTGTTCGCCGTGGACTTCAGGTCCTGGGTGAACCCCGAGTTGCTCAGCTCGGCCGGTACACCATCAAGATCTTTGATGTCCGCGACCAGATGCGCCATCCCTGGGGTACCTGGTAGGCGCCGTAGGATTGCCGTTGCCCTCGAGGGCACGCCGGTTGCCAGGTACGGTGACATGAAGACTAGAGCCTGCGCGGTCGAAGAAGCATTGATCGTCAGCGCAGGATGAGGCCCGTCTGAGGGATCCACCGCCACTCCCAGCAGGGCTCGGCGGTCGTCGTTCGACTCAGCCAGGAGCAGAGTCACCCCACGTAGTATCGGAACTGTGAAGCCACCGGAAGAGTCGACGAGATACGTTTTACCGCCCGCCAAAACCCGATAACCACCAGCGGAGCCATTTGGGGGTTCGACATGGCCCGATACCGTGTCAATGCCCTCAGACTCATGTCCGGCTGTGCCCCCATGCGTAGCAAGGTTGCCGGGCGAGCCGAATTGCCAGATTGCGAGCAGGACTGTTGCAGTCGCCAGCGCAAGCGCGACGAAGATGACGGGCCGACGGCGGGTCCGGCTGGTCTTGTACACAGTCCCCACGGATGGCTTCGCAGACGAGGGAGCTTCGGAAAGTGAGTGCGATCGCCCTACCCCTGTGGGTTCGCGGCCCTGCTGGCGACTAGCTCCGTACTGTGCTGCACCATCCAACGGGACACCGCACCGGCCGCACCATTTCGCATCGACTGGGTTTTCGCTACCACACTCTTCGCAGTGCACGGCTGTCTCAACCTCCTCTCAACCCTATGGAAGTCGAACCTACGTGACCCACAAATAGCGGCCGTTGGTCAGTCAGCGGCCACCGGTCCTCGCCGAACCTGAACGAGGCGGACCCACTCTCCCAACCCGAGGCCACAGATGAGCAACGACAAGCAGGAGTGTCCGACACGTTGTAATCGACGATCGCCATATACACCTATTCGAGCAGTTTCCTGTCTACTTGCCAAGGGGCACCCCTGCTCACTATGCCCCCGATTGTTCGTCTCAGGATGTCCCTATGTCGAGAACTCAGACTGTCGCTCGGGACGTCGCCATCCACGCGTTCTACGGGTGCGTGTTCTCCCAAATCGTCCGGAGGTCGACGCGTGAGGTGTTGACGGACGATCTCTCACCAAGACGATGCGCCGGCTGCACAGCTCATTCCGACGCACCCGCCCGGATCTCATCCCCAGCTCCCCCGGAGATGCTTTGCAGCATGACTCCCGTGTCCCCATCAAGCGACACCGACTCATCTGGTGATTGACGTCGGGAGTGTCCCAAGCCACAAGGTGAGCACTCCGAACTGAGCTACCCAATGGGAGTAGTCGGGATAGTCGGCATCCCATATCCTTTTCAGGGTCAACTCGCTCCGAAATATCTTCTGCTCACGCTGTAGCCACGCATTGTCGTCGGTCAGCCCATAGGCGGCGACATCTCCCCACGTCCGGGAGAAGTTGAGGCCGGCGCTGTGAATAGTTGGCATCTGGGACGGTTCGAGAATCTTGTAGCTGGCAAGTCCCTTCAGGATCGAGTTGTCATCTGGTGGGGTGCCTGTTAACCAAGCGAAGAGCGCGACGAGTGAGCATGGGGCAAAAAACCCCGCCGTGCCAGCCCCGCTGGCGCCGTCACAAATTTTCGCCGCGACCGTCGGAGTCAGCACACTCCTCCCACGGATCTCAACTGAGGTGATGATCGACACGTGTTCCGTAGCGCGGGCCCAAAGTATCAATGCATCCATGGGCCAGATGCTGTTCGAGTATTCCTGAGACGAAGCCAGGGAAACCAACGCCTGCGGTGATTCCTCGTTGAACCACTTGAGCAGCTGGGTGCTCACGGCGCTCGCTAACCGATCGTATTCGGTGGACCCTTCCAGGTGCGTTTCGGTATCGAGGATGAGTGCCCAGGCAAAGCCGTAGGGCAGCTCCTGCGGAAGTCCCCCCTTCGCGACTTCATGCGCGGCCGCTTCAACCGCTCCCGGACCCCCAATCGCCGTCTCCGCGACGTGCTGATACGACCGTTGGCCCGTTAACCGTGAAATTGCGTGCAATGCGAATGTGGCGTGAACGGCCGAATGCCAATCGATGCATCCATGAAATGCTGGGTCGGAGGTGTCGTGCCGGACGATGCACTGGAGAATTGGCGCTGAGAGCGTTCGCAACTCGGAACCAACAACCTCCCGGGACACAGCTGATGCGTCTCGCTGTAACGTGTAGGAGGAGCCATTCACATGTGTGCCCATCGATGTGGACGGCTTGGCGGCTGGACGTGGAGCATCGGAGTAGCTGCTAGCAGATAGCGCAACGGTGACTAGACCTGCCAGGCATCTGCCCACAAAGCTCATATGATGCACCCGTCTACGTGAACCTTGCGGTAATCAAACGCACAAGTAGATCCTGCTTTCGTTGCCGAGGTCCCTGGTGCGAAACCGGATTCCATGACCATGCGATTCCCGACGCGGTCTGTACACCTCTCGAGGTACCAGGGTCCGGGTAGGGCAAGGAGTCAATCGACCTCTACATAGGCACATCCGCCCAACTATTGTCCCCTCTGGTGAAGATGGAGCAGCTTGGCGCCACAACCGGTATAGATTTTGTTGCCTGCCGAGTTCGGCCCTGAGCGGGTCCCACAAGCGATTGATGCTTGGCTCACCTGAGCGTTGTGAGCCAGCGAGTGTGGCGGTTGGTTGGGCTGTTCGGAACTCGGCTGATCGCCGGAAGGTCGATGTGGGCTGTGCTCGGCCATGCGGTGACCATCGCTGGTCCGCCTGACGGCGGGTCGAACCGCTGGCGGACCAGCGCTGATCGGCAGGGTCTCGGGTTGGGTGCGCCGCAGGAAGGGACCGACCATTACGAAGAGCTCTCTTAACCACCTCTGATGACGTCGCATTGTCCGCGGTTGCCCGTTCTTCAATGGTTCGCCTGATCTCTGGGTCGAGCCGCACGGGCAAGGCGTCTGCCGGACAAGAGCCCACCGTCGGACGCCTAGGGTCGCCGGCGGAGCTTCGAAGGATGGAGTGGTGTTCAGCTTGCTTGCTCATACGCTCCGAGACCTCGCGGGTTACCTCGACTCCCGACGTCGGGCGCTCGTACGGCCTCTCCTTTTGCATCGTAATCACCTGGCTCATGCAGCATCGGCTCGTACTTGCGATGCATGGTCACGGGCCTGCCGGGCCGGCTCGACGGACCAGCGGACGATGTGCTCAAGCGCGACGTGTCCGCCACCATAAGGACGGCCTTCCGCGCCGCCGAGGGGGAGCCGCTAGGACTGGGCCGAGTTCGAACGGGTGATCGCGGCAGCTCCTCGATGGTCCGCCCCACGCGGGCCGCAGAGATGAGGTGGCGAGCGATGCCGAGCCGGGCTGTTCAACTAACCTGGCACAGGACCGGTCGGTTACACATTGTGAGCAACGAGCCCGAGATGACACCTGCGTACCGATCGTCCAGCCCTCGTCGCCCTTGGTCGGAGCCGGCGAGGCGTCCGAGGCACGCCCGCACCGCCCGGTTCAGGGAGACGTCGCTTGCGCTCGCGGCCGTCGCCATCGTCCTCGGAGTGGTGCTCGTGGTGGCCTTGGCGCGTGGAGGTAGCACTGGGGAGATGCCGCGACCGGGAGTCCAGCACCCCGCGACCGCCGGCGCGACCGGAAGCTCAACCACGACCACCAGCTCAGCCGTCGGCCCCAAGTCCACGACGGCCGCGGTAGCGGCGGATCCCTTCGGTGCCGCCGCCGAGTCTTACGTCGCAGGGCGCACCGGCACCATCAGTGCGGCGGCCTACGACCTCCAGACGGGACAGGATTGGACGCTCGGCGACGGGGCACCGCAGGACACTGCGAGCGTCGTGAAGGTCGTCATTCTTGAGGCGCTTCTCGCTCGCTCGGACGGCGCTGGCCTCTCGTCGTCCCAGCAGTCGCTTGCTCAGAGCATGATCGAGCTCAGTGACAACGCCTCGACGACCGAGCTCTGGGACCAAGCGGGTGGAGCGGCTGGCTTGGGGTCGTTCGACTCGTCGGCCGGGCTCACGGACACCACACCATCCCCGTGCGTGGAGTGCCCGGGATTCCCCTGGCCGGGGTGGGGGCTCACGACGACGACACCGTCCGATCAGATCGCGCTGTTGCGGCTCTTGGTCGAGTCGAACGCTCTCCTCACGACGTCCGAGCGTCAGTACGCCCTGAACCTCATGGAGAACGTCACCTCGTCCGAGCAGTGGGGCGTGACGGGAGATGTGCCAACGGGCGTGACCGTCGCGTTGAAGAACGGTTGGCTGCCGTTGAACGCAGCCGACTCGGACTGGCAGATCAACAGCATTGGCTGGGTGTCGGGGGCAGGGAGGGACTACCTCCTGGCCGTGCTCACGACCGGTGATCCAAGTGAGCAGTATGGGATCGATACCATCGAGGGCCTGTCGGGCATGGTCTGGAGGGCCCTTAGCTGAGCCGCCTGCCGCTCACAGTTGGTTCCACTGGTACGTGGGCAGTTTGTACACGGTCGCGAGTGGGTTCCACGCTGAGGCGAAGGCCATCTTGTCGAGAGTCGCCTGTTGGTTCGGCTGCGTCGCGGCCTGGTAGCTCGGATCGGCGGTGTCGTTTGGGCTGCACCCTTTGGAAGACTCATCGCTGGCCCAGCTGGCGTAGTCCTGGTCCACCTGCTGTGAGGCCTGCCAAGCGGAGTTCAGATACTGGATCATGGACGGCGGCAGCGCCGACTGGTTCGGAAGGGTCGAGAGTTGCGAGATGAGGTTCTGGCGTGAGCTTGCGGCGTTGTCGAACGTCTGCTGGTCCTGGGCGAGGTTGCCGCACGCGGAGACGTCGTTGCTGGCGGCGTTGATCGCGCTGCGGTCTACCACGCTCTGGGCGAGAAGCGAGGCCACTGCCTGAGCCGCTTGCTCCTGAAGGGGCAACGTCGTCGTGGTGGTCGTACTCGTCGCCGGCGTGGACTGGGTCTGCGCCGCGTGTGCGGACCCCTTGGGCGAGGTGGAGCCCGTGGAGTGCGCCGGCGAATGCCCCGACGAGACGACGAAGACGAGGCCCCCGGCAAGCCCGAGGACGACGACCACGGCGACGATCGCAACGACGAGCCAGGGACCGTTCCGGCGGGCCCCGACAGCCGGAGTAGGTCGCGCTGGAGTCGTCGGCGCGACGACGGGGATCGGGATGGTTTGGTCGGCGACCTCGCGCTCGACTTCGGTCGGCCCCGTGGCTGCCGTCGCGGCGGTCGGCGCAAAAGCCGCTGGCTGCCCAGCCACGGTGTCCATGGCCGTACCGCAGACGCGGCAGAAGCGTCCGCCCAACGGGGTCTGGTGTCCTGCCGGGCACAACGTCAAGAGCGCCGCGCCGCAGTGCCGGCAGAACTTCGGCGAGGTCGCGTCTTGCGGGGCCTCGTGCCCGTTCGGGCAGACGAGGGGAGACGTCCCGTCAACCATTGGGGTAGAGAGTGTAGAAGCCGTCTGGCTTTACCGCACTGTCGACCACAGACCAGATCCACAGACCCGGGTACAACACTGCGGCAATCACGTCGACGATGCCCAGGAGCCCGAATCCCCCAGCCGCGACCCCACAGCCCGTCGATGTGACTACCTGGCCGTTGGGGTTCACGACGGGCGCACACGAGGTCACGCTTGTGGCAAAGGCGGTGGCGGCGAGAATGAGTAGCACGATCCAGGCGACCGGGACGAGCATGCCGATCCAGAACTTCGTTGAGTCCCGCCTATAGGTGTAGAGCCAGGTCCAAGGGCCGAGGAATATGGCCAACAGGATGGCCGCGGTCTTGCTCTTCGCCGGGGCGATGACCTGGGACGGCTGGCCGCAGTACGGGCAGGCCGGGGCACCGAACGCGACGGCGTTTCCGCAACGGCCGCAGCGAGCCCAGTGCGTTTCTGCGGCCGGTTGCACCGAAAACGGCACTGCCCCCACATGATTTGGGGCGGACATCGCGGGCTGGACCACCGGCGTTGTCGGCGCGGCTGCGGGTCGAGCCACCTCCTGCGACGAGACCGGGGGCAGCGTATGGGCAGGCCCTGTCACCTGTGTCGATGCGCTTGTTGCCACGGACTCCGCAACGGCCGCATCGCCTGTCCTCGTTTCCCGATCGCCGGGGCTCAAGACGAGCGTGGTGCCACACTCGCCGCAGAACGACGAATCGGCCAAGTTCTCGGCTCCACATTCTCCACAGAACATTCGACAGCCTCCTTGCTCACTCTGATTGGTTCACCTTGATCTATTGGCGCTGATCTGTTCACGCCGCTCGGTCCCTTCTGATCGCTGGGCCGGCCCGACCATCGCGTCCGATCTGTGTCACGTCGCCAAACGGCTCCCGCATCCGCCGCAGAACTCCGCGCCCTCTTCGTTGCTGGAGCCGCACTCGGTGCAGAACGTGGTCTGCACCGCCTCGCTCGGGTGGACGGCCACGGGCACCGGTGGCATCAGATCCCGGTGCTGCTGGGCGATGGGCTCGTGATCGACCGCGGAGGACTGGAGCGGCGCAACAGTCATTGGCACGGAGATCGTGGCCGGGCTCTGGCCTTGATCCGGGGACCCCAGCGCGCCGGCGCCGGCTAGCTGCAACGCGCGCAGCTTGCGACGCACCGGCCAGTCGGAGAACGCGAACACGAAGAAGAAGATGACGGGGACGAGGTACGCGATCCCGTCCACGACCCAGGCCCACACGTAGGTGCTGGCGTTGAAGGTCGAGTAGTAGTACGTCGGCCCCCTCGAGTCCTGGTACACCACGACCGAGGTGATGATCCACACCACAACCGGCATGAACAGGACGAGGATCCAGGCACCCGAGTAGCCGGCCTTGGTGATGATCATGATTAGGGCGACGAGATAGAGGATGACGAGACCGAGTCCCACCACCCCGGCCACGATCAGACCTGCTGCGATTCCTCCCGGACCGAATGTGGTGGCAGCAGCAGCAATCATGTGCTTCTCCTTCGTTCAATGGCTCGGCTCGTGGGTGCACGGGTCACGGCAGGACCCCTCCCCATGCCGTCTGTGCGCCCGTGTCGACGGGGTCGGAGAGGCTCCAGACGGATACAGCAACGGGGTCTCCGGGTTGCACCTGGTCGCATCCCGACCCATAGGCACCGGCGAACCCACTGGTCCGAATCTTTGTGTTGCTCCAGGAGCTCACGACGAGGGTGGCCTGGCCGCTTTGATCGCTCGGCCCAGCAGCAGGGGAGTTCCCGCCCGCGCCGAACAGTAGGGACCCATTGCAGTGTGTTCGGGCGTCTAGGAACTCCAAGTGATTGAAGACGGCGGCAGCGGGGACAGCCGCGCCGGGTGGCGAGCCTAAGCCCGAGCCGGTCACCGTCATGCGCAGATTCTGCCCGCTGCCCGAGAAGGACACGCTGGAGATGGCCGGGGTGCCCGAGTAGGTCGCCGGCACATTGCCGCCCCACGTCGCGCCAATGCCGGTCGCTGGGTTCCACATCGCCAGCACCAACGCGTCGCCAGGAGCGCCGCTGAACCCCGTCACCTCAATTCGGGAGTGACTCCAGATCTGGTAGGTCAGCGCGTTCGCATCACCGCTGTAGCCCCACTCGCCGTGGCCGAGCGCCGCGTTGTCGCCGATGCGGAAGAACTGAGTGTCACCGCTGAAGGGAAGCGTTTCCGGGAGCGTGCCGAAGCCGGTGCCCGAGACGATCAACGAGTAGTCGCCCACCGACCCCGAGATGGCGACCGACTGGATCGACGGCGTCCCCGGGGAAGCGCCACCGCTCCCCCCAGGGCCACTCGAGGTCGTGGTTCCCGCGTCGGTACCGACGCCTCCTGCCGACGAGGTCTGGCCGGTCAGGGTCGTCGCCGTGGAACGGACACCCGTGGATGTCTTCGCCGGGCCGCCCTTGGCCTGGGTGCCGCCGGGGGAGCGGTCCGACCACAGCACGAGGGCGGTGGCAAGGAGCGCGGCCGAGATGACGCCGGCAAAGACCCATCGCCATGCCGAATAGGATCGCCGCTCGGACTCGGCCGTTATCGGGTCCGCGTCCGCAACTCCACCGGCAGCGATCGGCAGGGCAGCCGCGGGCTGCGGCACGCTCATTGGGGGCGCCACGGTCAGAGGTGGTGCAGCGCTCTGCGGCGCATTGGACGAAGGTGAGGATGTCGACGGCGTCATTGTGCCCGTCCCGGCGGCGCGCTCGAGATTCCTCCCCCAGGCGGCGGGGTTCCTCGGCCGCTCCTCCGGGCGTCGCTCGAGCACTCCAGCCACGAGGTCGGTCACGTCGTCCACAGAGGCCACCTGGCCCTGGATCGACGCAGCGAGGCGCTCACGCATGCGCTGGGGCTCGAAGGGAGTTGGGTGCTCGCCTGTCAGCGAAAAGTACGCCGTGGCTGCCACCGACCACATGTCGCTGGCACGGCTGGTCCTGGTCTTGTCGGCGTGTGCCTCGGGAGCGAGGTACGGGCCGGTCCAGGCTGGGACCTCGGTGAGGGTTGGCTCCTCCACGCGCAACAGCCCGTAGTCGACGAGGATCGCGCCACGAGATGGGTCGATGACGATGTTCGACGGCTTGACGTCGCGGTGCAGCAGCGACATGCCGGCGGTATCGGCACCCGAGTGCAGATGGCCGACGGCATCGGCGACCTGGGCCACCCAGGCGGCGCGCTCGGACAGCGAGGCGCCCCCTTCCCGCACGACCTGATGGAGCGTCGGGCCATCGGCCCACGTCATGACCAGGTACCAGGTGCGGAGTTCCGGCGGCGGTTCCCCTGCACACGTGCCCCTCGGGTGTGGCGGCCATCCCAAGAAGAGCTCGCGGTAGGCAACGAGGTGGTCGTGGTGGACCAGGTAGAGGAGTTTGAGTTGCTCGTTCCACCGGTCAAACTGTCCCTCGGTCGGCCACTCCCCGGAAGCGAGACCAGGTGGCGCGATGAGCTGCTTGACCGCGAACTCAATCGGGACGGGCAGGGTGCCGCGGTAGCGGGCGCGCCAGATGATGCCCTCACCGCCACGGTGACCGCGCTCGACGAGCTCATACTCGTCCGGTCGTTCAACCGGTCCGGCGCAATCGTCATGGCGGGCTCGTGAACTGCCGTCTGCAGCCGGGGTGAGGGTGGTGGCCGCACCGGTCTCTGGGCCCAGGTCGGTCATGGCCGTCGTGACGGGGAGTCGAGGTGGTCGAGGTCCGCCGGGGTAATCGACCCGGACCGCACCGCGTAACGCGCTAGCTCGTCCTTGGCGTCTGGGCCGAGCATCCCGGGGATGCCGAGATCGCCCAGACGCGACCGCATCGCGTCGAGTTGGTTGCGCACGGTGTGGTCCGAGAGGCCCAGGCGCGAGGCGGCCTCCCGGTAGGACGCCGGCCGTCGGGATCCGCCGCTGACGAGGAGGGGCTCGCAGACCGCAGTGAGCAGGTGGCGCTCCCGAGGCGTCAACGGCAAGGAGGCCTGGGTCGAGGGCGACGCCGTGGGCTGGTCGTCGGCTCTTTCTCCAGCCCGGTCCGAGGCCGGAACCTCGACCACCACGGTGTAGCGCCGGATCTGCCCGTCGAGCACGACCTCCAGCCACAGATCGCCCAGGGAGATCATGTCTCCCCGGCGATCGAGGACGTAGTCGCCACCCTGGTCGGGCCGGATGCGCACCGGCTGGGACGTCGACTCGTTCCGGATCCACACCCGGCCCTGCGCGTGGCTCACGGTGGCCGCAAGCCGGGAGACGCCCAGGTCCTCGGGGCCGGGGTCGGCGGCGCCGATCTTGACATCGCAGGTTGACTGTCGGCCGATCCGCAGCGAGCGGCCCTCGGGGAGGTCCCATCGCCGGCCGCCTAGGGTCACGATGGCGCCCTGCTGAACGGGGGTGGAGTTCGCCTCGCGCTCGATCATCTCGAACCTTCCCGGCCTCTTAACGACTGCGCCATCATTGCGTGTCAGAACGGCCATTGCGAGGGGCACCCCTGCCCAGGCGCCCTGGCGTATCTGCCGGTCGAAAGTCCTGCTAGGAACACCTTTCACAGGGAGGGGTGCCCCTTGCGAATGGTCCTGGCATGGTCAAGACTCCCGTGAGCGCCTACGGCGGCGAACGAGCCGGCGGGGAGACGACAGGGAGGGCACCAATGTTCTGCACGCAATGTGGGACCGCGATGCAAGAGGGGGCCCGCTTTTGCCCGAGCTGCGGGGCGGCAGCGCAGCCTGGGTTGGCGACCCCGCCATCGGGGCAGCCGGACGCGGCTCCTGCCGCCACACCGCCCATGGCCCCTCAGCAGTCGGTCCCCCCTCAGCAGTCCGTGCCGCCCTCCGGCCCGGCGCAGTGGTCGGTGGCGGGCCAACCCTCGTCCCAGCCCTTCCAGCCGCTCGCCGGGGCGCCCTACGTGCCGCCCCACCGAGGCACCGCGCAGTTCGACATCAAGCGCCTCTTGCCCCCCGACTTCATCGTCGCCGGAGGAGCCTTCCTCCTCATGATCTCCCTCTTCCTCTCCTGGTACACCGTCGGCACCGGGTACCTCGGTCTCGTGTCTCTCAGTGCAGTCTCGTACCACGGCTGGATGTACCTCGTGTTCTTCCTCACGCTGGCGACGATCGTCTACCTCGCGTTGAAGACCTTCCTCGTCTTCGACATCGGGATCCCCCACGGCGTCCTGCTGATCATCGCCAGCGCGGTCTCGTTCTTTTTGACGTTGCTCGCCTTCCTGCTGGTGCCGGTCGGGTGGTCCTGGTCCTTCGGCGCGTACCTGGGCCTCATCTGCGGGCTGGCAATGCTCGGGGGCGCGATCTGGCGTCAGGTGCTCGAACGGTCCACGTCTCCAGGGGCCCTCGGGGCGGAGACGCCGCACACCCAAGCCGCCCAGACGACCGGGCCGTTCCCTTCGACCACCTCGCCCACCGGACCCCAACGGACCGTTTCGACTCCCGCACCTGCTGCGCCCGCGTCACCGCCCTCGCCACCCACCGCCGCGCCCGGATCTCCGATTGCCGCGGCGGCAGATCCCGCCACCGGTACCGGGTCTTGTCCGGTTTGCGGGGCCGCGAACCCAGTCAAGAACCGCTTCTGTAACGCCTGCGGCGCCGCGCTCGAGACGAGTTGATCGTGCCCTGACCCGAGTCCGCGGGCTCCGAACTGGAGCCTGACGTCGGACTCGAACCGACGACCTGCGCATTACGAGGGAGGTCAGGGGGTTCTCGCTGAGTCCCAACCGATCTCACCCAGTCCCGTACTGTCCTGGTCGCCGCATGATCGAACGCGCGACCTGAGATTCACCGGGACGCAGCAGGACGCTCCGGGACCCAATGTTGGGACAGAGTTGGGATGAATTCGCAGACGTAGCAATGGGTCTTCCACGGCTGTCCCAACAATTTCCGGCTATCCCAACACTGGATCTGGGGGCGTCTGGACGAGGCGCAACGACGATTGGTCGGGCTGGTCAAGGGCAAGCCGAAGGCTGACGGTGATGTTCTTGGCCTCGAGTTCTATAGCTTCTTCAATAGCATTTACCGCAGCTGCCAGCCGGCGCGCAGCTTCGAGTGGCAAATCGGACTCACCAGATCGAACCGAGAGGACTCCGTTTGGTACAGCTGCAACACACTGGCGGAGGATGCCGACGTAGTGCCCCATTGACGGCCGCTGGCTCCGAGCGAGCACCTCCTCCACCTTTGGGTCCGGACGGCTCCAACGCTGGCTACCGTATTCCGAGAGGCTGATTGACGCGAGGAGACGAAGGCCTACCTCGGCCAGCTGGAGGAAAGACTTGTGGCGTCTCTGTGGGTCATGCTCGCTGAGTGCGCCTCGGTATGCGTTACGCAGCCGCTCCGGGAACGTATGGAGGAGTGCCTCGTCGACGTTCGGGCTCATGGATCAGGTGGTCGTTGTCTGATCGACGATTTAGATGCTTCCGTCTCGCCTTTAGGGCGTCCATCGAGGTTCACGGCGCCGCGACCGTTGCCACTGCCCACCAGTCGCGCCAAGAGTGTTCGATCCGATCGAGGCACTGCTCAGTCTTGAACGTCCTTTCGTTGGCACCCCTGGTGTGGCGCTCGGCTAACCTAACCAGCCCGGCACAAACGAACACCAGGATCGCGACAGTGAGAACGACGAAGTGGAAACCATTGTGAGTGAGGATCGATTTCGCTCGGCGCAGGCTTTCGGCCAACACTACCCATGAACAGGGCCTTGAGCACCGGACGGGTTTGGAATCCCAGGCCCTCTCTGGTGCCCTTGGCGGACCGCCCTCCGTGAACCTGAGAGGAGACATGCCATAACGTTGTCGCCGATTACAGCCCAGCGAAGGAGAAGAGTCGCTCTTCATCGAATTTGAGGGATTCGGCGCCCTGGAGGTTGAAATCCAAATAGTGGGCGATCTGGTTACTACGAGGCACCCAAGTGAAGCCATATGAGCTTCGATCCTCCTGAGCTGCGATGGCGAGATCCGCACCGTGTCTCCTTGACGGAGGTTCTAGCCGAACTAATCGGCCGTAAAGCGTGGGGACCTCGATCGACCCGCTCATGAGCGTTTCTACTCATCGTTCCGCGCATTGGCACTTTGCCTCAGGCAGGTTGCCGGATCGTCGCAGGGCCAGGTCCCTTAGATCCTCTGAATGAACGAGAACAGGATATCGCCATAATTCCGGACTAGTCGAGTGGATCCATCCGGTGCCGAAAGATGCCCCGGGTTCGACGCGGCGACGTCCGGGACTCCAGCGACCTACGCCGTCTTGAATAGCGCGGTCACGACGACGGCATACGAGAAGATTTCTTAGATCAGGTATTGCAGATGCAAGAAAGGTGAAGACCTCGACCTCGTCTGTCGCTGATGTTCCGTAGTCGCCACCTCTCGTCATGAAGGGTCACTTGAGACCCACTCCAGGATGGTCGAGCTCGCCTCATCGACCGTCAGGTCGGCCGGAACGACAAAGTCGGCTGCCCGGATCACGGAATCCACCTCGGACTCGTTGGCATGAGAATCTGCCGAATTGACGTCGTCGGACTTAAGTCCTCGCTCACGCAGCCTCTTCCGCCGTTGCTTGTCACTGATGTCGACTGCCACAACGACAAGCGGGGTCGGCTCGAGGATTGATCGCAGAGTCTCGATCGCTATGCGATGACGAAGGCCGTCGATGACGACGGGACCTGACGAGTATTCGGCGTGGCGAAGGACCGCCTCCACGAATGGAACCCACCCCTGGGCGATCAGTTCGTTGCCGAGATCCTGCAGGGCGGTGCGGTCAGTCGGGTCGAGACCGCGCGTCTGCGCAACAGATCGAACGAACTCCCCAAAGCTCGCCTGTGGGCAGGCGAGCTGGCGTGCCAGTTCGCCTGCCAGCGTCGTCTTGCCGCTTCCGATCCGACCCGCCACGCCAATGGCAACGTCTCTGGTCACAGCAACTGCGGCACCCGGCTGTCCCGCAGGACGACCCATCCCCGACGATCCCGCTTCGGTATGTCCACCTCCGGGAGCGGGCGCACATCGGTCACGCGCATGAGCGTTGCAAATCCAGCATCGGCCCGGTCCTCCCAGAAGCCGGTCTGCGGTTGGATAGCCGGGCCGAACCGCATTCGAATGTCGGCCAGGGTGCTTGGTGTCAGCCGATAGTTCCATACGTTGGACACCGCGCACGCCCCGACGATCGGGCCAGATTGCCTCTTGAGAAGGACGACGTCACCCGACCCGACCCTCTCGAATGGTGCGCAGCCATTGCGTGAAAAGCGTGACTCCACCGTCTTCGTCCCATCGAGGATGAACTGCAGGTACGGCTCGACCAGGATGGCGATGTGGATGCCGACGTCATCATGACCCTCATCGAACAAGGGCTGCATGATGTCAAGCCACTGTGGATCCTGTTCGGTCGCCGAGCGCAGGTAGTTCAGGAACATCAGCTGGCTGTCTTGTGCCGCACCCGGTGAGGCGCCCAGCCGTGGTGCGCCAGCTCGCGCCCCTCGATGCGGGCGATCCACCTCAGCTGGCTCACACTCTGCGCGATCGCTCGATCCTCCTCGACAGTTGGCGTGCGCCCGATCGTAGAGGCGACTGCAGCCCGTGGGTTGGACCCTGACACAACGGCCTGCAGGATGACGAGGAACAGACGGGGAGACTGACAGCGGTACACCCGGTTCCCCGACGTCCACACGTTGGCCATCTCGCGGAATCGGTGACGTCGGCTTACGTCAGGGAGGACAGCGCCTGGGACAAGCTCCTCAAGGCTTGGATCCACGACCTTGGTCGACGGATCCCGACGCACCCGGATGCGAACCCACCCAAGAGAATGTTCCTCCCACCGCGTCTCGCGGGTTTCCTGAGTTGGCCGTGGTCCGTTCGGACCGGACGTACGCAGTATGCCGAGGTCACCCCGGCGCCAGTCAATAGGGAGGCCTGTCCATCCGGCGGCAGCGAGGGCGTTGGTCTCGAACGGCGGCGAGACGTACGCGAGATCCCACAGCCGCACTTCCTCGACCCGCATTGCCATCCGCTCCGCCGTGGATCGGAACGTCTTGCGCTCTTCCCTGCTTCCCGGCCGAGTTCCAACCGCTGGGAGGCTCACGAAGACCTGGGCGTCCGGACGGGCGACTTCCGAGGCCGTCCACAGGAAGGCCTCGATGTACTCGTCGTACCACGGCGGGTCGGCGACGACGGCCGCAGCGTCAAGGGCGGGGACAGGGTCGACGAACAGGTCACGCTTGTACACGGTGCGGTGGGCATCGAGTGTTTTGATGCGTTCTACCGTCAGCGGGTTGGAGTCGATCAGGACGAAGCGACGGCCGTGCTCCTTGGCGAGCTGAGCCACATGGAGGCTGGGCGTGCCGAGGAGCGCCACTGTCTCCCCTGGTTGGGTAGCTGCAATGGCCCGATCGACCAACTTCTCGATCGTCTCGGGCGAGAACCGCCAGTCGAAATCCAGCGGGTGCGGCGGGGGAAGCGAGGACGAAGTGGCACTGCGATGCGACCCTTCGTTCTCCCGCCTTCCCGTTGCCCGACGACGCTGGCCCTTCGTGATGATGGCTGCCTTTCGGAGGCGTTCGATGCTGTCCGCCGCGTGCGTCGGGTAGACCCCGGGAAGGGCACATATTAGATCGTCGAATGTCGATGCGCCCCGATGGATTTCTGCGGCCACCCACCGATCGACCTGGCGCTGGTACGCGGACGCAGATGGTGCGGCACTCATGACGACCGCCCAACGTCAACCTCGTTGATCGGCATCCGGCGCTCGTCGTCGGTGAAGCGTCGGTCGAGCTCGCTTTGCCATGCGGCAATTGCTGCTTGTTGCACCTCCATCGATGCTCGGTGCTCATCGCGGAGGCGTGGTACCACAGGACCATATTCCAAGATCTCAAGAGGGACGAGGCGCAGCGGCAACGCCTCCGATATCCCCTGGAGGCGGTCGACGAATGATGTCATTGCCGCGGGGAGCGAGTCGGCAGTAGGGGACGTGAAGGTCGCGTAGCCGTACAAGTCCATCCCCGTCGCACGTAGGCGCGAGAACAGCTCGAATTGACGGTCGAAGAGTTCCGGAGCGGCCTTCGTGTTGAAGCTGAACGATGCCTCGTCGAAGCCCTTGAAGCAGCACACACGCCCATATCCAGGGTGTTCCGCCACCCGATGCTGCGCCTCTTCGTCCAGATAGCGGAAGAAGTAGTCGTTGGACAGGTTGTCGTCGGACCAGACGTAGACGGAGTCGGCGAAGCCGGCTCCTTGCAGTGCTTCGATCGTCCACGGAATCCACTCCGGCACGAGATCTGGCTGACCTCCGGTGAGGTCGATCATGTCGGGTCGGCCCGCTTCGGAGAGGAACTGTTCAACCAGAGCATGCGGCGTCACCCACGCGCCCCGCTTCTCGTTGGCAGACAGGAGGTTGAAGGGGACGTAGCAGTACCAGCAGCGCCAGTTACAAGCGGCATTCTGGAAGACTTGCGCCCGGATGGCGTCCGCATGGGGGAGGCCGAGGAAGGCCGACGCGGGATCGATCGGAAGGGAGTTATCAGGCCAGCCGTTGCTCGTCCCCCGCGTGAAGTGGCGGATCCGCCCAACGCCACCGCAGTTGGGCGGATCGGTGAGGTCAGCCTCCTGCCCGCTACCCGAGAAGTTGGCCACCAACAGCTCGCGGCTCTCGAGACGAACCGCCCTCTCTCGGAGGCGAGCAGAGAAGGAATCCGTCTCAATCATGAGTCGTCGCCACGCCTCCGCCGTCTCGGAACCTTCGTGGGGCCGTCGGGCAGCTCCGGGAACCGCTCTGCGATAAACATCGTGGCGAGATCGCCCAGGTAGGCAAGTTCGTCCTGCGAGAGGGGACGCCCCTTCGGGATCCCGTGCCAGTACTCGATGCACGTCCGGCAGCACGAGGCAGTCGCGTGCTGGGCGTAGTAGATGATGTTGCCGCTCATCGGAGTCTGAGCGCCGTCCCGGTACGGCATCTCCGGACCCACGGACGACGCGAGCCGCTTGGCGAGAGCGGCCTCCAAGGCGATGCGTCCTTTGCGCAGAGCGTGGTCGCGTGCCTTTTCGTCGATCTCCAGGTGCCAGAAGTGGTGCCGGATAAGTTCCAGCCGGAGTTCGGTGAACGTGTGCTCGGCGTCGTCGAGGCGCCGCTCATGGACCCGCGGCCAGTCCACCAGCTGGGCGTGGCAGTCACGGCACGCCCCCCCGAGCCCGGCGTCCACGAGCTTCTTCGTGCTCCGGAAGCAGTGCAGGTCCTGGTCGCACGACGTCGACGTGCACGTGATCGCCAGTTTGGGCAAGGCCGGCTTGGTGTCTGCACTCATGACGCCACTAGTGCCTGATTGAACAGCTCCCGGTCCAGTGGGTTGAGCACCGCGAGATCACACCGCTCGATGAGGACGTCTCGGCAGACGGACCACGGGTCCACGTCACTCGTTTGAAGGTTGGTTGCCGTCCCCCACCAATTGATGTCCTGCATGGACAGTCGAAAGGCCAGGTAGTTGGCTAGGGCGCTCGTGTCCACGTTTTGTGAGGAGGCAACCCGAGGCACCACGCTCTTGAGCCGCTCGACGCTCCCCTGCGCCTGGTTGACGCACAGTTGAACGAGTTCCTCTGCCCTTCCGTCCAGCAGAACGTCGCCCGCGAACGAGTTTGCTGCTTCCTCTGACGGGTCGGTGCTCGACTCGTCGGCATCGATGACACCGCCATCCGGCCCGTCGATGCCCTCGATGATGTGTCCGATCTCGTGAAGGAGATCGAAGGCCCAGCGGCTCGACCGGCGAGCTCCCTGCTTGAGAACGATCACCTCACGGTCGTGGGCACGCCATACGGCAGCGTGGAACGTCCCGGTGTCCGCCAGCGGCACCACGGGAATACCGAGGTCCCAGACGAACCGCACCAACCCATCGAAGGTGCCGGAGGGGTCTGCCTGATGCCATTCCTTGCGGAAGGTCGACCACGACGACGGCATGACCCGACGGGGGAGACCTTCCGATGCCTGCAGCGCCAAAAGCGCGACGTAGTGGGCGTACACCGTGTACGCAGCGACGCGCTCGGTCGTTGCTCCCTTGGGGATTTTGAAGTTGGCAGCCGCTAGGACCCTGTTGTCGGGCTCGATCTGTGTCCCAGCAAGAACCGAGCTGGCATCCATGCCGAACACACGACCGACCCGTGATGCAAGGTCGATGATGGGAGCCAGCTCGCCATCTCCACGGCGAGGCTCTCGTAGGGCGGCCGGAGCGATCCGCTTCCGCACAAAGGCTTGGTTCAGACCAAGCCCAGAGAGCCGCTTGACGAGCGCATCACTGGTCGGCACCTCGTCCGGCAGAGGAACAGAGAAGTCGAGGGCCTTGGCGACTTCACGGAGTCGGGACAGGCTGGCTGAAGAGTAGTCACTGGACTCGTACCGCTGGATCTGCTGCTCCTTGAGACCCATCCGTTGCGCGAGGGCCTTCTGGCTCATGCCCGCGGCGATACGTGCCCTCACTAGAAGGCGGGGCAGGTCGTCCAGCGTGGTGAGGTGCCCAACGGGGGCATCGCCAGAACGGAGTGCGTCGTAATCGTCCAGCTCCGCACGAAGCTCGGAGACCTGGGATTCGACCGCATGAGTCTCAAGCTTGCGACGAAGCTCACCGTCGTTTGTGTCCAAGGGCCGCTCGTCCAGCTCCTCCCGTAGCCGCTGCAGACGATCGACCTGTGCCTTTGCAGTGCGGTACTGCACGTCGTTCGTGATCATCTACACCAACTCCTCAAGATTGATCGCCACGATTCCTTTCACGCCGCCGGTGACCTTGTTCCTCTGGAAGAACTCCACAAATGGGGCACCGCTTGACCCCTCGGTCACGTTGGGCAGGATGTCGCCCCGGTAGCGGGCCTTCTGGGCGGCCCGCGGCACATCCACGTCGAGGATCACCGGGTGGAGCTTGCTGAGATCGACGGCGTCCATGTCCCAGCAAAGGTCGTAGTCGCCAGGCACCTCCTTGTCGGTCACGAAGCTCCCATCGAGATAGGCGGTGCGGCACCCCGCTCTCTGGAGGTCGCGTAGGACGTCGAGCAGTCCAGCCAGGAGTTCCGCTCTGTGAGCGGTCCCGCCGAAGAACGCGACGACCTCGTCCCAGGTGGCGAGGTGGATCCCCAGGGGGAGAGCCCCATCGGTATCCAGGTCGGGCAATGTCACACCACAACGATACTGTTGTGGTATCGGAAGGTCAAGCAGGGCGGGCTGTGGATAACACGCCGGGCCCGGATCGCCTCGGCGCTCGGGACTGCGGTTCATGACCTGAAACGACGTTTCGGACACCGTCCACGAGCCATGGGTTTACTGAATGCTTTCCAACCTGAGCATTGCTCATACCCATGCCTCATCTCGGGCGAGCCCACGGTCCAAAATGTGGATTTTCCGGAGGCTGAACGGGTCTGCTATCGCAAAGAACAACGCTCCCGTAGGCTGGCTGTATGGCTACCGCGTGCCAGAAAACCGAGCGGATCGTTTCCAGCGCCGAGGGGTTCACGTGCCTCTGGACTTGCACCTGCGGAGCTGAGCACTCCAGCGGCCCCAGGCGAACCGAATCTGACGCCCGTGCCGCTGGCGTTACTTCCTTCGCTCTCCACCGGAACTACGGTGCTTCGTTCAGCCCCTATTAAGGTCTGACCTGGTCGAACGCCTGTTCGCTTGCTACGGCCGGATGCGGACCTCGCGCACCGAATGGAGGGTCGGCTCAGCTACGGACGGCTGATCGGTAAGCATGCCCGTTACGCCTTCAGTGGGGTTGACCCAGACCCAGTCGACTGAGTCGGTCTCTTGGTGGGATGACTACGGTATGTTCACGGAGGATCGCACCGTCTGCGTCATGCCAGACCAGGCGACATTCCGTTGGGAGCGTCCACCACCAGTCGGGCACGCTCGGTGATGTATCGAAATCCTGAGGGAAAGCGACCCCGTACCCCATGTTGTAGCGGTAGAGCGTCGGCTCATTCATTACGAACCGATTCGCCCCTCTCCATACCTCGCAGTTCGCGTATGTCCCATGAAAGCTCATGGGGTCACGGTTGGCTGGTGGGGCCAGTCGCAGGGCCATCGTTCGCTCAGGTTGCCCCTGGTGGCCGGTCATCGCGACAAACGAGTCAGGCTGCCATTGCTGCCTTTGTTCCGCTGCCTCACGGTCCTGTCGCTCTTTCTCTGCTGCCCATATCTGGCGAGCCTTGTCAGAGACGAATTTCT
>Ga0181518_10000804_pt1 | contig 33431 bp, 29 predicted proteins | sample PEATcosm2014_Bin_28_FD_119751 | JGI IMG/M metagenome (GOLD analysis project Ga0181518, IMG submission 119751) | Peatland microbial communities from MTU Mesocosm Facility, Houghton, MI, USA - PEATcosm2014_Bin01_60_metaG | ecosystem: Environmental > Terrestrial > Soil > Wetlands > Peat | place...
CCCTTCGGGCTCCCTCCGGGCCTCCCGAAGCTGGTTCTCTCTCCTTGCTCATACACACCTCCTCGTGATCTCTGATTCATTTTCATCACAATTCGGTGTCCAAAAAAATCCTAGGGCGCGGGATTATCGCTTGTGATGACGAGTGAGTTAGCATTGTTTCCGCCTCAATGTAAAGAGGCGAGCGCTGAGCTGTCTATTGTCCTGCGCCCTTCGCCCGGCGCAGTCGACGCTCTTAAAGGAAACGCATGGACCACACGGGATTCTCATGTGCCAATTTAGGGAGGAATACAATGTTGAAATGGGCTGTAACGGTGGCCTTGGGCGCGCTTCTCGCCCTGCCACTCTGTGCGCAAGAGAAGAATGCAATCACCGCATATAATTGGAACGCAACGTCGGAAAATAGCGTAGCGGTCACAAGCACGGGGCGCGATTTCAGCATCGCTCCGGCATCGCCGCGCCTATTTGCCATGCCCGCAGCCGCGGCAGGCAAGCAGGCGGATATTTATTCGGATTGGGCGAACAATCCGTGGAACCGTGGCGCTTGGGGTCGGCTGACGCCAAGATTTGAGATTGCGGGGCTCTTCAGCTATATCAACTTCAGCCCCGGTTCGGAGCCCAATTTCAACAACTACGGTGCAACGGGTTCATTTGCTTACAATGCCAACAAGTGGCTCGGGTTGGTTGCGGAAGTCGGCGGTTACACCTTCTCGCGGAACGTCAATCTGCTTCCTCCAGGGGCAACCCAGGAGATACAGAACACCGTTAAGGGCGATCAGTGGACCTACCTGTTCGGGCCGCGCTTGAATTTCCGGCACTTCGATCATTTCGTTCCCTTCGTGGAAGTCCTGTTCGGCGACGCGCGTGGCAACCCTAACCTCACCGGCAACACGGCGGCGCAGAGTACCTTCGGCTTGGCGCTTGGCGGTGGTGTGGATGTCGTCTTAGCGAGGAATATCGCCTGGCGCTTTATCGAAGCCGACTATTTCATGACCAACTATTCCGGTCCAGATTTGGCCGCGAGCGCCAGGCAGAACAACTTCCGGATTGGCAGCGGCATCGTGCTCCGCTGGGACTACCCGCCTGCTCCGCCGAAGCCTAATCATCCGCCAGTAGCGGCTTGCTCGGCGGCGGTGCCTTCGGTTTACCAAGGCTCGACGGCCCCCGTGGCGATCCGCGTGAACGCAAGCGATCCCGATAATGACCCGCTCACCTATAGCTATACGGCCACGGGCGGCACGGTCGACGGCACGGGCCCGGATGCGCGTTGGAATCCCACCGGCTTGGCCCTGGGTTCTTACACCATCAATGCCAAGGTCGACGATGGCCGCGGCGGAACGGCTACTTGTGCCGTGGACGTTGCGGTTGTCCAGCGGCCCAACTCTCCACCGGTTATCTCCTGCGCGCCGGAACGCAATCCGATCATCTCCGGCGAACGCGTGGCCATCATTTCGCGCGCATCCGATCCGGATGGCGATCCCTTGACCTTCAGCTATGCGGTGACCAGCGGCCAGATTTCCGGCACCACGGCGACCGCGCAGTTTGATTCCACCGGGTTGGCTGCGGGCAGCTACACCATAACGTGCACGGCCGATGATGGCCGCGGCGGCCGGACCAGCGCCACGACCCACGTCGACGTGCAGGCTCCCGCACCCCCGCCGCAGGCGAGCAAGGTGGGCGATTGCGGCTACACCAAGGTCGCCGCGTCGCGTTTTGACAATGCTTGCAAGCGCGTGGGCGACGATGTGGCCCTGCGATTGAAGAATGAACCGAACTCCAAGCTGGTGATCGTCGGCTTCGCGGATCCCAAGGAACCCAAGGCCGCGAAGCTGGCTGAAACGCGCGCGGAACTCGCCAAGAAGTATTTGGGCGAGAAGGGCATCGATGCCTCGCGCATCAGCACCCGTGCCGGCACGGCGTCTACCGAAAAGGGTATGGAAAAGGACAACCGTCGCGTGGACTTCGTCTTCGTACCGGAAGGCGCGACGTACTAAGAACCCATGCCCGGCTGGAGTGGTGCTCCACTCAAGCCGGGACTTGAGAACATGACGCGAACCCGGGCTCTCCGAAGGCCACTTTGGAGAGCCCGGGTTGTTTTGGAACGAGGCTCATGGCGCGACTTGCCGGCGGGCATAACCGAGGTGACCTGGCTGGACGGATGGTTGCGTGCCGGAAGGCTGACTCTGTTCTTGGGAACGCCCCAAGGGCTGTTTGAATCCTTGGACGGGGGAATGTGCTGGATACGACGCTAGAATGGATTGCCAGCGGGTCCGGTCGACAGGTGGCTCCGTGGCGACGGCATTCTGATCGCTTCGTTGCGGCAGGGTGGGATCTACCTCTCCCGAGATGAGGGCATGAATTGGACGAGGGTCGATGAGAACGCGGAAACGGGGAGGACCACCGGACTGGTGCAGACCGGACCGGAAACTGTGATTGTAGGGTCGCAAGGGGAAGGCGTGCTCGAATTGGAACTGGGGCCGGGGAAGTAGTGGGCTCAAGCGAACACACGATAGGCAAAACGGAGCAAGTAAGGGCAAGAATGCCAGAATCAAACGGAAACTGTTCCATTCCAGTACACTACTCCCAATAGTCCTGTTTTGGTAATTAACGCATTGACAATAATACGAATCTGTCATAGAAGTGAGGTGTGTAAAAGCTTTCCCGGAATGGAATGCGCCCCCTTCCCCATCCGATATCTACCGCCTGGAGCCCTGTCGAAGATCGCATGTGAGGTGGAGCGACAATGGCGAACCCACAAGGATTTCGGCCAGAGAATTCAGCCTACGGCGCAGGGATTGAGAATATGCCCTTTGAGGGCATAGCACGCAGCGACCGCGCTGCGCCGCCGATGCACCTGCTGCTGGTTGACGATGACGATCATATCCGTGAAGTTTGCCGCAGCGTCGCGGAAGACTGCGGCATGAAGGTGACGGACGTCAGCACCGCCGAAGAGGCGCTCGAAGTGATGGAGATGTCCTCGGTGGATATCTTGCTGACCGACCTGCGCCTGCCTGGAACGAGCGGGCTGGAGCTGTTGCGCAGGGTGACGCAAACCTATCCGGACGTTGCCGTTGTCATGCTCACGCAGTACGGCACGATCGATTCCGCGGTCGAGGCTACGCGCATGGGCGCGGCCGACTATGTCACCAAGCCGTTTCGCGTGGAGGAACTGCGCGCGCGGCTCGAGCAGGTAGTCCATTCCGTTGAGCTGAAGCACGAGAATCGCTTGCTACGGGAGCAGTTGCGGGCGCGGCCGGGGTTTGGCGGACTCATTGGCATGTCGCCGCGCATGGAGCGGGTCTACAAGTTGATCGAGAAGGTGAGCCAGCGCACGCATCCCGTGCTGATTCTCGGGGAAAGCGGAACGGGAAAAGAACTGGTGGCGCGAAGCGTTCATTTTCTGGGACCCCGGAAGGATCGGCCGTTCGTACCCGTGGAGTGTTCCGCGCTGGTGCCAACCCTGGTGGAATCCGAGTTGTTCGGATACACCAAGGGAGCATTTACCGGCGCCATGCAGGCCAAGCAAGGCCTGATGGAATCGGCCAATGGCGGCACCTTGTTCCTGGATGAGATTGGGGAGATGTCGCTGGAGATGCAGGCGAAACTCCTGCGCGCGCTCCAACAGAGAGAGATCAAGCCGGTGGGCTCCACGGAGCGCAGAACGATTGATGTGCGCATTGTTGCCGCCACCAACCGGGACTTGGAATTGGCGATTAAAAGCGGGAACTTCCGCCAGGACCTCTATTTCCGCTTGAATGTGGTGCAGATCAAGCTGCCGCCGCTGCGGGACAGGAAAGGCGATATCCCCATGTTGGTGACCGCATTTCTGGAGAAATTCGCCGACCCCGACGACTCCCATCGTGAGCTGACCGAAGACGCCATGCGGCGATTGATGGCCTACGATTGGCCGGGCAACGTTCGGGAGTTGGAGAACACCATTGAACGCGCGGTGGCTTTGAGTACTGGTCCCCTCGTGAGCGTCCATGACCTGCCGACGAATCTGCAATATCCGACCACGGAGCGCGCGCCGGAAAAAGAGGAACTGCTGCCGCTGGACGAACTGGAACGCCGTGCAATTCTGAGCACCTTGCGGCAGACCGGCGGCGACAAACAAGCGGCAGCTCGCATGCTGGGAATTGGCAAGACCACCCTGTATCGAAAACTGAAGCAGTACCAGATCGAGCGCGCTGACGCTTAACCGGGTGCTAGAACGCACTCGGTTCACTTCGGGAATGGATTTCCGCAAGTATCGAGTTGGCAACCCCCTGCCGTTCAAATTCCCTGTTCTTTCAATAAGATCCCGTTCCTACAAGTTTGGTCCAGCCAATGCATAGCTGAGCCCTGAGCAGGCACTAGGGGGCCCGGCATGTTCTCGCAAAGCCGCGCAAAAAAGACGCCGCAGGAAGTGACCGCGGGCGGCGTGCTGCGTGCGGCCAGAGCCGGAGCCGGCCATGACGAGTGGATCCGCATCGCTATTGATGAATTGGCGATGGAACGATCCATTGAACGCGTCGGAATTTGGCTCGAACCGGCAGCAGAGGAGGGAGACAAAGGTAGCGTTGTCTTCAGCGGCACGGTTTGGGAGCGCAACGCGGGTAACTTGCCGCCGGAGTGGCGAAAGATCTCGGCGGAAGCGCCTCTGCCCCGCGAAGTCCTACGCGGCACAAGTAGTGTGGAATACGAACTGGTGAGCACTTCGAACGCACCCATGCTCGGGCCGCTTATGGAACTTCAGCGGGCCCTCTGGGTGCCCATCATCAGGCACCGCATCCTCGGTGGCCTGATCCTTGCCGGAACCCGGGAAAAACAGACCCTCCTGCCCCGCGCGAAAGTAGAGCGCATCGCCGAAGAGATCGGCCTGCTGCTGGAAATGGAGGAAGAGCGCCGCCTGGCCCGCGAGCGCCAGGAGGATCTGACGCTCTGGCGTCGCATACAGGATCTCCTGCAGGAACCCGGAGACTCAAAGGACTTATTGCGCGCGTTGGCGGAAAGCTGCACCGGGGAAACGGGGAAGGGCGGGGCCGGCGCCGTGTTTGCCTTGATTGGAGAACGAAGGAACGGTTTGCCGGTGAACACCCCATCGGCGGCGGGCGAAGTAGATTGTCTGGTTCTCCGCGGACAGAGCGGAGATCCCGAATGGGCGCACAGCCTGGATCAAGGGCCACTGGAAAAACTTTGGCGCCAAGCCGTGGAAACCCGGCGAGTCTGCGGAGCGGAGGCCGAACGCCTTCCACTGGCACGAAACATCTCCAGAATCGTGGCCATCCCCATGGAATTCGATGGAGAGGTGAACGCGGTGCTGCTGGCCGGGCTTCCCTGGCGCAGAAGTTCTCTCGACATGCTGGAGCGATTAGAGTTGCGCGCGCTTCTGGCAGCGCAAGTACTGGAGCGCCGCAACCGCATCGCGCGTGAATTAAACGAAAGGTCCCAACAAAGCGTCCTGTTGGAATCGCATGAAGAGCCAGTGGTGTTCGTGGACCGCCAGGGATTCATCACCGGGATGAGCCGCTGGGCCAGGCAACTGGTCGGAAATTCGGCAGAGGCGCGGGGAGATACCCCTCAGGTCTTGCGATTCGCGGAGATGTTCCGGCCACGGGAGCGGGAGGAAGTTCATCGTTGGATGCAGTCTGCTTTCCTCGAGGGAGCCCAGGGACAAGAAGACCCCTTGCTGGCGTGCTTGAAAAACGGGACCCGCTTGCGATTGCGACACACGGCCATTTCCGATCCGGAGCATTGCTCCTTAACCCTGGAGAATGCGGACGGAATGGAGCGCGCGCGGGAGGCCCATGAAGTGGAGTCGGAACTCCAGCAGGTACTGGAGTGGCTGGATGAAGGGGTTGTTGTCTTCGACGAAAACGATCGCATTCGGGCGAAAAATGCGCGATTTCTTCAGATCCTGGGTCTTGGCGCGGAGGACGGCGCTTCCTTGCAGAGCCTCGCGGACCTGCTACGCCTCACGACGAAGAATGCCAGGGAGCCCGAAAGGTTTGCCGCACGGTGGAAAGCCTTTGCGAAAGACGCCGGAGAAAGGATCCACGAGGAATTGGCCATGGCACGGCCTCTTCCTCGGGTGATTGAGCGGTCTACACGCGCGATTGTTGGGAAAAACGGACGAAAACTTGGACGCGTGGAAGTGTACCGGGAGACGAGCGCACAGCGCATGTTCCAGTCCCGCATGATGCAGACGGAGAAGTTGGCGGCCATCGGGCAGCGCGTCACCGGGATCGTCCATGAATTGAGCAACCCGCTGACAACCATACTGGTGAACGCGCAGCGCCTGGTGTCGCAGGAAGAGGATGGGATGCGGGCCGCGCTGTTGCGGACCATCCTGGAAGAGTCCGAGCGCGCCACCGCCATACTGCGGCAGTTGCTCGTATTGTCGCGGGAATCGTTGCCGGAGCGGCGGCGTGTTTCCTTGAATGAATTGGTCGATCGCACCATGGAACTCCAGAGGCTGGGGCTATCCGGAAGCCAGCTTCGCCTGATCGTCCAAAAGCAGGAGGGGCTGCCTCTCATTGAAGGGGACTACGGCCAACTGCAACAGGTATTGATGAACTTGCTCCAGAATGCCCAACAAGCCATCGAATACAGCGGAACGGGCAACACCATCGGCGTGCGCACGGGATTCGCCGGCGGCAGCCGCGTCACCCTGGAAGTCTGGGACGACGGCCCGGGAATTCCTGGCGTAATCCAGGCGCGCATTTTCGATCCATTTTTTACGACTAAGCCGCCGGGCGTGGGCACCGGCTTAGGACTGGCGATTGTGCTGGGCTTTGTGCGCCAGAACGGCGGCACGGTCGTGCTGGCGAATTCGCCGTACGGGGGCGCGCGCTTCGTGGTGGAATTGCCGGTTGCTCCAGCAGCCGGGACGCAGGAAGACGGGGAAAGTGCCGGACTGGCGGCAAGCGAACTCCCGCCAACGGGAGAGAAGGTTCTGCTCGAAAGTATGCCGGCGGGGAAAGTGCCACGAATCCTGGTAGTGGAGGACGAACCAACGGTCGCCAACCTGATTGCGGACGTTTTGGGCGACCAAGGCATGCGCGTAGACGTCCTGCTGGACAGCCGCGAGGCCGTGCAGCAGGCGGAACGCGAATCCTATGACTTGGCCGTCTGTGACCTGAAAATGCCCGGCATGGATGGCCAGATGTTCTATCTGACGCTGGTGCAGCGGCAGAATCCGCTTCACGAGCATGTGCTGTTTGTCACCGGCGACATGGTTGCGCCGCGCACGCAGGAGTTTCTGGATCGGCATCACCTGACCCATGTGGCCAAACCATTCCGCATGGAAGAATTGAGCGGCGCGGTGCGGGCGATGTTGGGAAAGAAAAAAGAGATGGCGGCCGTCCGGGCAAGTGCCAAGGCCAAGGAAGCCTAGGGAGATGGGTAACACCATGGGAAAACTAGATCACGGCGAACGGGAAGAGTTTGTAATGGTGTGCGGAGAGCCGGAATTCAGCGAAGAGGTGAAGGATGAATGGGGGCAGCGTCACAATCCGGCGCGCTTGGAGTGCGTAAGCGGGTGGCAATCGGCGCACAAAATTCTGGAAGCACGCATCCCGGCGGTGATTCTGGTCGAGGAACAAACCGCGCAGCCGGACGGCAGAACGGAGCGCGCGAAAACACCGGCGCTGAAGGCAGTGGTCACTCTGTTTGCGGGCTACGCGCCGACGGTGGTGGTGGGAAGCCCGGAGCAGCAAGCGGGTCTGCAGGCGCTGCTGGCGGGCGGAACAGTTGATTTTGTGACGCGCGCCGCGGGTTGCCTGCCGGTGGCCATGGGCTTGGTGGAGCGGCGTCTGCGCCGGCGTAGCGCATGGCGATGCGCGAGGATGGCGCGGTCCTTGGAAACGGAGGATCATCCTGAAGAATTGGAGGCCAGAGATTTCGGGGGGATTCTCCGCCACGAATTGAACAACCCCCTGACCGGGATACTCGGCAATGCCGAACTCTTGCTGGTGGAACTCCGCAGGAAAAAGGTGCCGCTGCCGCAGCAGGCGGAGCACCGCCTGGAAACCATCGCCACGCTCGCCGTGCGCATGCGGGAAACCGTGCGGCGGCTGAGCGACGAATGGGAGGCGCAGTCAGAAGCCATGACGCGCGAGTTGCTCCAACCCCCGAACTAAGCGTTTGCGCAAGTCACGGCGTCGTCGCCGGGTCCGCGAAGAAGTGCAGGACGCGGAGGCGAAATTCCTGCGGCTGGTAGCCCAGCGCCGCCGTGTGAAAGGCACGCGGAACCACCCAAAGCGATTTTGGTCCTCGGGCAGCCTTGTAAATCCTTTCGGCGTGGCGGCAGGGAAGTGTCGTGTCCGCGGTATCGCAAATCAAGAGAACAGGAAAAGCGCGCGTCGCCACCGCGAGTTCCGGAGAGACATTCGCGGCCGGGAAACCTGCCAGTGATTGCCCGCGGTGCAGCATCATCCACGCGCCGGGCGCAAAAATCGTTTTTCCCAGCAGCGGATATTCTTGCAGCCCGGCATAGTCGTACGAAGCTTCGCGCAAACTGGCGAAGGGCGCTTCCGCCACGACCGCTTCGATGCGTGAATCGCCTCCCGCTGCTTGCAGGGCGATGCCCGCTCCCATGGACTCTCCCAATGCGAAGATATGCGCCGGGTGCTCCGTTGCAATCAGTGCATCCACGACCGCGCGGCTGTCGTTGCGTTCCAGCCAGCCGTAGGTGGCCACGGGACCTTCGCTTTCGCCGTGGGCGCGCGCATCCATCATCGTGACGCCATAACCCGCGCTGAGAAGAATCAGCGCCTGCTCCAGAACGCCCATGCGGTTATCCGCAACACCGTGAAACACCAGGATCCAGGCGCCATTGGGGTTTGCGGGACGCACCTTCCAGCCGCGCAGGAGCACGCCGTCGGATGCCCGCACGTCGAACTCTTCGCGAAGGGCGCCGATCTCGGCAAACGAAACGTCGGCTCCCACCACGAGATCGGGCGTCAGCGGGCGGCGGATCGGGTGCAAAAATGCCGGCGCCGCCAGCCAGCCGGCCACCGCCGCGAAAGCGGGCGGGAACAAACCCAGAATTAGAAGGATGCGGAGAAGGCGACGTCGCATATTAAGGTAGACGCAAGCGATGTGCAGAAAGTTCGCGGCCGTGGAAACCTGACTTAATCCTGGTCCACCCGCCGCACCGGTTTGCCAAATAGGGGTCTAGCACCGCTGGACCCCATGCCCGCAAGATCAAAATCAGGAGCGGAAGAGCACATCTTCCCGCTGAAACATTTTGACCGCGAGGAACAACGCCGCGGCGGCATACACACACGTGGAAAAGAAAATGATGGCGATGAAATTCCAGTGATACGTGCCGGTAACCAACTCTTTGCAGAGCAGGCTGGCGTTCAGGATCGGCACCAAGGCAAGTTTGGCAGTCAGGTCAATCGGAAGCATGGCCGCGACGGCAGGAATGATGACGATGATCATGAGGGGGCTGACGTAGCTCTGGGCTTCCTTATAGCTCTTGGCAAACAGGGACACGGTCATGAGACCAGCGGAGAAGAGGACGGCAACCGGCAGCACCATGATGAAGATGGAGAGGACCGTGTAAATGCCGATGTGCAGTTGGAGTTGGGCGGCATCGGCGCCAGCCGTGTCAAAAGCGTGCAGGTGCCCGAGGACCGCGAAGGAAACGCCCATGGACGTGACGGAGAGTGCGGCGGTGACGAGCGCAGTTGTAAGGACGAGGAAGAACTTGCCGAAGACGAGGTCCACGCGAGCAATCGGGCTGGAGAGTATGGTTTCCATCGTGCCGCGTTCTTTTTCGCCCGCGGTCAGATCCATGGCGGGATACATGCTCCCGGTGAGGCAGAGAAGGATGACCATGTAGCCAATTATGCCGCCGAAGGCCGCGCCGCCGACCTTTTCGGGCGGGGCGACGTTGTGCTCCTTGATCTCGAACGGTTTGAAGGCCGTTTCCGGGAGGTTCTTGGCGGCGAGATTGTCATGAACGATGCGGTCGCGGTATTTTTCAAGGCTTTTCTGCACGTTGTCCGTGGCCAGGGCGGACTTCATGTCGCCTTCGTAATTGTGGATGAAAAGCGTGGCGAATTTTTGGTGCACGACATCGTCCTGGAAGCCCGCGGGAATTTCGATGGCGGCGCGAATCTCCTTGTTAATGACCTCATCCTTCCAGTTCTTCGTGGTGGGAACAACTTTGATTTTGTCGGAGCCGCGCAATTCCGCCAGAATTCCGGGGGAATCTTCCCCACCGAGAATCATGACGGCGGGGACTTCCTTCTTGGCCTCGCCGAGGAGGGCGGAAATCGCGGCGCCAATACCCGCGGTGAGCAGGGGGAATAGGAGAAGCGGCACAAGGAGGGAGGAAATGAGTGTGCGCCGGTCGCGCAGAGCCTCGCGCAGTTCCTTGCGATAGACGATGCCGATGTTGCGGAGATTCATGTCAGTTGGCCTCCCGCCCGGCGTACAGCGGAGCGACGACCTTGACGAAGATTTCTTCCAGGTCGTTTTCGCCGTAGCGCGAGCGAAGTGCGCCAAGGGAGCCCTCGGAGAGGAGCTTGCCGGAGTGAATGATGCCGATGACGTCGCACAATTTATCCACCTCGCTCATCACGTGGGTGGAGAAAATGACGGTTTTCCCGCGCTGGCGGCATTCGCGAATGAAGTCGATGATTGTGCGGGCGGTCATGATGTCCAGGCCAAGCGTGGGCTCGTCAAAGATCATGACCTGGGGGTCGTGGACGAGGGTGCGGGCGATGGAGGTCTTCTGCTTCATCCCAGTGGAGAGCTTGTCGCAGCGGCGGTCGCGAAAAGAGTTCATGTCCAGCCGAGTGAAGATGTCATCCACGCGCTTCTTCAGAGTGGCTTCATCGAGGCCATTCAGCCGCCCGAAGTATTCGACCATCTCCTGGGAGGTGAGGCGGGGATAGAGAGCCGTGGCGGTGGAGAGGAAGCCGACATTGGCGCGCACCTTTTCCGGCTCTTCCATGACGTCGTGGCCGCAGACAATGGCCGTGCCGTCCGTCGGCTCCAGAATTGTCGCCAGCACGCGCAACGTGGTGGTTTTGCCTGCGCCGTTCGCGCCCAGCAGGCCGTATATCTCGCCGGGCTTGCAGACGAAGCTGACGTTATCCACGGCGCGAATTTCACCGCGCTTCTTGTCCTTGAACGTCTTGACCAGACCACGAGTTTCGATCATGGCGGTAACCTCACAGAATTCTTCCGGGTGCAGGGCAGACCGCGTCCATTGCATACTACGCAAGGGATGCAAAAAAGATTACCGAAGCCCATTGGAGCGCTAAAGCCAGGTTGTAAAGCGATGAGTGCCAGCAAGTTATGGCTACCCTTTGTGACAGTTGGGGCACTGTTTCGCATCAAACTTTTCAGGAGGTACGCGGAAGACGTTGTTGCACTGGATGCACACCCGGTGGAGTACCTTGGCAGGGGCAGGAGTGCCCGGCTTGTCGGCCATAGGAGCGGTCGGCGCTTCGCTGTTGCTCATTGTTGGATTCTAGCATGGCGGGGGGCGCGTGACAGGCGGCCACATCCCGAAACTGGCTCCCGGCGTCTCATTGCACAAGACGGGACAGGAACGGAAGTGTGTGGAGAAATGGCCAACCGTCCTGATAGACTTTACCGCAGGGATAGACCGCCCAGGCAATCGGCCAGAAAGCCCCGCAAAAGAATCGCTTGAACCCAGCGAGGAGTGCTCGCGGGTGTGGCCTGCATGAGCGCTTATGGCTGGTGGCGGCGCGATTTCAGGAACTTATGGATAAGAAGCTGCGAAACAGGGTTTTGCTGTTCCTGCTCCTGGCGGGAATCGTGGCGTATCTGCTGGTGCGGATTAGCGGGCGGCAGCCGGTGGCAAAAATATCGGCGACGACGCCGGTGCGGCGGAACCTTGTTGCCTCCATCAGCAGCAATGGCAAGGTGGAACCCATAGCACCGGCTACCGTGCGGGCGCAATTGGACACCTTTGTGACCAAGGTGCACGTGTTAGAGGGCCAGAACGTCAAGAAAGGCCAACTCCTGCTCGAGTTGAACGTGAAGGATGCGGCCTCGCAACTGGCCGCCGCCAAGGCGAGACTCTTGCGCGCAGAAGACGACTTGCGCGTGGCTCAAGCCGGGGGGCGCACGGATGAAGCGGCGCGCATCAACGGGGACTTGGCGAAAGCCCGCGCCGAGCGTGACCGTTTGAAGCGAAACCACGATTCGTTGACCCGGCTTTTGGCTCAAGAGGCGGCGACCAAGGATGAACTCACCGCCAATGACCTGTCCTTGGAAAAAATGCAGGCCGAAGTGAACAAGTTGGCGGCCGCCAAAAAGGAATTTGACCGGCAAGCGAATCTCGACCAATCTCGAACAGCGCTGGCGGTGCAGCAGGCGCAGAGCGATGTCGCGGCGCTGCAAGACAAAGCGGAGCAAGGGCGCATCCGTGCCTCGATTGACGGAACCCTTTACGCCATGCCGGTCCATGAAGGAGATTTTGTGAAGGTCGGCGACCTGCTCGCGCAAATGGCCGATCTCCACAAGGTTCGCGTCCGCGCTTTCATCGACGAGCCGGAAATGGGAGCGCTGGAGCCCGATGAACCCGTGAAAATTACCTGGGACGCGCTGCCCAACCGCGTCTGGGAAGGAAAGACGGAAATCATTCCCAAGCAAGTAGTGGCCCGGGGGTTGCGCAACGTCGGTGAACTCTTGTGCTCCGTGCAGAACGATAAACTGGAACTTCTACCGCATACCAACGTGAACGTGCGCATCAATTTGAAGGAACGCTTGAATGTATTGAGCGTGACGCGCGGTGCGGTGGAGACGGAGAACTCACAGCGATACGTTTTTGTGGTGAAGGATGGCGTGGGGCCATCCCGGCTTGAAAAACGCCTGATTCAGGTGGGCATTGCCGACGCCGCGAATTACGAGGTTGTCAGTGGACTGCGGGAAGGGGAAGTGGTCGCCATCCCCGGCGATGTGGACTTGCGCGACGGCATGAGCGTGAGAGTTGTGAGCATGGCGTCGTCGAATCTGAAGGAAGCGAAGGATGCGAGTTTGTAGGGCGCTTCTGGCCGCGTTGCTGCTTTCAGTGGCTGTGCACGCGCCTGGCGGCAGAGCGCAGGAAGCCTCGCTGGAGGCTGGGAGAGAGGCTTACGAGAGCACGGACTACGCCTCGGCGATCCGCATCCTCAACGCAGCCGCGGCAAAAGAACCCAACAACGGGGAGATCCAGCTTCTCCTGACCAAGGCCTACCTGGGCGCCGAACAATTTAATGCGGCTGAGAAGAGCGGCGAGCGGGCCGTGGCTATCGATCCGAAAAACTCCGAATACCACAATTGGCTGGGGCAAGCCTACGGCGGCAAGGCCGATCACTCTTCGATGTTCAGCGCGTATCCGCTCGCGCGGAAAACACGCAAGGAGCTAGCAACTGCGGTGCAGTTCGACGAACGCAATTTCGATGCGGCGCAGCATCTCGTTGAATACGACTGTACTGCGCCCTACTTTGTTGGAGGAGGTGAGGAAAAGGCTCAACCGTTGATTCAGAAACTGCTGACGCTCGACTCTTCTCAGGGGCATTATGCGGCCGGAAATTGCCGGCGCCTGAAAAAAGATTTCGCGGGAGCGGACGCTGAGTTTATCAAGGCGCTCGAAAGCCACCCGAAGTCGCTGGAAAGCATCGAAGAGATTGCCGGATATTTTGCAAATCGCGGCTCAGCCGAACGTGTGCTGTTGGCCGCCGATGCCGCCGAAGCAGCGGCGCCGGCAGACCCCCGTGGGCAGTTTTTCCGGGCCATGGGTTGGATCGTACAGGGGGAGAAATTACCGGATGCGGAAAAGATTCTACTAAACTACATCAACGCTGTGCCCAGGCGCCCGTGGTATCCGGGCCCGTGGTCCGCTCATTATTGGTTGGGCCAGCTCTATGAAAAGCAGGATAACCTGGCGGCGGCCCGCGGAGAGTATCGCGCTGCCTTGAAACTGAACGCAAAATACAGACGGGCCCAGGATGCTCTGAAACAACTGGGGAAGTCGTGATGAGGCACGGCGATCCAACTGGGCCTGGCTGGAGCCGCCGGACCCGGCTGCGCGCCGCAAGGTGAGGGCTTAAGCGATCTTATGCAGACGTGGGAAACCATAACGTTGGCAGTCGACGCCTTGCGCGCAAACAAACTGCGGGCCATTCTGACTTCGCTTGGCGTGATCATCGGAAGCGCTTCCATCGTGCTGGTGGTGACCGTGGCGCTCACCAGCCGGAAATTTGTCATCTCGCAGATTGAAGCCGTGGGCTCCAACCTGGTGTGGGCGGAGCTGATCAGCGCCCCGGATAAGACCCAGCCCCTCAGCTATGAAATCACCTTGGATGATATGGCGGAGGTGAAGGAGGAGATCCCCGGCGTGGTGAAAGTGGCCGGGATTAACGACCTCCCCATGTCCGTCGTCGTAAATGGTAAAACGCGAACAGCCGCGCTGATTGGGGTTACCGAGGGATACCAGACCATTCGCCGCCTGGTGATCCTGCGCGGCAGGTATTTCGATTCCGGAGACATGGAAGCGCGAAGCAAAGTTTGCCTAATCACCAGGGAACTCGCCGAACGCGTGTTCGGGTTGGAAAACCCTGTCGGCAAGGATCTCCGCATGGGAGAGCTGACGTTCACGGTGATCGGTGTGTTCCGGGAACGCGTGGCCACCTTTGGATTGTCCGAGATCGAGGAAGACTCCGTAATTATTCCATTTTCGCTGATCAAATATTACACCGGCAAGGAAGTGATCCGGACAGTCTACGCGCAAGCGTCGGGGCCGGAGATGGTGCCGGTGGTGCAAAGGAAGCTCCTGCTGTTTCTCAAGAACCGCCATCCCGCCGAGGCGGAATATGTGGTGCGCACGCTGGCTTCCATCTTGAGTGCAGCGCACGCGATTTCGCTGGCTCTGACGATCGTGCTAGTCGTGATCGCCTTCATCGCTCTGTTGATCAGCGGGGTCGGCATCATGAACATCATGCTGGTTACGGTGACGGAGAGGACGCGAGAGATTGGCCTTCGCAAGGCGGTTGGCGCCGCGCCAAAACAGATTCTCTCGCAGTTCTTGATCGAGGCTTTTCTGATCAGCGGGGGCGGGGCGGTCATCGGAATCCTGCTCGGCTTGGCCATTCCGGTCCTGGTGCAGGAAGTGCTGCCCGGCAATTTGCGCGCCCCCGTTTCGGAAACGAGCGTGGTGGTGGCCTTTCTGGTGTCCTGCTCCACCGGGCTCTTTTTTGGGTGGCTGCCCGCGAAGCAGGCGGCTAGCATGGAGCCGGTTGAGTCGCTGCGTTACGAATAGTTTGCATAAAGCCAAGGCGCGAAAATGCTTTTTGCAACAGGGGGGAAAATGACGACCTGGAAGCGATGCTTGCTGTGCGGGATCGCGGGGACAGTGGGAAGCCTGCCCGCCTTGATGGCCCAGGAGTCCGTGCAGCCGGGTGACTCGTCCGGCACGCCGATTGTGCTGACCCTCCGGCGTACCGTGGAACTCGCGCTGCAGAATAGCAAGGACATCCAGCTTGCCAAGATTCAGACGCGCGTTGCCGATCAGGCCGCCAATTTGACCAAGTCCGAGTTCCTGCCCAATCTCTACGCCGGCTCGGGGGCGGGCTACACCTATGGCATTCCCGAAACCCCCGGTGGCCGCGCTCCGTCAATCTTCAACGTGACCTATACCGAGCAGGTATTTAATGAGCCGTTGCGCGGCCAGGCAAAGGAGCAGCAGGAGCAGGCCAAGGTGCAGCGTGTGCTGCTGGAAGAGACGCGCAACACCGTGATGCTGCGCGTGGCTACGGCTTACCTGGAACTGGTAAAGGTGCATCATGCGCTGGACCTTCTGCGCAAAGAGAAACAGAGCGCCGAGAAAATCGTGGAGGTCACAGAGCAACGGCAGGGCGAAGGCTTTGAGTTGCCCGTGGAAGTTACGAAGGCCCAGTTGACGCGCGCGCAAGTGGTGCAGCGCATCTTGCAACTCGAAGGCCGCCAGGATGAACTGGAAGTCTTCCTGCGAAATCAACTGGGGCTCGCGCCGGAGCAGCCCATCGAAGTTACTCCCGAAGAGTTGCCCGGAGCGGCGGAGCAACAGGGTGCCGACCTTATAGCCATGGCCTCGGAAAACAATCCCAGCCTGGCTTTTGCCCAGTCGGACGTCCGTGCGAAGGAGTTCCGGCTTGTGGGAGAGAAGCGCGCGAAATTGCCGACACTTGAGCTGGTATCTGTTTACAGCGTCTTGGCGAAATTCAACAACTACGAGAATTATTTCAAGGAATTTCAGTACAACAACTTCAATGCGGGTGTGAACGTGCAATTGCCCATTTTCAGCTCCAAAACCCGCGCGAGCATCGCCCTGGCGCAGGCGAATCTGGACGCGGCCAAGGTGAATCTCGTGAGCACGAAGAATCAGGTGAGTGCAGGCGTGCGCCAGAAATCGCGCAAGGTGCAGGAAGCGGATGCGGCGAAAGAGGTGGCGCGCCTGGAACTGCAACTGGCGCAGCAGAATGTAAGTATCCTGCAGTCGCAATTTGGCGAGGGCAAGGCGAACCTTCGCGATGTGGAGCGCGCGCGGCTCGATGAAAACGAGAAGTGGATGGCTTACCTGGATGCCAATTTCCAGCGGCAACAGGCGCAACTGGAACTCTTGCGGACCGCGGGACAACTTGACAAAGTCCTGCAATAAAGTGGAAGACTTAAACTTCGAATCGGAAGGCGAACAAACCGCTGCATGCTCGAACGCGACACTCTGAAAATCCTGCAGGAGGCTTTGCGGAAGCTGGACGCAGGTTTCGGCTCTCTGCCTGAATTCGAGGCCACGGCGCCGGATTCGCAAAAAATCAGCGAAGTCCTGACATCCACCGCCGAGCGCCTCCACGACAATTACCCCTACTTTCATCCCCTGTACGCGGGCCAGATGCTCAAGCCTCCTCATCCCGTCGCGCGGCTGGCCTACGCGCTCGCGCAATGGATCAACCCCAATAATCACGCGCTGGATGGCGGGCGCGCCTCCTCCGCCATGGAGAAAGAGGCCGTCGCGGAAATCGCCGCAATGTTTGGCTGGGATACCCACCTTGGGCACTTGTGCGGCGGCGGCACGATGGCCAATCTCGAGGCGCTCTGGGTGGCCGGACAACTTGCTCCCGGCAAAACGATTCTGGCGAGCGAGCAGGCGCATTACACGCACCAGCGCATCTCCCGCGTCTTGCAGTTACCCTGCGAAACGGTGCGATGCGACGCGCGCGGGCGAATGGATGTGGAAGCGTTGCGCGCCCGGCTAGCGCGCGGAGACGTGGGGACGGTGGTCGCAACGATGGGGACAACGGCCACTGGCTCGGTGGATCCCTTGGCGGAAATTCTTCCCCTTCGCGACAAGTACGGTTTCCGGATCCACGCCGATGCCGCTTATGGCGGCTATTTCCACTTGGCAGGAAACCTCGCGGAAGAAACGCGCCGAGATTTCGACCAGATTCAGCAGGCTGATTCCATCGTGATTGACCCGCACAAACATGGCTTGCAGCCTTACGGTTGCGGTTGCGTACTGTTCCGCGATCCCGTGGTCGGGCGTCTCTACAAACACGACTCACCCTATACCTACTTCAGTTCCACGGACCTTCATCTGGGCGAAATCAGCCTGGAGTGCTCGCGGCCCGGGGCCGCGGCGGTGGCGCTCTGGGCCACGCAACGCTTGCTCCCTTTGCAGAAACACGGCGAATTCGCGAACTCCCTCGAGCGCTGCCGTCAAGCCGCCTTGAGGTTCCATCAACGGCTCGCAAACGATCCCCGCTTCCTCGCACCCTTTGCACCAGAACTGGACATCCTCGTGTTTGCCCCACGTGCAACAAATGTGGACGCAGCCTCTGTCCTCACAAGAAGAATCTTCCAGGCGGCTGCCCGAAAGAATTTGCATCTGGCGGTCGCGGAGATTCCGGTTGCCTTTTTCGGTGGGGAATGGGAGAGCGCGAAGCAAGACCGATCTGGTCTGACTTGCCTGCGAACCGTGCTCATGAAGCCGGAGCACCTCGACTGGCTCGACCGCATCTGGGCGATTTTAGACCAGGCCACGCAAGAGTGCTCGGGGCGCTAGAGTGCACGCTTGGGTCCGCACCCTGCTGCTCCGGAGTGCCCCCGTCAGGCTGTCGCAGCACCCCCAACTCCCACTTAATGCAGTATTTAGCAATTGGATGTCGCTTTCACCGTTTCGGCAGAAAGCCATGCGAGGATGCAACCAAGTCGGTTAAACTATTATCTACTTTAACGTGGGCGCCGGGATCATTCCCACGAGTGTAGCTAACGTTCGCAAGCTTATTTGCAAAATCCTGCATGAAGCTGAGGATGAAGAATGCCAGATGTCATGAAAACGGTGCTGTTGAACCCGCCGAGCTTTGAGAACTTCGACGGCGGGGCAGGTTCGCGGTGGCCCGCGACGCGCGAGATTGAGTCCTACTGGTACCCCGTGTGGTTGAGTTATCCGGCCGGATTGATTCCCGGCAGCCGGCTGGTGGATGCCTCGCCGCATGGCATTGACTGGCGCCAGACCATCGAGATTTGCAAGGACTACGAATTCCTCGTCCTATTTACTTCCACGGTCGGGTTTGCCAGCGACATCAAGCTTTTGCGCAAAATCAAGGAAGGCAATCCTTCGCTGAAGGTGGCCTTTGTCGGTCCGCACGGCCATATCAAGCCCGACGAAACACTGAATGCCAGCGAAGACATCGACTTCGTGATGCGCGGCGAATTTGATCACGCTGTGGCGGATTATGCTCATGGAAAACCGCTGGGCCAGATTCTCGGAGCGAGTTACCGCAAGGACGGGCAAATCGTCCACAATGCCCCGCAGCCCCAACTGCACACCGCGGAGCTCGATGCTCTGCCGTTTGCCACGGACACTTATAAGCGCGATTTGCAGATCGAGCGCTACAACGTGCCGTTCCTGCTGCATCCTTACGTCTCGTTCTACACCACGCGGGGCTGCCCGGCCTTGTGCACCTTCTGCATGTGGCCGCAGACTATCTCCGGGCATGCCTGGCGGACACGCTCGACCGACAATGTTGTCCGGGAAGTCAAGCAGGCCCTGGAATACTTCCCCCAGATGAAAGAGATTTTCTTCGACGACGACACTTTCAACATCCGCAAGGACCGTGTCACGGAGCTGAGTGCCAAGTTCAAGCCGCTGAAATTCCAGTGGTCCTGCACAGCGCGCGTTCACAGCGATTATGAAACTCTAAAATCCATGGCGGAGGGCGGTGCTCGCCTGCTCATCGTTGGCTTCGAATCCGGCGATGCTCAGATTCTAAAGAACATCAAGAAGGGCGCGACCGTGGAAATGGCCCGCAATTTCATGAAGAATTGCCGCAAGCTGGGCATTCGCGTCCACGGCGACTTCATCATCGGTCTTCCGGGCGAAACCAAGGAGACCATTCAGAAAACCATCGAGTTTGCCAAAGAGCTCGATTGCGAAACCATACAGGTGTCTCTTGCCCACGCCATGCCCGGCACGGAACTTCATAGCACCATGGCCCAGCAAGGTTTCCTTCGCGTCGAGGCTCTGGCGGATCACGGCGGGCATCAGCTTCCTCATATCGAGTACCCGCACTTATCGAAGGCGGAGATGATGGCGGGAGTGAGCCGTTTTTATGACGAGTATTATTTCCGCCCGCGCGTCGCCTGGCGCATTGTCCGAGAAGCGCTATGGGATAGCGACGAGCGCAAGCGTCTGTATCACGAAGCCGTGGAATTCCTCAAGCTGCGCGCGGAGCGCGTCAAATGGGCACGTCGCGGGGGCGATTCCCCGGAGACGATGGTGCCGGTGCCCGGAACTCCAGCCGCCGGCGGAAACGACTAGAACACGGAGAAATGGTGCACGAGCACAGGTTGAGGTTTAAGACCCTGTTCACGGTCTTGTTGATGGTTGTGTGCGCCAACGTCGGCGATCTCCTGTTGAAGCGTGGGATGACGCAGATCGGTGCGGTCCATATCTCGCTCGATGGCTTGCAGCACGCCCTCCTCTCCACCGTACAGAACGGCACGATCTGGCTGGCCATCCTCTTCCTGCTTGGATTCACACTTTGCTATATGAGCGCGGTGAGTTGGGCGGATTATAGCTACGTGATGCCGGCGGGCGCTTTCGGTTATGCCACACAGACCTTGCTAGCCATTCTTGTGCTGCATGAAGGCGTTACGCTCAAGCGCTGGATCGGCGTGTTTGTGATTTGTTTTGGCGTGATGCTGGTCGGGCAGACGAAGCCTAACACGACGAAGCAGCCGCAGGTGGCGTCATGATCAAGGTGATCTTGATGCTCGGAGTATTAATTTGTACCAGCGCGGGCGGCGAAATCGCCATGACCTATGGCATGAAGCGCATCGGTGAGTTGGAAGGATTCCATCCACGGTCGGTTCTGCGATTCCTGGGCCGGGCCGTGAAGTGTGGCTGGGTTTGGCTGGCCTTGCCCTTGCTGGCAGTATCGTTTTACTCGCTCTTGATCTTGTTGTCCTGGGCGCCCATCAGCCTGGTCATTCCTGCTTCGGCATTCAACTATGTCGCGGGGACCTTCGGCGCGAAATACCTGCTCAAAGAGAAGGTGACGCCAAAGAGGTGGCTGGGAGTGACCCTGGTGTTTTTGGGCGTGCTGCTCGTCGTTGCGACCGGATGAATCGCGGAAGTGACTTCCGGCAATTACACCTATAGAACGCGCCCAAATCCATACAATGATAACTGCCGCCCCCGCGCGAACCTTTCTACGGAATGCGGCACACCATCACGGCGCGATTAGCGTAGGGACAAGGAACTCCCGCGGCTCCGGATCGTTCGAGAATCACGCAGCCGAAGGGATTGTTTCACTCCTAAACTCCTTCACTCATTAATCGGGGCGGCTCAGTGTTGGTTGCACCAAACACGGTTTCCGGCCCACAATTGGATAGATGGCAAAACCGATCGCTTGCATTGTTCTTCCAACTTTCAACGAAGCCGAGAACATTCCGGCTGTTCTTTCGGGGATCTTCTCTCAAGCGGACGCCATCCCCACTCACGAGTTGCATGTTCTGGTTGTGGACGACAGCTCTCCGGACGGCACCGCGGAGCGTGTGCGCGAAGCCATGCAACACTTTCCTCACCTTCATCTCATTACAGGCAAAAAGAATGGGCTGGGCGAGGCGTACAAAAGAGGTATCACTCACGCGATCAAGATCATGCAACCCCAGTTGATTCTCCAGATGGACGCCGATCTGCAGCACGACCCGGCCGTCCTGCCACGGATGATTGGCCTTGCCAACGATGGCTACGACGTGGTGGTCGGCTCCCGCTTCGTTCCCGGGGGAGCGATCCCCGGCCTGCCCTGGCATCGCAAACTGATCAGCCTGGCGGGGACTCGACTGGTGCGCTGGTTCGGAGGAATCCCTCCTATCCGCGATTGCACCTCCGGGTATCGCGTGATCAGGGCCGATTTGATTCCCCACTGCGATCTCGAGCATCTTTCGACGCGTGGCTATTCCTTTCAGTCGTCGCTTCTCTGCGAACTCCTTTTCAACGGCGCGCGTCTCGTGGAGACTCCCATTATCTTCTCCGGCCGCGCCCATGGGGAATCCAAACTTTCTTTTCCCGACCAATGGGAATTTGTGGTCAACCTGTTCCGGCTGCGGTTTCTAAAGACGACGCGCGATCGAGCGAAGTTGCGTTCCCGGCGCTCCAGGGAAGACCGAGTCCTGCTCAAATAACGAAGGCCCGCTCTCAGCGGAATATCTGTTTTGTTCCGTCGCCTCAATTTGGTCCTGCCCGGCGGAGTTCGTTTACTCTATTGAGCGAACTACTCCGGTCGCAAGCGCGGTTTTGTTAGCGCGGATTTGTTGCAGCGAGCCGGGCGATTGATTCGTGAAAACAAACTTTCCACCGGCATGTGCAAGCTCAAAAACGCGGCCCAACTTTGCCACATACGCCCGGCGCTCATCGGAAGGACAGACAAGGTAAACGCGCTTCGTGCTCGCCCATAACGCAGCGAACTGCGCGTCGTCCAGAAAAATCGCTGGCGCATCCGGAAACAGCGAGCCGTACCAGAGCCCGTTGATTCGGCCATTGAGGATTGATTCCTGCACGCCGGTATAGAAATTGACCGAGGAAGTTAGCGAATATTCGCCATCGGAAACAATGACTTCCCCCAGCTGATACTCGCGCAGAATCGCGGCGGCCAGCGGTTGGGAACCAAGCAAAGGGTAAAACACGGACAACGCGGCATGCACGCATTCGATGAATAGCACCATCATCGCTACCAGCGCCCAGTTGGCCGCCTGTGTCCTGCCGCCGCGGCGAAAATACCAGTTCAGTACCGTGCCGAACAGAAAGGCCACGGCCGTGCCAATGAGTGGCCAATGGAACATCCTCATCGCGTTTCCCGTGAGGTCCAGAAAGTGTCCCAGGGACAGCACGTAAGCACCGGGATTCTTGCTCAGAAGGTCGCTAAGCTCAACGCCTTTCGCCGGCGTGCGAAAAATGATGGCGAACGCACCCGTGATTCCTGCGATGAGCACACCCACAACCATGAGCACAACCGAAGAAATGCGGCCCGCGCGCGCAATGGGGGAACCGATTTGTGCTTGGGACTCCAGCGATAGCCAGTGGCCCAGAAGCAGCGCCAACGCCGGCAACGCCGGAGCAAGGTAGTATTCCTGGCGCGTGGAAAAACTGAAAAAGAGCAGGATGAATACTGCCCAGCAAAGCAGGAGAAGCAAAACCGCTTCCGGGCAACGGCGAGCACCTTCGACCCGCACAAGACGCAGCCGTATTTTGGCCAGCGCCTGCGGCAGGAAAACGCACCACGGCAGCAACCATAGCAGCAGCAGTCCTAGAAACAGCCAAAAAGGAACCGTGCCGTAGTCGGCCGGATAGCGTTTGCCGAGATACCGCAGAATCTGTTCGTTGATGAAAAAGAACCACAGGAAGCCTCTCGCTTGGCCCGCGGGAGGATTTTGCAATGCCGCAAGAATATGCCACGGCGCCGCCACCACAAGAAAAACGATCGTGCTCGAAACCAGCCTCATCTTCAGGAAATGGCGCAAATCCCCCACGATCAGGAGAAAGACAAGGATGATTGCGCAAGGAAACACGATGCCGATGAGGCTTTTGGTAAGAACATTCAGTCCAATCGCCGCAGCCATGCCCCAACACGACAACAGCGAAGGTTTGCCGGACTGCCAGCCATCCATAAAAAAGTACAGACTCAGTCCGATCCACAAGCCAATCGTCATGTCGGGAATCAGGATACGCGTGAACTCGTATGGGCCGCACGAGGTGAGAATTACGACTCCGGCCCAGAAGCCTGCCCGCGGGGTGAGGAATCGCCGGCCAAACTGATACATCAGAAATGCCAGCAGCAGCACACTGAGATGGAGAAATAACCGTGCGCTCCAGGCTGCCACGCCGAAAAGCTTGAATCCCAGCGCCATGCCCCAGTAGGGAAGCGGCGCTTTTTCCAGATAGCGGATCCCGTTTTCGTGCAGCGTAATCCAGTCGTGCCGCACCAGGATTTCGCGGCCCGCTTCGGCATGAGATGCATCGGCGTCGTCGAACAGCGCTGGATGAAACAGACCAGGGCCAAAAACAGCCAGCCAGAGCAGCGTCAGAATCGCCAGGGCCGGCAACAGCCGTTGTCCCATTGAATTGAACATGCGCGAAAAGATCCCTCACAGTACGGCGAAAGCGCTTAGCAATAGATTGTCGATCTCTGAAAATTGTATCATGCACGTTTGGATTTACAGGGGAGTGCGCGACGCCATCGCTTTCGGAGGTTTGGCCGCATTGCGGCAGGGAGAGTGGAAAGCGATACACTCCTATCAGCTTATGAATCTTCCTATTTCCGTCTGGCGCCTGCTGATTCTCCTGCTGGCCCTGGCGCCGCTGGGTTATTACCTTGCCGGGATTCTCGCCGCCGTCCGTTTTTTCACACGGGAACGTGCGAAGCGATTGCCCGATTTCGCGCCGCCCGTCAGTGTTTTGAAGCCCGTGCACGGCATCGACTTTGCCACGTATGAGAATTTCGCCAGTTTTTGCCGGCAGGACTATCCCAGCTACGAAATCCTCTTTTGCGTCAACGAACTCTCCGATCCTGCCGTGGCCATCATCCAAAAAGTGATGGCGGACTTTCCCGAGCGGCCCATCCGAATCCTTTCCGGCGCCGCGCAGATCGGCTCCAACCGCAAGATCAACAATTTGGTACTGCTGGCGCGGGAAGCGCGTCACGAAATCCTGGTACAGAGCGACGGCGACGTGCGCGTCGGCCCGCACTACCTGCGCGAAGTGGTTGCGCCGTTCCACGATCCTTCCGTTGGCGTCGTCAGTTGTCTGTATCGCGGCATCGCGCAAAACAATCTCTGGGCGCAACTCGAAGCTGTTGGCGCAGCCAGCGATTTCATGGCCGGGGCGCTCGTGGCGGACTGGAAGGAAGGCGTCACCTTCGCGCTGGGTGCTTCCGTAACGACGACGAAAAGTTGGCTCGCGAAAATCGGCGGCTACGAAGCGCTGGCGAATCTCCTCGCGGATGACTACGAAATCGGGAATCGCGTGTACAAGGCGGGCGCAAAAGTTTTGCTCTCGCGCGAAGCCGTATGGACGATGTACCCGGCGCAAACCGCGCGCGGCTTTTGGGAGCACCAGGTCCGCTGGGCGCGCACGATTCGCCTGGTGCGTCCGGCGTCGTTTTTCGGCTTGCTTTTCACGCATGGTTTGCCGCTCGCCCTGCTCGCCGCCGCCGTGGCGCCCGCAGCCTGGATCGGCGCCGCGTACCTGCTCGCGTATCTCGTTTTGCGACTGGGAATGGCCTGGGTCGTGGGCGTGTGGGGCCTGCACGACGCCGTGCTGCGCCGCAAGCTTTGGCTGGTGCCGCTGCGCGATTTGCTCCATTTCGCCGTCTGGCTCGCCGCGTTCACCTCGCATCGCATCAAATGGGGCGGCCTCGAATTCGAGTTGCGCGACGGCCAAATGTTCCAGCTACAACCCGCCGCCAAAAAATAATCGCCTGGGATCGCCATTCACGCGAATGGCGTTTTTTCCGTCCTTGGCGCTTGCCCCCTCGTACTTGTAGTGGCCAGCCTTCAGGCTGGTTCTTCTCCCCACCCGTAGGGGCACGAAACGCGCTGTTTGCGTCCGCCGTTCCTTGGAGGACATCGTGCCCGAAAATGTCGGCGTGCCGACATATTTGTGATACGTGACCACATAAACAACAGACCCCACCCCCCTGTTTTTGCGTATGTACGGGAATGATTGGACTTGGGGGAGAATGCCGCCGATGTGCGGGAATAGTTGGACTTAGGGGAGAAAAGCGGTTCAAAGTCAAAAGTTGAAAGTTCAAAAGTAAGGCCCCACCCCCCTGTTTTTGCGCATGTACGGGAATGATTGGACTTACGGGAGAATTTCCTGGATCTACGGGAATAATTGGACTTAACAAGCGAACGAGCGAAGGCACGGCGAAGAGCGAGTGTGTGGGGCACGCCTTTTGTGTCCCGGATGGAGTGCCGGGACGTTCCGAAATGGCACAACAGCCGCGTCCACGTTGTTTGTGTCCCGGATGATGTTGCGGGACCCGCAGCATAACAGGGCAAGCATACCACACTATTTACTAACTGTCAATAGATATGTTGAGGTACTGGAGTCGAAACCGGGACGGCGGGACTGGCGCCACTAGGAAAAAGGGTCAGAACCCGCCCTGCAGAAAACGCCGGGCGCAAGAGGCCCGCATTCCAGGAAAAGCACGAGGGTGCGGCACCTGACTATCCGACGTTACTCCTGAGCTTTTCGTCTGCGTATCGCCTCAGCCATGTTCTCGAAGAACTTGCCTTCAAACCTGTCAAGGAACCGCGCAGCTTTTGCCTTGTCCTCAACTCGCTTTGTGGAGAACTTGACCCCCTCCTGCTTAGCGGCCCGCTCCGCCTCGCTGACAAATTCTCCTATGATTTGAGGAAGCGTCATCACGCGCGCTTCGTCGAAAGTCTTCAGAGCCAAGTCGACGAAATAGTCGCGCATTGCAGCATGCTCGTCGACGTCCATCATTCCCAATTGAGGCTTCGTATGACTGCGGTGAAGACATCAAGCCAATTAACCGGAGATGCAAAGCTGTGGCGGTACCAGTCGCTGGAGAAGTTTATTGATTTGCTCTCGACAGGCGAGCTGTTTTTTGCGCCACTTTCATTTTTCGTGAAGACAGACCCGTTCGAAGGCTACCTACCAGCGGCGGCGATGGATGCCCTTGGTGAGCTGAGTCGGCGTCACGTAAGGGACATCGAATCGTTTATCCCGCTATTCGAAGATCACTGCAAACGTGCGCAGCGAGAGATTGCCAGCGGTGCTAGGGAGATGTTACAGCGCCAATTGGAAGATCTTAAGGCCACTCCGAAGCGCTTCTTCCAAGCCATTATGCAATGCCAAACTGTAAATTGTTGGCACGCGAATGATGTGGAATCGGAGGCGATGTGGAGACTTTATTGTCATGGAGTTTGGCATTTCTCAATTGTCAGTATATTAACAACCTGGGGGGCTATCAAGGGGCGGGTGGACGGCCTGGACGATAAGGGCGAACTGAATTCCGGTTGCCCCAGCCTCGTCGTGGAAGGCTGGGCCTCGGGCTTTCCAACTTCGACCGGATACCAGTGTCGATACTACCTTATAAATAATAATTGACAATTAGTAAATAATGTGCTGTGCTTCGCCTGTTATGCTGAGGGTCCCGCAACATCATCCGGGACACAAACAGCGTGGACGCGGCTGTCGGGCCATTTCGGGTCGTCCCGCAACCCCATCCGGGACGCAGACGGCGCGCACCTTTTATAAGGCAAAAGCAAAGGGTGCGGCACACCGGTCGTTTCCGAAGCTAGGGCTGTGCCACCCGCCGTAAAAGAATTGTTCCAGGTTACGGTTTTTTGAGGTTTTTCCCAACGGAGAAAGCTTCCCCCAGTTTTTCGCCAACCGCGAAGTAGTGGTTGCTGCCGAAGCCGCCGTAAAGAATTGCATGGGTTTTCTCGATATCCGGTAGCCCGTTCGGGCCCAGGACATCCTCGTCGGCGAGAATGCCCAGGATTTCTCCGATGAACATGGTGTGCAACCCGAGCTTATGATGCTGCAAAAGACGGCATTCCAGGGAAAAGGGCAGTTCGCTGGCAAGCGGGGCGTGCACGCGCTCGCTTTTGAGCGGCGTGAGGCCCGTGTCCCGGAACTTATCATGATCGCGACCCGAGACGATGCCGACATAGTCGGCAGCCTCAACGTGTTTCCGTGAGGGGATCCCCACGGTGAACGCCTGACTGTGCAAGATATTGTGATAGGTCAGTGTCGCTTCGCGAAGCGACACCGCCACGCAGGGTGGATCGCTGCAGCAGATGCCGCCCCAAGCGGCGTTCATAAGGTTCGGCTTTGCGTCAGCGCCATAAGTGCCGACGAGCATGACGGGATGAGGATGGAGGATCGCATGCGGGCTGAGATGGATTTTTTTGGTAAGGTTTCCTTTCACTGGAGCTTGTCTCATAAATGGTTTCAGTGGGGAGGACAGAGTTTCCTCAGGGGCGCTTCGCGCCCTGGGCTGAAGCCCAGGGTCTACACAGCCTAGTGAAAGCCAAGCACTTAAAGTCGGAGCCCTTCGAAGCTCAGGATAAACTGAAGCTCCGACCCCCTAAGAAGCATTTGTGAGAGGGCTTCTAGATGCCAGCTTCTCTGCCCATTTTCCGCCTCTTGCCGAGGAACTACAACGGCCGGGTGACTCTTTTGAACCGGACAATTCAGATAGCGCCCTTCCGGAGAATGGCGTACCCGGCTGAGGCTCCGACCCCCTGAAGAGTGAAGAGGGGTTCCTCGACTGCGCGACCCGACGCGCCAAAATTCGGCGCGGAAGAAAAATCGGGTCGCTCCGCTCGGAATGACAGTTTTGTGGGTGGCTGTATGTCGGAGCTGGAGCTCCGACCCCCTAAAGAGGAAGAGAGTTCCCTTGCAGAGTGGTTGGGAAGTTGCTACAATTGTTATAACATCGAGGGAAGAAGATGATTGAACTCAAGGTCCGCAAAATCGGTAACTCCCTTGGCGTCGTTTTGCCTAAGGAAGCCGTCAGCCGCCTGCGCGCCGGGGACGGCGACCGCCTTTTCCTGATCGAAGGACCGAACGGCGCTTATCAGCTCACGCCCTACGACCCCGCCTTCGAGAAGAAAATGGAAATGGCCGAGGACATCATTGGCCGCTACCGCAACACGCTGCACGCGCTGGCCAAGTGAGAAAGCCACTCTGGATCGATGAGCGCGACGCCCTTGCGATTCATGATCGTCTTCTGGCCATCGACGGGGGCGCGGAGGGCGTGCGCGACGAAGGACTGCTGCAATCCGCCCTCGCCCGGCCGCAACAACTTCACGCGTATGGAGACCGTCCCGACACGGTAGAGCTGGCCACCGCCTATACAGCCGGTATCGTCCGCAACCACCCCTTTATTGACGGAAACAAGCGCACCGGCTTTGTCGTGGGCGTTCTGTTTCTCGAAATGAACGGCTATCGTTTGACGGCCAGCGAAGAAGATGCCACACAGGCAGTGTTGGGCCTTGCTGGCGGGACCCTCGACGAAACCGATTTCGCTGCCTGGATGCGCGCGAACGTCAAGCGCCAGTGAGGCTGGAATGACAAGGGCAAGAAAGGAGGAGAATAGGCAAAAGCGCCATTCGGGAGAATGGCGATCCCAGGGTGCGCTGACGGAAGAGGGATTCATCGCACAAAAAACGTGCGATGGAAAACCGTACCTCGACTGCGCGATCCAACGCGCCATAATTCGGCGCGGAAGAAAAAGTCGGGTCGCTCCGCTCGGGATGACAGTGGGGCAGAAGGGCGGCGCGCCGACATTTTTGAGCCTGTGCGCGAGAAAAGCCGAACCCAAGAACCGGTCCCGCAAAGCGGGATCGGCCACTACAAACCCGGGAGAAAGGCGCCCGCCCCGCAAAACTATCCGGGGCGCAAACAACGCGCTTCGGAAAGCGGCCTCTACAAAACACGGGAAGCCGGGCAACTTGAATCGCGCCGCGGATTGGTGCCATGATGCTGGTGCTCCAGGGGACCGCTCGCCCGCTTGGATCATCGTGCAAAATCTGGAATCATCGCGCTCTATGGCAGGAGCACAATGCCCAAAGAACTGAAGTTCCACAAATTCATCAAGCCCTATGTGATTGAGGCGGGCGAAGGCTTTCGCCTGAAGGAGCACGACCCCGGCGATACGCACAAACTGAAGTCGCAGGACAAGCCCGAAGCCACCAAGTGGCTGGAGCAGGGAGTGACGCAACTCAGCAAATTGCAGGACGTCCTGTTTGCTCAGGGCAACTGGGGCCTTTTGCTGATATTTCAGGCCATGGACGCGGCGGGAAAAGACGGCACCATCAAACACGTGATGAGCGGCGTGAACCCGCAGGGCGTGAACGTTTATTCGTTTAAGGCCCCGTCGAGCGAGGAACTCGCGCACACGTTCATGTGGCGGACCACGAACTGCCTTCCTCCGCGGGGGAAGATCGCCATCTTCAATCGATCTTATTATGAAGAAGTGCTCGTGGTGCGTGTCCATCCGGAATTTCTGGACCGCCAACGCATCCCCGAATCCCTGCGCGGCAAGCACCTGTGGCGCGACCGCTACGAAGACATCAATGGCTTTGAGCGCTATCTGACGCGCAACGGCATCGCCATCCGCAAATTCTTCCTGAACCTCAGCAAAAAAGAGCAGAAGAAGCGGTTCATGGAGCGCCTGGACGACGCCGACAAAAACTGGAAGTTCTCCGAGGCGGACCTCAAGGAGCGGAAATTCTGGGATGACTACCAGGACGCCTACGAAAAAATGATCCGCAACACCGCGACGGAGTATGCGCCGTGGATCGTCGTTCCCGCGGACAACAAGTGGTTCAGCCGGTTGCTGGTGGTAGCCACGATTGTGGACGCCCTGAAAAACATGGACCTGAAATTCCCCAAGCTGGACGATGCGCAATACGCCGCCCTGAAACTGGCGCGCAAGCAACTGGAAAAGGAATGAACCGCACGGAAAGGGGATGGCCGGAACGGCGCCAGGCTACTGCGGTTTCTTCATTTGCTCGGCGCTCGGCCCGGGCTGCGCCGGAGTGGGAATCACACCCAAATGACGCAGTCCCATGTCATGGAATATTGTCGGCCAATAGTTCTTGAACATATTCGCCGCGAATTTCCAGGCCAAATCAAAACCGAAACGCTCCCCGGTCTTCGCCCCGGTCTGCTCTGTTTTGGGCAGGTACGTGTTGGCCAAAGTTTCGCCGGCCAGCAGCCCGATTAAACCGGAAGTGTTGAACACGCCGTTGCCGGAATCGCTGCGCGTAACGAGGAGGCGGCGCGCGGAATACTTGAGGGAACCCAAGAACGTCGGGTGACCTTGCGGGAAGAACCGCGGATCCTGACGAAGCACAGAGGCGGCCAGGAAGGTGCCAAAGAAGCTGCTCGATGCGCCGGATGCCATGTGAGCACCGAATCGTTTGCCGTAGCCCTCGGCGCCTTGTCCATAGCCGGGCGGCGTATCCCGCAACTGCCCGAAGCTGGAACCAAAGGCAGAGATCAGAATGGTCTCCGGAGCAATACTTTCATTGGCGAAGAGCTCGAACTTGTGTCCGGTCGAAAGCGGGTAGGGCGACGCGGCGATATCCGGAAAGAACAGCGAGCGCTTGGTCATGTAGCCGACAAACTTTTCCGCTCCTTGCTCGGGGGCGGTTGTAGCAGGCTGCTGTTTTGCCTGGGGCGAGTCCGGAAGGGATTGCGAACCGGCTCCCGCGCCAGCCGGTTGTTGCGCGGCAGCATTTCCGGCCATCGAGATGAATGCCGCCAACGTCAGCCAGGCGCAGCCTGGAAAATGGAATGAAAAGGCGCGTTGACGTTTCATCATGATGCGATCTCTCCGGGAGGAGATTGAGAAACAGGCCCAGCCACCAGTTCCTACTCTGGCGGAATTCCGTTGATGCCTGCACTCCCGGTCACGAATTGCTGGCAAACAATCCCCGGCGAGGCGTCGCCTCTCTACTAGCAAGGTCCACGGGTTGCAGGCAGGAGGTGCAAGCGTTGGGCAACCTATCACGGCTACAGGGAGCGCGCAACGTTTTATCCTGAAATGCGTGTGGAATCGCGGGCCGGGATTTTGCGGAGCAAATTCGCAGGGGAATGTGCGTGTTGACGCAGTGCGGAGTCCCGTTTTAATGTAGAAAGGTTGGACAGCAGTTGTGGAAGCCATTCTTGCCTCCTGGACTGTCTGTGTTCCTTCCTTCGGCTGGGAGGTCGTCCAATTGGTAGGACTCCAGACTCTGGATCTGGCTATCCTGGTTCGAGTCCAGGCCTCCCAGCCAAACTTTTCAATGAATTAGCGTGGGCCCTTTCTCAAATAGGGTGGGACGTTCCCGCACGGGAACAGCAAAAGGCACGTCCTTCACCGTGATGCTCTCCTCATCGGGTGTTCCGCAGTACGTTCGGAGTCCGACGCGCCAAAATCCATCTGTCCGAGGAACAATTAAGTCTGGCAGTTTGGAGACCAGCTTGATTTGGTTTCCCTCTCGGGCGATCCACAGTGTTTGCAGGATCTCATTGCAGTCGGCGTCACCACTGCATTGCGTGACTCGCAAGCCAAGCAAGACCCCGGATGGCTGTCCAAGAGCCGGTATCTCAATCGTTAACAGCGCCACAGCGATGAGAGGAGTTCGCATGCAGGACCCAACAAGAGCTTGGCACACTAGTCCCGAGAAGGACGCGCAGGAAGCGGTTGTTCCTCCTGAGGGTAAACATCAGCCCAAATCATCTCCGCCGGCCAGGTGGCGAACCCGTCTACATTTCTCCCGAGAGTGACCACAATCTCGGAAATAATCCTTCAAAGAGGTCCCTGCTCTCTGAAATGTTCCTGCAAACTGCTCTGGGTGCGATAATCCAGTTTAAGTTGCCTGATAAGTCGTCCGGACAAATGGGTACTGGGACCTACATGGACGGTTTCCGCGTTTACCGGGACCTAGCGCGAGTTCTGCCATCACTTCCGAGTGGCCGACCACACGGAAGTCAGGAATTGCAGCCTTGAACTTTCAAGGACCTACTACCGCTTTAGCGCCGCGAGTCCGGTGGCACGAGGTTGTTCGCACGATAGTAAACCACAAGCTGGCCATAGTGCTCGCCGCTGTGCTCGATGGCGAACGTCCAGATGTTGGAGTTGTGCGCCAGCCGGTTACCAAAAAATTTCGATGTATTATCCAGCCCCGCGTCGCCCTGTTGCTGAATCACTTGCGCTCCGTCCGCAACGGCTTCCTGCACGAACTTCACCACATCGGCCTTGGTCTTGAAAACGTCACGCGAAGGATTGTCGCCCTGGCCGAAGTCGGGCCCGAGGTTTGATCCGGAAACCCTGCGTATGAGGATGAAATCCAGTGCGGCGGCGTGGAGAAGATTCTGGGCAAAGGTGCGCTCGTCTTTCTGCACCTTGAAATCGTATTTGTCTTCGGGGAAATCACGGGCCATGGCGATGAGTTTGTTCCCGATGTCGTTCCACCTGTCCAACATCTCATCGGATCGAGATCGCGCAGGACTCGGGGGTTGGTTCTGCGTTTGGGCCTGACTGAAAAGACCCATTCCGACGGCAGCAAGCAGAGTGACAGCAACTAGCACAAGCGAAGACCGCTTCATTGGAGATTCCTCCTTATTTTGATCCGCTTTGAGAATTTCCCTCGGTGAATAGACGAAGCGCTACTCCGAAAGTTTCAGCAAATTTGGATCAAAAGTCGAAAAACATGCATGTGACTGGGGAGGTTGATCCACATTTGGATGGCGCCTAAGTGACGGGCTAACCGGAAATAGTGCCTGATTTCTCAGCCAACAGGACAGGCTCGTACTGGGACCCGCTTTTCCGACACCGTATGTTCTAACTCCAATTCCTTCCCGAATACCACGCAGGCTCCTGACCGTTGGCCCCAAACCATTTCCAGTCGTCAAGTGTGGCGATGAATAAATCTCGGTTGTAAGTGCCATAGGTGGGAGCTAGGTCGGAAGCGAAATAACCCGCGTCCTTGCGGTGTTCCCTGAATCTACTGTCATCGCCAACCCGACCAAACACAGTGCCATTTGGACCGCCAAAATCGAGTACATGCGCCTCGTAAGATATATCTTCGCCACGGTTGGTGGTCAACGTGAACGGTATATCAACTCGAATACCCAAGTCCTCAGCGGCTCTACGCCAAGCGTTCATTATTTCTTGGTCGAGCCATCTTTGTGACGATTTGATATTGCTATTCATGATTGGTCAACCGAATGTTGCTCTAGACTTTGGCCTCAAAACGGAGGATGCCTCTGAAATCTAACACAATCGCGGTCAACTCCTGATTAGTCGTGCGAGCTCAACCGGTCGATGCAACACCATCTAATCAGTTGATCCGACAATGCTTCCCCTAGAGAACTGATTTGTCAGGCTGTGCTCAATCAAACCTAGACAGGGTAGTGTTCC
>Ga0181518_10000810_pt1 | contig 33372 bp, 26 predicted proteins | sample PEATcosm2014_Bin_28_FD_119751 | JGI IMG/M metagenome (GOLD analysis project Ga0181518, IMG submission 119751) | Peatland microbial communities from MTU Mesocosm Facility, Houghton, MI, USA - PEATcosm2014_Bin01_60_metaG | ecosystem: Environmental > Terrestrial > Soil > Wetlands > Peat | place...
CGGAGCGCCTCGGTGCGATCAACGAAGAGTCCGCCGCGGACCCCGCTTTGGTCTTGAACTACCCAGTTTCCTTTGCCGTCCTGGCCAATCATGAATAGTGGAGGTTTCGAACACGAGGGAGGTTCAGCGTTGTTGTTGTCCATTTGAGTTCTCCTTCGATATTCACCATTGAAGTTCGCGAACGCCGAATTACGAGATCGGCAGATCGTCGTCGTTCTTCGAGCACAGATACTGGCCCCGGAAGAGTTCTCTTTCGATCGCGTCGCGATGCCGGCGATGACCGGCGAAAGCGTCTGAAATTTCCGCGATGAGCTTCCGCCATTCCGCGATGACCGATCCGATGCAGCGCACCAGAAGCGGCGCGCGGCGCGCCACGACTTCGCTCGCCCCGGCAAGCAACCCGGCAACGCGGCTGCCCTGGTTGTCGACGTCGAGCTCGAACGGCTCGGCGAGGAACATCATCGCGCATCCGTCCGGCTTGCTCTGTCTGCGCGCAAAGCGGGCAGCCGACTGCTTAAAGAGGAATAGACCTCCGCTCTGCCCTTCCGCTGCACGCACCACCCAGACGCGGTATTTGTTGCGGCCGATATAGAACAGTGGAATTGCCTCGCTAAGCGCGCTGGCATCGGGCCGTTGCGGCAATTGCGTTGCTGTCGTCGACACAGCAAAAGGTCCGCGCGGCGGTACCGATTCTTGTCCTTGCCCGACGTAAGCCAGACGCATCTCGCCGGGCCAGAGTTCGCGCAAAACGCAGGATTGCTTGAGCTGCCTGATCATGACTGTCTCGATTCGCGACGATGCAAATCACTGCGCCAATGTGCTGCCGAACCGCATAGGAATTCGAGATGGAGCGGTGAACATTTTCATAAAGGCGCTATTGAAATAACCGTACCCACCAGGATTGCGTTGAATCGGCGCCGATCCGCTTCTTTACCGTCCGCATGATTTCGACGAAGCGGTCCCTGTGAACCTTGTCGGTCGGCCGAAATTCGACACGCCGGCAGTCCGACAGCGGTGACTTGGGCTTGATCTCGAAGGTCACTTTGTCCAGGACACGAAGATCCTTGAGGACAATTTCGAGCTCGGTGGGGAAATGGCCGGTGAGCTTATAGGCGCCGAGCGTTTCGAGCGCCGCGTCGTAAGTCCGCAATTCCGACAGATCGAGCGTTTGGCTGATATCTCTGGCGTCCGGGGACCATTGTTTCGCCGCCGCCGGCGAGCGCGCAACGGTATCGGTGGGCATGATGCTCATGGAGGCCTGCCTCACGGTTATTTCAACTGGACTCAAGGTGCTCTCGATCGCATAGGAATTCGAGACGGAGCCGACGGCATTCTCATAAAGGCGGCATAGGAGGGTAAACGGACGCTGAAATAGCGGCGGCAGCTATGCGAAGTTGTCACAGCAAACCACGTCGCCCGCGGCCGGCTGGAACTGCGGAATTCTCGAAGCGGAGTCAGTTGCAACCTTGCTCCTGCGTCGGGCTTCGACGAAGGCGCGCAAGATCGCCAGCGGCAAGACCTGGTGAGTAGCGTCTGCGCTATCGTCGAGGTCGGCCGGCATGTTCGGCTGCCGCGACAGCGAGCAGAACCATTCGCCATTCTCGTAGACCAGCCGCCGCAGCTTCCAGCCCGGCATCTCAAGTTCGAGCACTGCTATTGCGGCATCGGTCCAGCCTCCAGACTCGATCAACTGGCCAATCCGGGCTGCCTTTCCCGATTTATTGAGAACCGGAATGCGGCTGCACGCGCTGCCGATGATTTTCGCGAAGACTTCGCGCTCGGCCTCCGGTGCAGCCTGAAGCTCATCGTCCAGCCGGTCGAGAAGCACCTCATAGTCGGTGGCAAAAGCCATGACACAAATCTCACGAAACGAGGACCTATGCGTCCTCGCCCCGCAAGATGGCGTCAAAGGCCATAAAGAAACCAGACGAACCAGCCCACCGCGATATATAGGCCGAATAAATGCTCGAATTCTCCCCGGAACGGAGCGGCCGGCCGGCATTTATCTCGCTTTTATGACAGCGGCGAGCATCCCATCTGGAATTCCTATGTCCGACCCTGCACATCTGTCTCGCAATTCGGCTTGCAAAGACACAAGCTGACACAAATGAGAACGACTCAGTTTGGCGGGGCAACCCATTTCAGTTGTCGCCTGGCGACGGCCATGGCCTTCGTCACGCCCACTATCAGCGATCATATAGTGTGCTCATTCAGGTTCTTGCGAGCTTCGGCTGATCTTCTGCCCGATACCGATCTTTATGAAATTCCTATAACTTTATCGCTCCTGCCCTCTCGCAATCCTATGCAAATAGTGTCACGTAACCGCGTGAAAGGGCGGAGCATTGCGCCTTTTGATTCAAATCAAGACGGCGCGATGCCTTATGATATGTACTAACAATATCTTGCCTTCCTTGCTCGGAGCATTCCCATGATGGACGTCGTCATGTTGGCGATCGGATTTGTCTTTTTCGCGCTGTCGATCGGCTACGTCTACGGCTGCGATCGGCTCTAAGGGGAACCGCCATGATCTTCGATTATTCGCTCGCCGGTCTCGTGACCGCGGGGCTGCTTTTCTATCTGATCTACGCCCTGCTCAAGCCCGAACTGTTCTGAAGGGATAACCGACCATGACCGTCATCGGCTGGGTCCAGATTCTGCTCTATTGCGCGATCATCGTCGCGATCACGCCGCCGCTCGGCGCCTATATGACGCGCGTGTTCAACGGCGAACGCACATTTCTCTCCGTCATCCTGCGCCCGGTGGAAATAGCGATCTACAAGATCGCCGGCGTCGACGAGCGGCACGAACAGCATGCGGTGACCTACACAATCGGCATGCTGCTGTTCCACGTCGGCGGCTTTCTCATTCTTTACGGGTTGATGCGCTTGCAGGCCGTCCTGCCGTTCAATCCGGCCGAACAGTCCGCGGTCTCGGAGGACTTGTCGTTCAACACCGCGATCAGCTTCATCACCAACACCAACTGGCAGAACTACGGCGGCGAAAGCACGATGTCCTATCTCGTGCAGATGCTCGGCCTGACCCATCAGAACTATCTGTCGGCGGCCACCGGCATCGTGCTCGCCATGGCGCTGATCCGCGGCTTCGCGCGGCACTCGGTCCGCACCGTGGGCAATTTCTGGGTCGATATCACGCGCTGCACGCTCTACATCCTCATCCCGATTTGCGTGCCTTATGCGCTGTTCCTGGTGTGGCAAGGCATGCCGCAGACGCTCGGTGCCTATGTCGATGCAACGACGCTGGAAGGCGCCAAGCAAACCATCGCGGTGGGCCCGGTGGCCTCGCAGGTTGCGATCAAGATGCTCGGCACCAATGGCGGCGGCTTCTTCAACGCCAACGCCGCGCATCCGTTCGAGAACCCGACCGCGCTGTCGAATCTCGTGCAGATGCTCTCGATCTTCGCGCTTGGCGCCGCATTGACCAACGTGTTCGGCCGCATGGTCGGCAATCAGCGCCAGGGCTGGGCGATTCTCGCCGTGATGGGCGTGCTGTTCATTGCCGGAGTCATCGCTTGCTACGCGGCTGAGGCCCACGGCAACGATGCCCTCAACGCGCTCGGCCTGACCGGCGGCAACTTGGAAGGCAAGGAAGTCCGCTTCGGCATCTTCGCCTCGGCGCTGTTCGCCGTCGTCACCACGGCCGCTTCGTGCGGCGCCGTCAACGCCATGCATGACTCGTTCACCGCGCTCGGCGGCATGATCCCGCTGATCAACATCCAGCTCGGCGAGATCATCGTCGGCGGTGTCGGCTCCGGCATGTACGGCATGCTGCTGTTCGTCATCATCTCGATCTTCGTCGCCGGCCTGATGGTCGGCCGCACGCCGGAATATGTCGGCAAGAAGATCGAGGCGAAGGAAGTCAAGATGGCGATGCTCGCCATTCTGGTCCTGCCGCTGATGTATCTCGGCTGGACCGCGGTGGCGATGCTGGTGCCATCCGCGGTCGCGGCGATGAACAATCCCGGGCCGCACGGCTTCACTGAAGTCCTGTATGCCTACGTCTCGCAGGACGGCAACAACGGTTCCGCCTTCGCCGGGCTGAGCGCCAACACGCTTTTCTACAATCTTTCCGGCGGTGTCGCGATGTTCGTCGGCCGCTTCTGGATGATCATTCCGACCATGGCGATCGCAAGCTCGCTGGCCATGAAGAAGACCGTGCCGGCCTCGGCAGGCACGTTCCCGACCACCGGCGGTCTGTTCGTCGGTCTCGTTGTCGGCGTGATCGTGATCGTCGGCGGCCTCACCTTCTTCCCGGCGCTCGCGCTCGGCCCGATCGTCGAGCAGCTCGCGATCAACGCCGGCACACTGTTCTCGTCCAATTAGGCTTATCAGGCCCGGAGTCACTTCGATGGAAACCTCACATCTGCGCAAAAGCATGCCCGTATCGGCGCTCTTCGATCCGAAGATCGTCGGGCCGGCCATCGGCTCCGCCTTCGCCAAGCTCGATCCGCGCACGCTTATGAAGAATCCGGTCATGTTCGTGCTCGAGGTCGTCACTGTCCTGACCACCGTCATTCTGATCCGTGATCTGGTGACGGGCGGCGGACACATCCTGTTCGAGTTCCAGATTATCCTGTGGCTGTGGTTCACCGTGCTGTTTGCGAACTTTGCCGAGGCGATCGCCGAAGGCCGCGGCAAGGCGCAGGCCGATACGTTGCGCCGACAGCGCAGCGAGACCCAGGCGAAATTGCTGAGCGGCGCGGACCGGAAGAATTTCAAGCTCGTGGCCTCGACCGCCCTCAAGGTCGGCGATGTCGTCCTGGTCGAAGCCGGCGACATAATCCCCTCGGACGGCGAAGTGATCGAGGGCATGGCGTCGGTCAATGAAGCGGCGATCACCGGCGAATCCGCGCCGGTCATCCGCGAGTCGGGCGGCGACCGCTCCGCGGTCACCGGCGGCACGCACGTGCTGTCCGACTGGATCCGCGTGCGCATTACGGCCGCGCCCGGCTCGACCTTCCTCGACCGCATGATCAGGCTGGTCGAGGGCGCCGAACGGCAAAAGACGCCGAACGAGATCGCCCTGAACATTTTGCTGATCGGCCTGACCATCATCTTCGTGTTCGCCACCGCGACGATCCCCAGCTACGTCTATTATGCCGGCGGCACGATTTCGGTCGTGATCCTGGTGGCACTGTTCGTCACGCTAATCCCGACCACCATCGGCGCGCTGCTTTCGGCCATCGGCATCGCCGGCATGGACCGCTTGGTGCGCTTCAACGTGCTGGCGATGTCGGGCCGCGCGGTGGAGGCGGCGGGCGACGTCGATACGCTCCTCCTCGACAAGACCGGCACCATCACGCTTGGCAACCGCCAGGCCACCGAGTTCAAGCCGCTGCGCGGCGTGACCGAACAGGAGCTGGCGGACGCCGCGCAGCTTGCTTCGCTCGCCGACGAAACGCCCGAGGGCCGCTCCATCGTGGTGCTGGCCAAAGAAAAGTACGGCATCCGCGGCCGCGACCTCAACGAACTGCGGGCCAATTTCATTCCGTTCAGCGCGCAGACCCGCATGAGCGGCGTTGAAGTCGGTTCCTCCTGGATCCGCAAGGGCGCGGTGGACGCGATCTTGAAGCATCTCAACGGTTTGACGGCCGCGGTCGGCGCCGACACCGCGCGCGAGATTAACGCTATTGCCGATGCTATCGCCAAATCCGGCGCCACGCCGCTCGCCGTCGCCAAGGACGGCAAATTGCTCGGCGTCATCCAGCTCAAGGACATCGTCAAGGGCGGTATCCGCGAGCGCTTCGCCGAATTGCGCCGCATGGGCATCCGCACCGTGATGATCACCGGCGATAATCCGATGACCGCCGCGGCCATCGCCGCGGAAGCCGGCGTCGACGATTTCCTCGCCCAGGCGACGCCCGAGGAGAAACTGCGGCTGATCCGCGACGAGCAGGCCAAGGGCAAACTCGTGGCCATGTGCGGCGATGGCACCAATGACGCGCCTGCTCTCGCCCAAGCCGACGTCGGCGTCGCCATGAATACCGGCACGCAAGCCGCCCGCGAGGCCGGCAACATGGTCGATCTCGATTCCAACCCGACCAAGCTCATCGAGATCGTTGAGATCGGCAAGCAATTGCTGATGACCCGCGGCGCGCTCACCACCTTCTCCATCGCCAACGACGTGGCAAAATATTTTGCCATCATCCCGGCGATGTTCGTCGCCTTCTATCCGCAGCTGCAAACGCTGAATATCATGAAGCTGGCGACGCCGGAGAGCGCGATCCTCTCGGCGATCATCTTCAACGCGCTGATCATCATCGCGCTCATTCCGCTGTCGCTGAAAGGCGTGCGCTATCGCCCGATCGGCGCCGGCGCGCTGCTCCGTCGCAATCTTTGGGTCTATGGCGTCGGCGGCGTGATCATTCCGTTTATCGGCATCAAGGCGATCGACCTCGTCGTCACCGCCTTGCATCTCGCTTAAGGAGATACAGTCATGTTGCGCGAAATCCGTCCGGCTATCGTTGTCCTGGTCGCGCTCACGCTCATCACCGGCTTGGCCTACCCGCTGGCCATGACCGGCATCGCCGAAGTCCTGTTTCCGCGCCAGGCGCAAGGCAGCCTGATCGAGCGGGACGGCACGGTGGTGGGCTCCGCGCTGATCGGCCAGGTGTTTACCAGCGAGAAGTATTTCCACGGCCGGCCGTCGGCGACGACCGCGCCCGATCCCAACGATTCGACCAAGACCGTGCCGGCGCCTTACAACGCGGCCAATTCGGGCGGCTCCAACCTCGGCCCGTCCAACAAGGCGCTGATCGACCGCGTGCAGGGCGACATCGACACCTTGAAAAAGGAAAATCCCAACACGCCGGTGCCGCAAGACCTGGTCACCACTTCGGCCTCTGGCCTCGACCCGCACATCTCGCCGGAGGCAGCCCTTTTCCAGGTGCCCCGTATTGCCAAGGCGCGCAATCTGCCCGAAGATCGCGTTCGCCAGCTCGTCGTGGACAACACGGAAGGTCGCCTGTTTGGGTTCTTGGGCGAGCCGCGCGTGAACGTATTGCAGCTCAATCTCGCGCTCGACCATTTGGCCGCCGGATAGGCGCATTTATTCAGTGATGGCGGATCAGCGGCGCGAATCCGAATATCGGCCCTCACCGGAAGCCCTTCTCGAAGCGGCGCGCCGCGAGGAACGACGCGTTGGCAAGCTGCGGATTTTCGTCGGCGCCGCGCCCGGCGTCGGCAAGACCTACGAAATGCTGCAGCAGGCCCACGCCCGGCTCAAGGACGGCTACGACGTCGTCGCCGGCGTGGTCGAGACCCATGGCCGCAGGGAAACCGAAGCGCTGCTGCAAGGCATCGAAGTCATTCCCCGGCGCCGCATCGAATACCGCGGCCAGACGCTCCAGGAAATGGACTTGGATGCGATCATTGCCCGACGGCCGCAGATCGTGCTGGTCGACGAGCTCGCCCACACCAATGCCGAAGGCGGCCGCCATCCGAAACGCTATCTCGACGTTGAAGAGCTCATGAGCCATGGCATCGACGTCTACACCACAGTCAATATCCAGCACATCGAGAGCCTCAACGACGTTGTCGCGCAAATTACTCATGTACGCGTGCGCGAAACCGTGCCGGACACCGTGTTCGATCGCGCCGATGCGGTCGAGCTGGTCGATCTGACGCCAGATGATTTGATCCAACGGCTCAAGGAAGGCAAAGTCTACGTCCCCAAGCAGGCCGAACGCGCGCTCGAGCATTTCTTCTCGCCGGCCAACCTCACCGCATTGCGCGAGCTCGCGCTTCGCCGCACCGCCGAGCGAGTCGACGAGCAATTGCTCAGCGAGATGCAGGCCCACGCCATCCAAGGCCCGTGGGCTGCCGGCGAGCGCATTGCCGTGTGCGTCAGCGAGGACCCGCGCTCTGCCGGTCTCGTGCGTTACGCCAAACGGCTCGCTGACCGGCTGCACGGACCCTGGACCGCGCTCTACATCGAGGGCCGGCGCGCCGTGCAGCTTTCCGAGGAGGAGCGCGACCGAATCGCTGACACGCTGCGTCTTGCCGAGTCGCTCGGCGGCGAAGCCATCACTTTACCGGCCAGCGACCGCAACATCGCCGACGACGTCATCGGCTATGCTCATGCCAACAACGTGACGCAGATCATCATCGGCAAATCGGCGCGCTCGCGCTGGTTCGAAATCCTGCACGGCTCGGTGGTACACGAATTGGTGCGCCGTTCCGGCAATATCAGCGTCCATGTCATCGCCGGCGATCAGCTTCCCGGCGGCGCGCTGCCGAAAAAGACCGTCGACACCTCGGATGAGACAAGAGCTTACGATCCCCGCCCGTACGTGCTGGCGCTCGTGGCGGTGGCGATCGCACTCGGCTGCGGCGAATTGGTCAACATTTGGATCGGGGTCGAGAACGTCGATCTGGTGTTCCTCACCGCGATCGTCGGCATTGCCGCGCGCTTCGGCCTGTGGCCGTCCTTGTTTGCCAGCGTCGCTTCGGCACTGGCCTACAATTTTTTCTTTCTGCCGCCGATCTACACGCTGACCATCACCGATCCGCACAATATCGCGGCCTTCGCGCTGTTCACGATCGTCGCCATCATCGTCTCCAACGTCGCGGCGCGAAGCCGCATGCAGGCGGTGACGGCGCAGACGCGGATGCGCGCCGTCGAATCGCTCTATTTGTTCAGCCGCAAGCTCGCCGGCACCGGCACGCTCGACGACGTGCTGTGGGCGACGGCGTACCAGACCGCCTTGATGCTGAAGGTGCGCGTCGTGCTGCTGTTGCCGAGCAATGGCTCGATCGCGGTGAAGGCGGGCTATCCGCCGGAAGACACGCTCGACGACGCCGACATCGCGGCCGCGAAGTGGACCTGGGAGAACGACCGCGCCGCCGGCCGCGGCTCCGACACGCTGCCCGGCGCCAAGCGGCTGTTCCTGCCGATGCATACCGGGCGCGGCGCCATCGGCGTCGTCGGCATCGACAGCGACAAGCCGGGCCCGCTGCTCACGCCCGACCAGCGCCGGCTGCTCGACGCGCTGATGGACCAGGGCGCGCTCGCCATCGAACGCGTGCGTTTGGTCGAAGACATGGATCGCGTCGAACGCACCGCCGAAACCGAACGTCTGCGCTCGGCACTGCTCACGTCGATTTCCCATGACCTGAAAACCCCATTGGCCTCGGTGCTCGGCTCGGCGGGCACGCTACGCGATCTTGCCGACAAGCTGACCGATGCCGAGAAAGTGGAGTTGCTGGGCACGATCATCGATGAATCGGAACGGCTCAATCGGTTCATCGCCAACCTGCTTGACATGACCAAGCTCGAATCCGGCGCCGTGGCGCCAAAGCTCGCGCCGCACGATCTGTCGGAGATCGTCGGCTCGACATTGCGGCGCGCCGCAAAAATCCTGCAGCATCATACCGTGCTGCTCGATCTGGCGACCGACGCGCCGATGGTGGCGATCGATGCCGTCTTGTTCGAGCAGGTGCTGTTCAATTTGCTCGACAATGCGGCAAAATATGCCGCTCCGGGAACGACCATCCTCATCCGCACCTGGCGCGACCAGCATTCGGTCGCGCTGCAGATCATCGATGAAGGCGAAGGGATTCCGCCGGAGGATATCGGACACATCTTCGATAAGTTCTACCGCGTGCAAAAGGCCGACCAGGTGCGTCCCGGCACCGGGCTTGGCCTTGCGATTTCGCGCGGCTTCATCGAGGCGATGCGCGGCACCATCGCCGCCGCCAACCGCCACGACCGCCGCGGCGCCGTGTTCACCATCACGCTTCCCATTCCGCGAGAGCAGCAACATCTGGATGCCGCCGCATGACCGGCGCGCCGCTCAGTGTCCTGGTGGTCGACGATGAGCCCCCTATTCGCAAGCTGTTGCGCCTGGGGCTCACCGCCCATGGCTATCAGGTTCTCGAAGCGCCGAACGGCAAGACCGCACTCGAATTGCTCGGCAAAGGGCCCGACCTGATCATTCTCGATCTCGGCTTGCCCGACACCCAGGGCCACGACCTGCTGCGCACCATCCGCGCCCGCAACGAACGCGTTCCCATCGTGGTGCTGTCCAGCCGCGGTGACGAGGCCGGCAAGGTGCAAGCACTCGATCTTGGCGCCGACGATTATGTGACCAAGCCGTTCGGCATGGACGAGCTTCTGGCCCGGATGCGGGCGGCGCTACGCCACCAGTTGCAGACCCACGGCGAGCGGCCGATCTTCCGGGTCGGCGAGCTGTCGGTCGATCTGGTCCGCCGCATCGTCAAGACCGGCGACAAGGAGATCAAGCTGTCGCCGAAGGAATACGATCTGCTGCGCGTGTTGGTGCAGCATGCCGGCAAGGTGCTCACCCACAAATTCCTGCTCGGCGAACTATGGGACGATCTGACCGACGCACAATATCTGCGGGTTTATGTGCGGCAGCTGCGGCAAAAAATCGAGGCCGATCCCGAACGGCCGCACTATATTCTCACCGAAACCGGAATCGGCTACCGGCTGCGCGCGCCGGATTGATCCGCCGACGATCGCGCTAGTCTCGTATCTCGCCGCGTCGCCAAAGGGGCACGATGAAAATCTCCGACTTTCTTACCGCGGCTGACGTGAAGGCCGACGTCGCCACCACCGACAAGAAAAAGCTGCTGGCAGAGCTGGCGCGCGACGCGGCAGCGAAAGTCGGCATCGGCGCCGATCGCATCGCCGCCGAGCTGCTCAAGCGCGAGGAGCTCGGATCGACCGGCGTCGGCGGCGGTGTGGCGATACCGCACGCGCGATTTGCGCAAGCCTCGGCGCCGTTCGGACTGCTCGTTCGCCTCAAGAAGGCGATTGATTACGATGCCGTTGACGGAAAACCCGTCGACATCGTTTCTCTACTGCTGCTTCCGGAAAGCTCAGGCGGCGAGCAGCAGCTTGGCGCGCTGGCGAGCGTCGCGCGCAAGCTGAGGACTCCTGCGGTCACGGCCGCGCTCCGTCGCGCGCGCGACAGTATGGACATGTATCGTATATTGACATCAGACTGACCGGCGGGCATCGGCAGGAAATCCGACACATTGCCGTCAGCTTTTGCGCGCCCCATATTGGGCGCTCATTATCGAACGGCAGAGGACATCTCGCATGGCCGACGAACTCATTTTCTATACCAATCCCATGTCGCGCGGACGGATCGCCCGCTGGATGCTCGAGGAAGTCGGCCAGCCCTACAAGACCGAAGTGCTCGACTACGCCTCGACCATGAAGGCTCAGGCCTATCTGGCGATCAATCCGATGGGCAAAGTGCCGGCGCTGCGTCATGGCGACGCTGTCGTCACCGAAACCGCGGCCATCTGCGCCTACCTCGCCGATGCATTTCCGCAAGCCGGAATGGCGCCGCCGCCCGGACATCGCTTGCGTGCGCCTTATTACCGGTGGATGTTTTTCGCCGCCGGCCCGATCGAGGCCGCTTCGAGCAACAAGGCCTTGGGCGTCGTCGTGCCGCCGGAGCGTGAACGGATGATGGGCTACGGCAATATCGCGCTGGTCCTGAAAACGCTCGAAGACGCCGTGTCGCGGGGACATTATCTGGCCGGCGACAGTTTCACCGCTGCCGATCTCTATGTCGGTTCGCAGCTCGGCTTTGGCATGATGTTCGGAATGATCGAAAAACGTCCGGCCTTCGAGCAATATTGGCAACGGCTCAGCAACCGTCCAGCTTACTTGCGCGCCAAGGAGCTTGACGACGCGCAGGTGGCGCAGCAGAAGGCCGCCGGCTGACGGCGCGATTGCGCGGTGGATATCGCGGCGATCAGGAATTATGGTTAAAGTCGAGAGTTCCAGTCTGCAAAAACAATGGATTGCTTCCGTTCGGCGGCGTAAGATTCTGCCGCGGCCGCTTATCGGCGACACATCGGGAGTGCGCGTGCGTTGAAACGGGGTGAGATTCCGTCGATCGGCGAACTGACGTCGTTTGTCGCGGCGGCTCAGCACGGCAGTTTTACCCGCGCCGCCGGCGAGCTCAATTTGACTCAAGGGGCGATCAGCCGCCAGATTCGCGAGCTCGAAATCCATCTCGGCATTCGCTTGTTCGAGCGCATCCGCCAGCGCGTCGTATTGACCGACGCCGGCAAGACATATCTGTCGCAGGTCAAGAAAGCGCTGGACGACCTTGCCGACGCGACGCAGCGCGTGGCGTCGTTTTCCAACAGCACGACCTTGAATCTCGTCGCGCTGCCGACCTTCGCCGCGCGCTGGCTGGTTCCCCGTCTGCCGAATTTCCAGAGGGTGAACCCGAAAATCATGGTCCATATCACGGCGCGGCAGGCGCCGATTGACTCCGCGCTGGAGCCGTTCGACGCCGCGGTGTTCCACGGTGCGTCGCACTGGCCCGGCACGATCTCGCAATATCTGATGGACGAGGACGTCGTCGCGGTTTGTAGTCCGAAATTGAACGCCAGGCGCGCCATCAAGACGCCGGCCGACGTCGTCGAATTCCCACTGTTGCACAAGATGGGCAAGCCGAACCGCTGGGCGGAGTGGATGGCCGAGGTCGGCATCGCACCGGACGGCCTGCTGCACGGCCACGCCTATCAAAACTTCGCCATGGTCGCCCAGGCCGCCGTGGCCGGCCTCGGCATCGCGCTGTTGCCGCATTATCTCGTCGAAGACGACATCGCGGCCAAACGGCTGGAGATCGTCGCCGGCGAATTCGTCGGCATGACCACCTCCTATTATTTGATCCTGCCGGAAACCCGGGCCAGCGCCAGCGCGGTTCAGGCCTTCGCCCAGTGGCTGACCGCCGAAGCGCGCATCTTCAATGCGCGCAGCCGCCGCCGCATCCCGAACAAAAAAACAGTAGAGCATCGGCCGGACGGCGCCAATAAAATAAGTAAAATCCTGCTTGAAGCGGGCGACGCCGTCCGATCGCGGACCACCGCCTGACGCAAATCGCAATTTTTTTAGGAGCGACCGACCCCGCTCACGGCAGCCGCATCAGCGGCTGCCCCATGCGGATTCGCGCGCCTTCCCGCACACCCCCGCACAGCGCATAGCCATCGGGCGCGAACACGATTGCCGTCGAGCCATGCTCGAACCAGCCGAGCTCCTCGCCTTTACCGAACGACGCATCGCAGGCGATGACATTCGGCCCACGATGCCTGAGGTTCAACAGCACGTCGAGACAATGCAGGCGAATGCTGGCGACCAGGATCGCGGCGACCAGAACCAGGGTCACGCTGTCGCCGGTTGCCGCCAACGTCGTGCGCAGCACGGCGCGTTCGTTCCTGCAGAACAGTCGCTCGATGCGTCTGAGCGCGATCGGATTGACGTTCCAGGTATCGCCGGAAATGTAAACCACCTTCTCGACGCGGCAATCGTGCGGCGCGTGGAAGCGGTGATACATGCCCGCAGTCAGGCGCAGCGTCACGTAGCGGCCGTTGCGATACGTCTCGACCAAGCCGCGGTCGCACAGCAGATCGTCCAGCGTGTAGGGAAAGCCCTTGGCCTGGTAGAGGCGCGTGCCGGCGATGGTACCGCAGGCACCGACGATGGCGTCGCAGGGGCTGACCAGGACGCCTGCCGTCTGGTCGATCGGGCGCGCGCCGTCCTTGAGCTCGCGGGTGAAGCAATCGTGCATGCTGCGGAAATGCGTCTTCTTTGCTTCGCTGAGATCGAGATCGGAGAATAGCCGCCATAGCGCGATCGACAGATCGCGCACCAGCGGCTGCTCGATCTGGCTCAGCCAGCCGACGAACTGCGTCGCCAGCCGGCGCGGAATGCGGTTGGTGAGCAGGAAATTGACGTCTTCCTGCGCGAACAGGCGCCAGATTTGCGCGCGGACCGTCATGGCTTTGTAAAACGTTCCGGGTACACCCCGATTCGATGCAATGGGCCACGACCACTTTGGCTGTCTGCGGGCTCGGCGCCGCGGCGCTGGCGACCTCGATGCTGACGCTCGGCCGTCGCCTGGAACTGTCCCAGGCCAAGCACCGCTCGCTCGCCGGCCATGCACGCATGGCGCGCCGCCTCGCCGGTTTCGTGCCGTTCTACGACTACGGCGAGGAGCGGTTTTTCGCCAGCGACGGCGCGCCCGCCGACATCGCAGGCCTGCGCCGCGCCGGCTTCGCCCGCCTGTCGGAGCTTTACAAGACACGCTTTGCCGAGACCATTCGCTGCAGCGCCGAGGCAGCCAAAACCATTTCCGACCTGCAATTCACCGGCGCCTATCGGGTGCCGTTCCAATATCGCCGCATGGTGCGCACGCATCTGCCGCTCGGCACGTTCCTGCAATCGTCCGACGGCGTGACCGTCACCGATCTCGACGGCAACCGCTTCTACGATCTCACCGGTTCCTACGGCGTCAATGTCTTCGGCTACGACTTCTACAAGGGCACGATCGAGCGCGGCGCCGCCCGCGTGCACGAGCTCGGCCCGGTGCTTGGCGCCTATCATCCGCTGATCATCGAGAACACGCGACGCATCAAGGAGATTTCCGGGCTCGAAGAAGTGTCGTTCCACATGTCGGGCACCGAGGCGGTGATGCAGGCGGTGCGGCTCGCCCGCTACCACACCCGGCGCAGCCACTTGGTGCGTTTCTGCGGCGCCTATCACGGTTGGTGGGGCGACGTGCAGCCGGGCATCGGCAATCCGCAGCCTGCGCACGAGACCTATACGCTTGCGGAAATGTCCGAGGACACGCTGCATGTGCTGCGCACGCGCCGCGACATCGCCTGCGTGCTGGTTAATCCGGAGCAAGGCTTGCATCCGAACGCGCCGGCGCCTACGGATTCGTCGTTGCTCGACAGCACGCGCAGCTCTCATTTCGACAGGGCGGCCTACACCGATTGGCTTAAGCGCCTGCGGCAGGTGTGCAGCGAACGCAACATCGTGCTGATCTTCGACGAGGTATTCGTCGGCTTCCGCCTGGCGCCGGGCGGCGCCCAAGAATATTTCGGCGTCCGCGCCGACCTCGTCACCTACGGCAAGACGATTGGCGGCGGATTGCCCATCGGCGTCGTCTGCGGCCGCAAGGATTTGATGAAGCGGTTTCGCGACGACCGCCCCGCCGACATCTGCTTCGCCCGCGGTACGTTCAACGCGCATCCTTACGTCATGGCGGCGATGAACGAGTTCCTGCGTCTGTTCCAGACCGCGGAAGTCCAGGCGCTCTATCGCGACCTCGATGCGGTCTGGGACGGCAGGGCACGGCGGCTGAACCGGCGGCTTGCCGACGAGAGCCTGCCGGTTCAGGTGGCCAACATGTCGGCGCTTTGGGTCGTCTGTTACACGCAACCGTCGCGCTACAATTGGATGCTGCAATATTACCTGCGGGCGCAAGGCATGGCGCTGAGCTGGGTCGGCACTGCCCGCTTGATCTTCAGCCTCAATTACACCGACGCCGATTTCAACGCGGTCGCGGACCGCTTCGTCGCCGCGGCCAAGGCCATGCAGCAGGACGGCTGGTGGTGGCACGATCCCGCGACGACCAACAAGACGATCAGGCGGGCGATCATGAAAGAGATGATCGCCCACCGCTTGTTCCCCTCGCGCAAGCATTAGCGGACGCGATCCACCGCAGCCGTTTCAGGTGGCCCGCGGAACCTCGGCCTCTTCGGCGTCGTCCTCATCCCAATGATGCAAGCCGATGCCGGGATCAATCAGCTCGCCGCGCAATAGCGCCAGCGGCGCCTTGTGATAGAGCTTGATGTCGTGGAACGGGTCGGTGAGAATTTTTGTCGCCCAAACCAGGCCAGTCTGCACGTCCTTGATGACGAACAATTGGACGGTGCGGAACAGTACGCCGCCGATGCCGAGCGCCAGCCAGATCACCGCAACCTGACGCACGAACTCGGCCTTGCTGGTGGCCGGTGTGAACAGGCCGAACAGGCTCGGGCTGACATAAAGCGACAGCGGCGACGCCGCCCAGATCGTCAGCAGCACCACCTTGCGGCGCAGATTGTAACCGACCTTAATCTCTTCCTTGTGCTCGTGGCTGGCCTGGTTGACCGTGTCATAGTCCTTGGGCTCGAAGAAAAAATGCCCGGTCTGCCGCGTGGTCATGGCTACCAGCCAGCCGGCGAGCGCCGAAATCGCCGGATCCTTGAAGATCATCACATAGGAGAACAGAAAGCTGATCGCACTGACGAAGTGCAGCGATTGATTGATCCGGCTGTGGTGGTAGTAGCGATGATCGTCCCAGCGCTGCGTACGTAATGCCTCGCGAAAATTTTCCATCGGTCTCCCCGTGCGGTTCCTGATTTGGGTATGGCGATTCGGTGAATCCCTTGTGACAGGGATTCGTCCGTGACAGCTGGGTGAAGGTTTTGTCTCGATTTACGACTGGCGCGCGGTTCAGCCCGCCGCACGCATCGCCTGATCGGTCTGCCCCGCGGCGCCCACCGCCCCGTCCTTGGCGAAGCGGATCAGCGAGAAGTGTCCGAACGGCGGCATGGCGCGCCGCTCGACAAGCGTGACGCCCGTCGTCCGCGACGCCCATTGCGCGTAGCGCTCGAAAGCAAACTCGGTGCGCCAGCCGAGCTTGCGCGCCGCCGGCTGGAACCAGTGCTCCAGCGAGCGCCGCAAGCCGGCTTCCGCGCCGACGCGGCTCACCAAGATGATCTCACCGCCCGGCTTGAGCACGCGGGCGAATTCGTCGAGCGCGCCTTCCGGGTTCGGCACTGTCGTTATGACATATTGCGCGACGATGACGTCGAACGACGCGTCCGGAAATTCCAGATGCTCGGCATCCATGACCCGCAACTCTTCGACATTGTTCAGCTCGAATTCGTCGACGCGCTCCTGCGCCTTGCGCAGCATCGGCTCGGAAATATCGACGCCGCAGATCTTCATGTCGCGGGAATAATGCGGCAGCGAAATGCCGGTTCCGACGCCGACCTCGAGGAGGCGTCCGCCGACTCTTTCAGCCGCCGCGATCGCGGCGTGGCGGCCGCGTTCGAAAACCGCGCCGAAGACCAGGTCGTAGACCGGCGCCCAGCGCGCATAAGCCTTGGTGATGGTCTGGGTGTCGAGATCGGATTCCAAAAGCGTGCTGCTCATGCTTGACCCTTCCATTGTCATGTTTTTATTTTGCCGCCCTTAGCCATGAACGGTCTCCGTGATCGTTCCGGCAAGCTCGGCCGCGCCGGCATCGCCGCCCGCCACCTTGCGCGCGTGACCAATGAACTGGCGCGCGCTGTTTTCCCACGAATAGTCGAGCGCGAAGGCGCGGCAGGCGTCGCGTGACAGCGACAGCGCGCCCATGCAAGCGGCGGCCAAATCCTCGTGCAGGACGCCGACCGGATTGTCGGCGACGACGTCCTTCGGCCCGGTGACCGGAAAAGCGGCGACCGGAACCCCGCTGGCGAGCGCTTCGAGCTGCACGATGCCGAACGTGTCGGTGAGGCTTGGAAACACGAACACATCTGCGCCCGCCAAGTGCGACGCGAGAATGCCGTTGTCCAGCATGCCGAGAAATTTTGCCTCGGGGAATTTTCGCTTGAGCTCGGCTTCCTGCGGCCCGGTGCCGACCACGACCTTGGTGCCGGGCAGATCGAGAGACAGGAACGCTTCGAGATTCTTTTCGACGGCAACCCGGCCGACGGTCATGAAGATCGGTCTGGGCAAGCCGAGATCGATGGCGCGATCCGGGCGGAACAGGTCGGTATCCACGCCGCGCGTCCATCGGCCGAGATTGGCAAAGCCGCGCTCGCCAAGCTCCGCCGTGAGCGACGGCGTCGCCACCATCGTCACCGTCGCCGCCGAATGGAACCAGCGCAACACGGCGTAGATCCACGCTTGCGGGATCGGCGAACGGGCCGAGATGTATTCCGGGAATCGTGTCGTGTAGCTCGTCGTGAACGGCCGACCCTGCCGCCGGCAGTAGGAGCGCACGGCAAAGCCGATCGGTCCTTCGGTCGCGATATGGATGGCGTCCGGCCGCGCCGCTTCGATGCGCTCGGCGATCCGCCGGCGGCTCGGCAAAGCCAGCCGCAGGCCGGGATAGGTCGGCACCGGGAACGACGGAAAACCCTCCGGCGACAGGAACTCGATCGTCACACCGAGCTTGGCCGCGGCGCGCGCCAGCGAATTGAGCGTCCGCACCACGCCGTTGACCTGGGGACGCCAAGCGTCCGTTGCGACGAGAACGCGCATCAGGTTGCTCTCCGCCGGGAATTCGTCTTGTCGAATCGCGTGCGACGACAATTGCTATTTCATGTCTCAGTAGTGTGACGGTCGCGGCGCAAACGCGACCGTTTGTCCGCCCGGCGCGTTACACGATTGTTACAAACAAATGAAAAGTTGCCGCTGCGAACCGTCTGGCCGGCATGTCGGTTGGATCGCGCGCTCATGGCACCAGGCCGATACCGAACGTGACGAGCAGCACCGCGGTCGTTGGAAGAATCGGCCGCAATTGGCTCGGTGTCGCACTCAGCCTGCTGGTCATCGCTCTTGTCAGTGCCACGCTGTGGCATCTGCTGCGCGACATCGATGTCGGCAAGTTGACCGCCGCGTTCACGGCTCAGCCGCGCCGCAATATCGCGTTCGCCGGCGTGTTCGTCGTGTTGGGCTACATCACGCTGACCTTCTATGATGTGTTTGCCCTGCACATTATCGGCTGGCGGACGGTTCCATTTCACATCGCGGCACTGGCAAGTTTCACGAGCTACACGATCGGGCATTCTCTTGGCGTGGCGACCTTGACCGGCGCTGTGGTGCGGTTGCGGGTTTACTCGGCCTGGGGCCTGAATGTTCTCGATATCGCCAAGATCGCCTTCGTCACCGGCATGACGTTCTGGCTCGGCAACGCCGTCGTGCTCGGCGGCGCCATAACCTATGCGCCGCAAGCGGCGAGCGTCGTGGACCACCTGCCGCCCTGGATCAACCGGATCGTCGGGCTGTCGGCCTTGCTCGGCGTCGCTTGCTACCTGATCTGGCTCGCGCCGCGGCCGCGCACCATCGGCTACGCCGATTGGAAAATGGTGTTGCCCACGATGCGCCTCACCCTGGTCCAGACCGCCATCGGCGCCATGGACCTCTGCCTGGTGACAGCCGCGATGTACGCCTTGCTGCCGCAAAACCCCGCGGTCGATTTCATGCCGGTGCTGGTCATCTTCGTCACGGCAACGCTGCTCGGCACCGTGAGCCACGTGCCGGGAAGCCTCGGCGTCATCGAAGCGGCGCTCCTCATCGGGCTGCCGCAATTTCCCAAAGAGGCGCTTCTTGCGGCGCTGCTGACGTTTCGCATCGCTTATTTCGTGATTCCGTTCTTGCTCGCCACTCTGGCGCTGGGCCTGTGCGAGCTCGGCCTGGTGGCGCGGCCGAGGATGACGTCGCCGCCGTCGCGATGACCGCTGCCGCTGTGGAAATTCTGCGCTATGCTCGGACGAGCCCAAATGAGGGCTAGCCGCAGAATGTGAGTCGTCCCCTGCCGTGAGCCCTGCCCGACAGCCTTCCCCGCCCAGCCTGCGCATCGGCGTCAGCGGCCACCGGGTGCCGCCGAAATTGCCTGAAGCATCCGGAGCGCCATTGCGCGCTCATATCGACCGTATCCTGGCCGCCATCGCCGCAGCGGCGCGCAAGGCGAATACCGCGATCGACCTCGTCATCGTCTCGTCGCTCGCCGAAGGCTCGGACCGCATCGTCGCCGAAGCGGGACTCGCTGCTGGCTTTGCCTTGCAAGTCGCGTTGCCGTTCAATCGGGCCGAATACGTGCTTGACTTCGAGACACAGACGTCGCGCACGGAATTCGAACAATTGCTCGACTGCGCCTGCGATGTATTCGAGCTTGGCGGTGCAGCCGATAAGCGCCCCCGCGCCTACGAGGCGGCAGGCTTCTTCATGCTGGCGAATATAGACGTGTTGATCGCGATCTGGGACGGCGAGATGGCAGCCGGCATCGGCGGCACCGCGCAGATCGTCGAACGCGCCATCGCCGATGGTATCGCCGTGGTATGGATCGAGCCGAGCCATCCGAACGCAACGCAAATATCGTGGCCGGGCTCAGGCGCAACTCCGGACGGCGCGACGGCGAGTTTGAAAAACACGTTTCGCCCGGCCGATATACCAACCATAGCGCGCGCGGTCGAAGAAATCCTCACTTCGCCGACGCAATGATCTAAAGAGACCTTCGCGACGACGGAGCATAATCCGCATGAACGACGCAAGCGCAGCCACCTTCGAGAATTCCCGCGACCGCCATCTGTTTGGCCCCGGCCCCAAGCGGGTGCTGGCGCTCGACGGCGGCGGCGTGCGCGGCGCGCTGACGGTGGCTTTTCTGGAGCGCATCGAAGCGCTGCTCAGCGAGCGCGACGGCAAGGAGGTCCGCCTCGGCGATTACTTCGACCTGGTCGGCGGCACTTCGACGGGCGCGGTCATCGCCGGCGCGCTGGCGCTCGGATATCGCACGGCCGAAGTCAAGGACTTCTATCTCAGGCTGGCGCCGTTCGCCTTCAAACGCCAGCGCTGGCGCGTGCCGCTGTTGCAAGCCAAGTTCGACGCCCGCGGTTTGCGCCACCAGATCGAGGAAGTGGTCGGCGACCGCGTGCTGCAAAGCACCGACCTGATCACCGGCTATTGCATCATCACCAAGCGCATGGATACCGGCAGCCCTTGGATCATCTCCAATAATCCGCGCGCGCCGTATTGGGAGAGCAAGACCGGCGATATCGGCAACAAGGACTACCCGCTGGTCAATCTCGTGCGCGCCAGCACTGCCGCCCCGCATTTTTTCGATCCGGAGCTGCTGCCGATCAGCCACAACAAATCCATGCTGCCCGACGCCGTGGCCAAGCCGCTCAACGTGCCATGGCCGGCACGAGTCGTGCAGGCCTTGCTGCGGCGCCTCGGCATCGGGCCGCATCCCGAGTTCGATTCCAGCACCTACGGCCTGTTTGTCGATGGCGGGGTGACGCCGCATAACAATCCGTCGCTGGCACTGTTCCAGATGGCGACATTGGGCCCGTTCAACATCAAATGGCCGACCGGGCCGGAGCGTCTCACCATCTTTTCGGTCGGCACCGGCACCTATCGGCCGCGGCTGTCGTACCAGAGCTTGGGTTTCGCCCGCTTCACCAAGCTCGCCTTTCACGCCCTGCTATCGCTGATGACCGACGCCGAGATGCTGGTGCTGGCGCTGATGCAATGGATGGGCGAATGCCCGGCACCGTGGCCGATCAACTCCGAAATCGGCACGCTGGCCGCGGAGCTGCCGCCCGGCGGCAAGATGTTTCGCTTCCTGCGCTACGATGTGCGGCTGGAGAAGGACTGGCTGGCGCGTGAGCTCAATTATGACGTGAGCGACGATGCCCTTGCCCGCCTGCGCGGCATGGACGATCCTGCCGCCGTCCATGAGCTCTATGAGATCGGCCGCATGGCGGCCGAGAAACAAGTCAAATTGGAGCACCTGACCGGCTGACACTGCCGCGCCCCGGCAAGGCCGCCGGGCGCCTGTTGCGTTGTCTGATCGCGGGCGGCGGAAGACGCGTCCCGGCGCGGTGCCCAGTCAAACCCGTCAATCAGCGTGGCAAAGTTATCACAGAAATTCGGATTCTGTGGCCGGGCATCTTTTCCCGCGTGGCGCCCATGCTACGCTCGCTTTGGGTGGGCTGCGTAAATCCGGGAATCCGGTTCTGCGTATCCGATACATTAGTCAGTGCTCGTTGTATCGGCGGGGCGTCCGTGAAGAAGAGTATTGCGTGTATCGCTGCTTTGCTTGCGCTCGGCATGACCGGCGCGGCGGCCGAGGAAATGTCGGTCCCGCCGTCGCAATACATCACCGCCAGAGTGCCGTATCTCGCCTGGACCGGCTTTTACGTCGGCCTCAACGGCGGCTTCGCCTGGGGCAATTCGTCCGTCGCGTTTGCGGCCAATGATCCGGCAGCGCTGGCCGGCACCTGCGGGGCCAGCGGCGCGCCGAAAGGTCAATGCATCACTTCGGTGGATTTTCGCCGCGACGGCGCCGTTGCCGGCGGCCAATTCGGCTTCAACTGGCAGGTCAATTCGCATTGGCTGGTCGGCGCCGAAGCCGATTACCAGTGGTCCAATCTCGACGGCTCGGTGAATTCGTCGTTCCGGCTCGGCGGTGTCGGGGCAACCAACATGGTCGCGAACCAGGCCGTCGACTCGTTCGGCACGGTTCGGGCGCGGGCGGGTGTCGTGCTTGCGCCGCCGCTCTTGCTTTACGGCACCGGCGGGTTCGCTCTCGGGCAGGTGCGCGAAAACCTCAACGTGCCCGGCGTCGCGACCAAGGGACTGCCTCCTACGGGCGGCTTCTCATACTCCTGTACGGCCGGCCTTCCCTGTTTTGCCGGCTCGGCATCGCAAACCTTGTTCGGATGGAGTGCCGGAGCCGGTGCCGAGTATGCGATCACGAGCAGCCTGATCTTCCGGACCGAGCTGCTCTATGTGCACTTGAGCGCGCCGACGGTGACCGTAACCGCCACGGCCGTCGCCGCTGGAACGGCGCCGGCATCGATCGCTGCAGGATTCTCATCGGTCTACTTCGCGGTCATGCGGGCCGGCTTGAACTACAAGTTCTAGGAAAATTTCGAGGTCAGAATTCGCGCATCTGCAGAATGTCAAAGAGCCGGTACGGCTAAGATGAGTTGGGAGTCGACAATGTGGTGGCGTGTGTTGCTTGTCGGGGCGTTGCTTGCCGGCGCGCTGGGCGCCTGCGCGGTGGTCGATCCGGTCGACAATCGATACGACACGGTCAGCCGCAGCCTGGCGAAGGCCCGCAACGAGTCGATCTTTCTTAATCTCGTCCGCGCGAGCCACGATTACCCTTTGAGCTTCACCGTCGTCTCCAACGTCACGCCGTCGCTCACCAATACGACCTCGCTGGCGCTGCCAAGCTTTTTGCTTGGTCCGAGATTCCCTGCATTGCCAACGACGGTGGATCGAGACGTCGTCTTCGGCAACACCACCGCCGGCAACACCACAGCCGTCAGCACCAATTTCAGCGTGTCGACGCAGGAAACCAGCGCCTTCTATCAGGGCTTCCTGAAACCGATCGATTTGCAGACCTTGGCTTATTTCATCCGCCAGGGCTATTCGCGCGAGTTGTTGTTCTGGCTGTTCACGGACTCGTTCACGCTGTCGCTGCCCGGACATCCGCCGCTTGGCTATCACTACAGTCCGCCTGACGATTACGGTTGCTCGCAACTGGACCCGAAGCACCGCTGCTTCATCGATTGGGTCCACAACGCCGCCTATACCGGCCTGACCGTCGAAGAGAAAACCGAAGAGGCCAGCGCCTCAAGAAGCCCGCCAAAGGGCGGCACCGACGCGGGCGGAGGCGGATCGTCCCCCAAAGGCACCTCGTACGCACGCTTTTGCTTCAGTCCGGTCCTGGCCCAGCAGGCGGCGTCCTCGGTTGCGCCGGCCTTGGTGGCGGAGGCCCAAAGCAACCTGGACGTACAACGCTCGATGCTTTTCACTTCGCCATTGACGTGCGGATCCGACAGCTGGACTCCGGAGCAGACCAAAGATACGGCGCAGCCCGACATACTGCCGCTTACCTTCAGTCCCAACAAGAACGCTGCAAACGCCACCCCAATCAGTTTCACCATCACCCCGCGTTCGGCCTACGGCGTTTTCATATTCCTCGGCACGCTGATGAAAATGCAACGCGAGCACCTCGCGCCGTCGCGCTACGCGTTCATCCCGCCCAACCGGCCGTACGCGGCGGAGCCGCCGGTGCTGGAGACCGTGCATGAAGACCCGGCTCTGATATCGGTCGTGCAGAACTTGGGCGGCGAATGCTTCGTGCACACCTGGTTCGAAGATGGCGACTACTGCGTGCCCGAGCAGGCCGCGACCACCAAGCGTATCTTCAGCCTTTTGGCGCAGCTCATCGCCATCCAGACCGCTGCCGCCGACCTGTCGATCACCCCGGTCGTACGCGTGATTCAGTAAGAGGTCGAAGGTTCGAAAGCGCGCGTGAAATTCAGGCGCGGACGCGATTGTCATCCCGGGCCAAGCCGGCCACGGAGCGGCTTGCGCCTTGGGCAAACAACTTCTGCAGCATTTCCCGCTCGACCGGTTTCTGCAGGATCGGAATGTCGCGAAACCGGCTGTCGATGCTGTCGGCGTCGTAGCCGGTGACAAAGACGAAAGGCACGGGGCGCCGCGCTAAAATCTCCGCCACTTGGTAGACCATGCCGTCGCCGAGATTGATGTCGAGGATCGCGGCGTCGAAGTCGCCGGCCTTGGCGGCCGCCAAGGCGTCGGATGCCGTGCAAACCGGACCGACAATCTGGAAGCCCAATTCGGTCAGGCATTCCTGGATCATGATGCCGACCAGCGCCTCATCCTCGACCACGAGCACGCGCGGCTTGTCGATCTTGTTCAGTTCAATGGCGGCGCCGTTGCCGCCGTTGGCCTGATGCGCGCCGTCGTGCTGCCGGGATTCTCTGACCTCACGCAGCGCGATCGAAAGATCGCAGCGCAACCCTTTTGGATTCCAGTCGAACGTCGCGTTGCCGCCAAGCTGCTGCTCGATGCTGGCCTTGATGACTTTCAAGCCAAAACTGCGCGCCGACGGCGTCTTGATCGGAGGTCCGCCGCTCTCCACCCAGTGCAGCGTCAGAATGTCGGGCTGCAGTTGCCAGGTCAGGCTGACCTTGCCCTTGATCGACGACAGCGCGCCGTGCTTGGCCGCATTGGTGGCGAGCTCGTGCAGTGCCAGCGCGATGCCCTGGGCGGTGGCGGGCGACAACGAGACGTTCGGCCCCTTGAGCTCGATCTTGTTGCCGGAGCGGTAGGGCGCGAATTCCTCGGCCACCAGCGTGCCGAGATCGGCGCCATGCCAGCGCGAATCGGACAGCAGTGTGTGCGCCAGCGCCAAGGCCTTGATGCGGCCCTCGACAGTGGCGACATACTCGTCGACGCTTTTTGCGCGCGTCAAGCGAATGATCGACTGGATGATGGCGAGCGCATTGCGGGCGCGATGATCGACCTCGCGCGCCAGCAGCACTTGCCGCTCTTCGGCCTCCTTGCGATCGGTGACGTCGATGGTGACGCCGCTGATCCGCACCACGTTGCCGACCGCATCGACGCTCGCCGCCGCCGTGCCGGTGCACCAACGCAGCTCGCCATTGGGGCGGCGCACGCGAAACTCGACCTGCTGGGTGCGTTCGCCCTTGGCCATGCGCAGCACCACCTGGCGCAGCGGCTGCCAGTCGTCGGGGTGCAAGAGCTTGCGGATGTTGTCCGTCGAGACCCGAAAGCTTTCCGGCTCGACGCCAAAAATGCGGTACTGGCCCTCGTCCCACGACCCTCGATTGGCGGCGATGTCCCATTCCCACGAGCCCATCTGGCCCGCCGCCAGCGCCAGGCTGCGGCCCTGCTCGCTTTGCAGCAGCCGGACGTTCGAGGCTTCGAGCTCGGCCGTGCGCTCGGCGACATGGCGCTCGAGTTTCAGGTTCAATTGCTCGAGCTCGCGCGTCTTGCGGTAAAGCTCGACGAAGACTTTGACCTTGGCGCGCAGCACGTCGGGAATCACCGGCACCGGCACGTAATCCACCGCGCCCATGGCATAGCCGCGCAGCCGGTCGACGTCTGTCAAATGGATCGCCGAAATGAAGATGATCGCCGTTTCACTGAAGCGCGGATGCTCGCGCAGCATAGCGGCGAGCTGGAAGCCGTCGAGCTCCGGCATGCAGACGTCGATGAGAACGACCGCGACGTCGTTCTTGAGCAGGAATTGCAAGGCCTCGCGCGCCGACGATGTCTTGACCAGGCTCTCGTTCAGCTCGTGAAGAATAACCTCGTAGGCAAGCAGCTTGTCGGGCTGATCGTCGACCAGGAGGACGTTGACTTTCTCGTTCATAGTTCCGGCCTTAGCGATGCAGCCACATCCGCAGCGCGGACAACAGCTGTTCGGTGTTGACGGGCTTGGCCAGATAATCCGAGGCGCCGGCCTCCAGGCATTTCTCGCGGTCGCCCTTCATCGCCTTAGCGGTGAGCGCGATGATCGGCAGGCGGCGATAGGCGCGGTTCTGGCGAATTTTCTCCATGGTCTGATAGCCGTCCATTTCCGGCATCATGATGTCCATCAGCACGATGGCGAGCGACGGCGTCTTTTCGATCAGCTCGATCGCCTCGTTGCCGGTGGTGGCGGTGAGCACATTCATGCCGCGCCGCTCCAAGACGCTCGATAGCGCGAAGATGTTGCGCGCGTCGTCGTCGACCAAGAGTACGGTGCGGCCGACCAGATCCTCGTCGGACGAGTTGAGCCGTTCCAGCATCTGCTGCTTCTCGGCCGGCAGGTCGGTGATGACGCGATGCAGGAACAGCGCCGTCTCGTTGAGCAGCCGCTCCGGCGATTCCACGCCCTTGACCACGATGCTGCGCGCCATGGTGTGCAGCTGCGCATCCTCCTCGGCCGACAATTCGCGGCCGGTGAACACCACGACCGGAACGTCGGTCAGCGCGTCATCGGCACGCATTCGCTCCAAAACCTCGAAGCCCGACATGTCGGGCAACCGCAGATCGAGCACGACGCAGTCGCACGGCCGGTCGCGCAAAGTCGCCAGCGCCTCGTCGCCGGTGCCGGCATTGACGATCTCGATGTCGTCGTGGCCGAGCAGCTCGCGGATGCTCATCTGCTCGGCCTTGTTGTCCTCGACGACCAGGAGCCGCTTGCGGCGCGGCGCCGAGAACTCCTTGATCCGCGACAGTGCGTCGGCGATGCCCTCGCGCGTCGTCGGCTTGGTCACGAACGAGAAGGCGCCGCGGGCGAGGCCGTGCTGGCGGTCTTCGTCCAACGTGACGATCTGCACCGGGATGTGCCGGGTGAGCGAGTTCTGCTTGAGCTGGCTGAGCACGTTCCAACCCAGCATGTCGGGCAGGAACACGTCGAGCGACACTGCGGTCGGCTGATACTGCTTGGCGAGATTGAGCGCGTCGTCGCCGCGCATCGCCAACAGCGCCTTGAATCCCTTGTCGCGCGCCAGGTCGATCAGGATGCGGGCATAATGCGGATCGTCCTCGACGATGAGGAGAATGGCATCGCCCGGCTGGATGTCCATGCGATCGTCCGGAATCGGCTCGATGGTGCGCTCCGGAGCGAGATGCGGCCCGGCATGAAGCGCCGCGGGCGCCGTCGCGGTCGTGGCATGCACGGCGGCGGTCGGGCCGACATATTTGACCGGCAGGTAGAGTGTGAACGTCGATCCGGCATTCGGCGTCGAGCGCAGATGGATTTCGCCGCCAAGGAGGCTCGCCAGTTCGCGGCTGATGGCAAGCCCCAAACCCGTGCCGCCGTATTTGCGGCTGGTCGAGGCATCGGCCTGCTGGAACGCCTCGAAGATGATTTTCTGCTTTTCCAGCGGAATGCCGATACCGGTATCGCTGACCTCGAACGCGACCACCGCCGGTGCCTGGCTGAGCACCGGATGCTCGGCGCTCCAGCCGCCGAGAGCGGCGGAGACGTTGAGCCGCACACCGCCCTGCCCGGTGAATTTGAAGGCGTTCGACAATAGGTTCTTGAGCACCTGTTGCAGCCGCTTGGTATCGGTGGTGATGCTGCGGCCGAGATTGGGATCGACGTGGACCTCGAACGACAGCTGGCGAGTGTCCGCCTCGTGGCGAAACGGCCGCGCCACCATGTCGACGAGGTTGGAGAAGAACACTTCCTCGGCGTCGACCGTTACTGTGCCGGACTCGATCTTAGACAGGTCGAGAATATCGCTGATGAGATTGAGCAGGTCGGTGCCGGCGCCGTGAATGGTGCGGGCGAACTCGACTTGCTTGGTGCTCAGGTTGCCTTCCGGATTGTCGGTGAGCTGTTGGCCGAGGATCAGGATCGAATTGAGCGGCGTACGCAGCTCGTGCGACATGTTGGCCAGGAATTCCGACTTGTATTTCGAGGTCAGCGCCAGCTCCGTCGCCTTTTCCTCGAGCGCGCGGCGGGCCTGCTCGATTTCCTGGTTCTTGCGCTCGACTTCGACGTTGCGTTCGGCGAGCTGCTGCGCCTTCTGTTCGAGCTGCTCGTTGGTCTGCTGCAATTCGCGCTGCTGCGCCTGCAATTCGCCGGCGAGCTGCTGCGACTGCTTGAGCAGACCTTCGGTCTGCATCGTCGCCTCGATCGAATTGAGCACGATGCCGATCGAGGTGGTCAGCTGTTCGAGGAACATCGTTTGCAGGGTCGTGAACTCATGGATCGAGGCGAGCTCGATCACCGCCTTGACCTGGTTCTCGAACAGCACCGGCAGCACGATATTGTTGCGCGGCGGCACCTTGAACAGCGCCGAAGAGATCGGAACGGCGGTCTCGGGCATTTCGGTGATCAGCATGCGCCGCTTGTCGACCGCGCATTGGCCGATCAGACCTTCGCCGAGGCCTAAGTTCCGCGGATGGCCGTTGGCGCCGTCGTCGGCATAGGCCGACAACAAAGCGAGGCCGTGCGCCTCCTCGCTGCCCATCTGATAGATGACGCCTTGATGGGCGTTCACCAGCGGCGTCAATTCGGATAGCAGCAGCCGGCCGACCGTGGTGAGGTCGCGCTGGCCCTGCAGCATGTTGGTGAATTTGGCGAGGTTGGTCTTCAGCCAATCCTGCTCGGTGTTGCGGTCGGTGGTGAGCCGCAGATTGTCGATCATCGTATTGATGTTGTCTTTCAGCTCGGCCACTTCGCCGCGCGCTTCCACCTGAATCGAGCGCGTCAAGTCGCCCTTGGTGACGGCGGTCGCCACCTCGGCGATGGCGCGCACCTGGGTGGTCAGGTTGGCTGCGAGCAGATTGACGTTGCCGGTCAAATCCTTCCAGGTGCCAGCGGCGCCGGGCACGTTGGCCTGGCCGCCGAGGCGGCCTTCGACGCCGACCTCGCGCGCCACCGTCGTCACCTGATCGGCGAAGGTGGCGAGCGTGTCGGTCATGTTGTTGATGGTCTCGGCTAGCGCCGCCACCTCGCCTTTCGACTTCACCGCGAGGTTTTGCTTGAGATCGCCGTTGGCGACCGCGGTCACCACTTTGACGATGCCGCGCACCTGTTCGGTCAGGTTTGCGGCCATGACGTTCACGGTGTCGGTCAAATCCTTCCAGGTGCCGGCGACGCCGGGCACCTGCGCCTGACCGCCGAGCAGGCCTTCGGTGCCGACTTCGCGGGCCACGCGGGTAACTTCCGAGGCGAAACCGTTGAGCTGATCCACCATCGTGTTGATGGTGTTTTTCAGCTCCAGAATTTCGCCTTTCACGTCCACCGTAATTTTACGCGACAGGTCGCCGCGCGCCACAGCGGTGGTCACCTCGGCGATGTTGCGGACTTGCGTGGTGAGGTTGGCTGCGAGCAGATTGACGTTGTCAGTCAAATCCTTCCAGGTGCCGGCGACGCCGGGCACCACGGCCTGACCGCCGAGCCGGCCGTCGGCGCCGACTTCGCGTGCCACGCGCGTCACTTCGGCGGCAAACGAGCGCAATTGCTCGACCATGGTATTGAGGGTGTCCTTGAGCAGCAGCATCTCGCCGCGTACGTCGACCGTGATCTTCTTCGACAAGTCGCCGCCGGCTATTGCCGTTGCCACCTCGGCGATGTTGCGCACTTGCGCGGTGAGGTTCGACGCCATGAAGTTGACGTTGTCGGTCAAATCCTTCCAGGTACCGGCGACGCCGGGCACTTGCGCCTGGCCGCCGAGCTTGCCTTCGGTGCCGACTTCGCGCGCAACGCGCGTAACTTCAGAAGCGAACGCATTGAGCTGATCGGCCATCGTATTGATGGTGTTCTTCAGCTCAAGAATTTCGCCCTTCACGTCCACGGTGATCTTGCGCGAGAGATCGCCGCGCGCGACGGCGGTGGTCACCTCGGCAATGTTGCGCACTTGTGCCGTCAAGTTGCCGGCCATGGAGTTGACCGAGTCGGTCAAATCCTTCCAGGTACCGGCGACGCCCGGCACGTTGGCTTGGCCGCCGAGCCGACCTTCGGTGCCGACCTCGCGGGCAACGCGCGTCACCTCGCCGGCGAAGCGGTTGAGCTGGTCCACCATGGTGTTGAGCGTTTCCTTGAGCTGAAGGATTTCGCCGCGCACGTCGACGGTGATCTTGCGCGACAGGTCGCCGCCGGCGATGGCGGTCGCCACCTCGGCGATGTTGCGGACCTGGGCGGTCAGATTGCCGGCCATCGAGTTCACGCTATCGGTCAAATCCTTCCAGGTGCCGCCGACGCCGGGCACTTGCGCCTGGCCGCCGAGCTTGCCTTCGGTGCCGACCTCGCGCGCCACGCGCGTCACTTCGGCGGCGAAAGCATTGAGCTGATCCACCATCGTATTGAGGGTGTCTTTCAGTTCCAGAATTTCGCCGCGCACGTCGACCGTGATCTTGCGCGACAGGTCGCCGCGCGCCACGGCGGTGGCGACCTCGGCGATATTGCGCACCTGCCCGGTCAGGTTCGACGCCATGGAGTTCACGCTGTCGGTCAAATCCTTCCAGGTGCCGGCGACGCCGCGCACCATGGCCTGGCCGCCGAGCTTGCCTTCGGTGCCGACCTCACGCGCCACGCGCGTCACTTCGCCGGCAAAGGCGTTGAGCTGGTCCACCATGGTGTTAATGGTGTCCTTGAGCTCCAGAATCTCGCCGCGCACGTCGACGGTGATCTTCTTCGACAAGTCGCCGTTGGCGATCGAGGTCGCCACCTCGGCGATATTGCGCACCTGTGCGGTCAGGTTCGACGCCATGGAGTTGACCGAGTCGGTCAAATCCTTCCACGTACCGGCGACGCCGAGCACGTTGGCCTGGCCGCCGAGGCGGCCGTCGGTGCCGACCTCGCGCGCCACGCGCGTCACTTCGCCGGCAAATGCGTTGAGCTGATCGACCATCGTGTTGATGGTCTCTTTGAGCTGCAGGATCTCGCCCGAGACGTTGACCGTGATCTTCTTCGACAGGTCGCCGCCGGCGATGGCCGTGGCGACGTCGGCGATATTGCGCACCTGCGCCGTCAAATTGCCGGCCATGAAGTTGACGCTGTCGGTCAAGTCCTTCCAGGTGCCGGCAACGCCGGGCACTTGCGCCTGACCACCGAGCTTGCCTTCGGTGCCGACCTCACGCGCCACGCGCGTGACTTCCGAAGCAAAGCCATTGAGCTGATCCACCATGGTGTTGATGGTGTCTTTGAGCTCCAGAATTTCGCCGCGCACGTCGACCGTGATTTTTCGCGACAAGTCGCCGCGCGCCACCGCGGTGGTGACATGGGCGATGTTGCGGACCTGGTCGGTGAGGTTGCCGCACATGGCGTTCACCGAGTCGGTCAAATCCTTCCAGGTGCCGGCCACGCCGGGCACAATGGCCTGGCCGCCGAGCTTACCGTCGGTACCGACCTCGCGCGCCACGCGGGTCACTTCCGACGCGAACGAGCGCAGCTGATCCACCATCGTATTGATGGCTTCCTTGAGCTGGAGAATTTCGCCGCGCACGTCGACGGTAATTTTCTTCGACAAGTCGCCGTTGGCCACCGCGATGGTTACTTCGGCGATATTGCGGACCTGGGCGGTGAGGTTCGACGCCATCGAGTTGACGCTCTCGGTGAGGTCTTTCCAAACGCCGGTGACGCCGCCGACCTGGGCCTGGCCGCCGAGCTTGCCTTCGGTGCCGACTTCCCGGGCGACGCGCGTCACTTCCGAGGTGAACACGTTGAGCTGCTTAATCATCGTGTTGACGATCTCGGCGGAGCGCAGAAACTCGCCTTTCAGCGGCCGGCCGTCGACGTCGAGGCTCACGGTGCGCAACAGGTCGCCCTGGGCGACGGCGGCGATGGCTCGGGTCACTTCGGTGGTCGGCCACAGCAGATCGTCGATCAGTGAATTGACCGACGCTTCCATCTCGCCCCAGGCGCCGTCCGATAGACCAAGCCGGACGCGCTGCCGGGTCTTGCCTTCGCGGCCAACCACCTGGCCGACCCGCTCGACCTGCTTCGCCATGCGCTGGTTGGTGGCGACGATCTCATTAAATGTATCGGCGATCTTGCCCATGATGCCGATGCGGTCGCCCGCCATGCGCACCGAGAAGTCGCCGACCCGCATCGCCTGCAGCGCATGCAGCAATTCCGCCAGTCCGTTGGCGTCGCCGTTCAGGTCGTTCTCGGTCGCGTGAGGGATCGCTTGGGGAGCCGATGAGCCGTTGGCGGCGGCGGGATTCAGCACTTCGCTAGGCGTCTGCATGAAAGTCTCCGAGACCCGCTAGGAGCGGTCGTTAAGGCGGGTATAAAGTGGGTATGGGCAGGTCGGAGCTGCGGAACGGAATACCGTCCCCTGGCGCGGTACCGGGATCGGCCTGGCCGGAACCGCCCGCAACTGATGGATTGTTACAGAACGCGTGCAGCCGTGCAGGATGCAGTCCCACAGCTGCCGCTCCAAGTTCCTATACCGACGTGGATTCCCCCGCACGTGGGCTCACCTTCTCTGCCATGACCCCGAACGCGGTCAAAAGGCGAAGGTTCCGCACAAAACGTGATGAGGTAGAAATATTCCTGCGAGCCGCAGAAACACCATGAACTGCCCCCGCCCTTGGGGCCGCTCAGCAGAACTGCGGTCGCCATTTGCGGAAATCAGCCCGCGTAAGCCGTGCGTTGCTGCCTTGCCGCCTCTTCGGCCGTCTTCGGCTGGACCGGCAACTGCAGGACCGTCACCTGCTGTCCTTCGCGAAGTAGCGTCAGCAACACGATCCGGCCATCCGGAAATTCGAGCGCGTCGTGATGGGCGGCCAGTCTTCCTTTGTTGACCTGGCGGAAGATCGCTGTCCGGTGATTGATCACTTTATCCCGCCAGGGCAGCAGGCCGGTGGCAATGCACCTGACCTCGCCGGCAAAGGACAGCTCCGTGCCGGCGAGAACGCAGACGCCCACGCTTGCGTCCTGCAACGCGCCGAATCCCCGCGTTCCCACACCAAAGTCGCGCGTGACAAGCTTGTCGCCGACCTGCGCCGGTCGCGATCTGACATTCGAAAGGCTGTAGTCACACATCGGGCCGTTCTCCCGTTTGAATTGTTCTCGATGAGAACGAGCCCGCCCCCTTTTTGTTTCGCCAGCGCCGGCAAAATTCACATGGCAACGACGGAAGAATCCGCCGGCCGAGCGCTGCTCAGTTTGCGCGCAACGCGACGTTCAGGTCGGCTACGCGACTGGCTAGGAAATTCAACTTTTCTAGCAAGTTCGGCCGAACGTCGCTGCCAGGTGCGGCGGGGGCAAATCCTGAAAAGAGAGTACACAACGATGAGATCGCTCAACACGACGTTGATCTTTTCTGCTCTTGGCGTTGCGCTGCTCGCCACCCCTGCCATCGCCGGAAACACGCATCCCCAGCCGCAGGGTCAAAGGACGACGCTCATCGACGATTCTGCGAGCAATGATGTGGTCGTTCATGATCGCGTGGTCGGACGGGATCCAGATCTGAGGATCCGCAGTGAGCTCTCGCGTGACGCCGATTCGCTCTATGGCGAGTGAATAAC
>Ga0181518_10000817_pt1 | contig 33248 bp, 38 predicted proteins | sample PEATcosm2014_Bin_28_FD_119751 | JGI IMG/M metagenome (GOLD analysis project Ga0181518, IMG submission 119751) | Peatland microbial communities from MTU Mesocosm Facility, Houghton, MI, USA - PEATcosm2014_Bin01_60_metaG | ecosystem: Environmental > Terrestrial > Soil > Wetlands > Peat | place...
CGCGCCGGACTCTGCCATCGGGGCTATCCGGGCGGGTATTTCACGGGGCTGTGTGAAATCATGGCCCATTGTTAGAATAGTGGGAATTCTTTTATGATCCGCCGCGTCAAAATTGAAAACTACAAGTCGCTCAAGGCGGTGGAAGTGCCCTTGAAGGAGTTGACCGTTGTCCTCGGACCCAACGCGGCTGGCAAGAGCAACCTCTTCGATGCCTTGAATCTGCTCGCCCGGCTCGTCACATGCAAGAACATCAAGGAAGCCTTTGAAGGCCATCGTGGTCTCCCATTGGAATCGGTCCATTACGACAAAGGCTCGCTTGCCGACCTTCTGAAGCAGGAGGTCCACAAGCTCGGTTTCGAGGTGGACGTCGAATTGAGCGAGGCCGTGGTGGAGGTGACGGAACAGCGCATTCGTGACCTGCGAAAGCGGATTGACGAATCGAACGGCAACTCAACCGACAAGAGCCGCGTGACAGAGCGATTCCTCCGCTATAAAGTGGAACTGGAGATCGAATCCAAGTCGGGCGTTATGCGCGTCATGAACGAACGGTTGTCCGCTTTGCGACAACGAGACGGCAAGGAGAAGAAGCGTCACCCGTTCGTCGAAAAAACGGGCAACAAGCTCAGTCTACGCATGGAAGGACAAGGACACCCCACGAGCCACGAAATCGGCTTGGATTACACGATTACCTCGACGGCCCTGTACGCGCCTCATTACCCGCATCTCACTACCTTTCGGGAGGAAATGTCCCGGTGCCGCTTTTACTATTTCGAGCCTCGGGCGCTCATGCGCGAAGCTAACGCAATTGCGGACGTGACCGTCTTGGGCCCGCGTGGCGAGGAGCTCGCCGCCTTCTACCACACCTTATCCCTTCGCAACCCCAAACAGTTCAAAGTACTCAAGCGGGCAGCAAGGCAGCTTCTCCCACGGCTCAAAGAGATTGATGTCGAGCGCACGGAAAAGGCGGAACTCTTCCTTCGCATCTGGGAAGATGACGCTTCCTATTCCAACCGGCTCATCTCTGAAGGAACCTTGCGCGTGTTGGGCTTGCTCGCCGTTCTTTCTCCGACGAGCGGATCCACGACGATCGGTTATGAGGAACCCGAAAACGGCGTACATCCGCGCCGACTGCGGAACATCGCCGAATTGCTACAGACCGCCGCAGACGGTTCACGGCAGATTCTCGTCAACACGCATTCCCCTGTCCTGCCCACCTATTTCCGCAATGAGAACCTGCTCGTCTGTAGCCGCATCGGAGCCACCACTAAATTCACGCCGTTTTCGACCATCGGAGACTTGTATCGGCCACACGAGATAGCCGCGCATTTGGAGGACCAAATCGTTCGGGGGGATTATGGCGGGTGAACAGCGAGTTGCCTTCTTCCTGGAGGACAGCGCACAGGAGGCCATAATTCCACCGCTGCTTCGCCGCTTGGCTCACGAGGAAGGTTTGCGCCCCACCCAACTTGTCTTGCAGGTGCTCAGCGCCCGTGGAGGCGGATCGCTTGCCGCTTTCAAGGAGTTTCTTAAAGAGGCGGGCCGTCTCGGCCACTTGAAAGCCGACCTGCTGGTCGTAGGGATGGACGCCAACTGCAAAGGATTCACTGCCCGCCGCGACATCGTCTTGAAGGCGGCGGCCAAGTCACCTTATCGGGAGATCATTGCGGCCATACCCGATCCCCACATCGAACGCTGGTATTTGCTCGACATTCCTGCGCTCTCACAAGCGGCTGGGACTCCCATCCCCGCCGCCGCTCCCTCTTACAAGTGCGAGAAGAATTACTACAAGACGCTTCTCCGACAGGCGTTCCTAAAGACCGGCATTTTCCCTCCGCTCGGCGGACTCGAATACGGGCCGGACGTGGCACAACACATGGACCTTTGCTCCGCCGGCAAGCGGGACCACGGGCTCAATGATTTCGTCGTGAAGACTCGTGCATGGCTGAAGCGAGCGAAGGCGGCGGGCTGACACCAGGGCGAACCCGCAGAACGTGGAAAAGCCCAGTCTTGCTCTTGAATCAGAATGGTGAAAATCCTTTTTGGGTCAGGAATAGGAATTGCAGGCGACGGGCGGGGAGGGGGGGACGTAGGTGCGGCGGAGGTTGCGCAGGTTTTGGGCGGCGCGCTCGAAGTGGCGCTGCTGCTCGCGCGCTTTTTCGCGGCGGACGGCCAGGAGCCGGGCGTTGCTCGCTTCCAGGGCGATGAGCCGGGCGACTTCGGCGCGAAAGGGCAGGGCGCCACCGGGCGCCGCGAACGCGGCCGGCCCGCCGGATTTCCATTGGCGGCGGGCTTCGTTCAGGGGTTGACGGAGGGCGGCTTTGTGGGACTGGATTCCGTGGAGTTTGGTCCAAGCGCCGGCCTGGATGGCCTGAGACTCGGCGCGGGTCATCTGGAGCCATTGCTGCAGAAGGCGGGCGGTATGCTCCTGCGGGGTCATGGCTCAGCCGGCCCGGGCCTGGAAGAAGGACGGGGCGCTGTCGCGGTCAACGGCCTGGTCGGCGAATGGGCCGGCGGGGACGGGACCGCGGCGGAGCATCTCGGCCCAACTGTCGCGCAGGACGCGGAGGCGGAGGAGGGTCTCCTGGACCGGTTCCTTGCGTTTTTTGAGGTTGGCCTCGCGGAGTTGGGCGTGGAAATAGTTGTAGAGGCGGCGGAAGTTGACGGAGATTTCGCCGCCGGCCTCCATGTTGAGGTTGGCGTTCATTTCGTGAATGATGGCCTGGGCGCGCAAGATGTTATTGTTGACGGATTGGTTGAGCTGGAGGGGGTCGCGCGCGTCGAATCCGGCCAGCGCCCGTTCCAGAAAGCCGATGGCGCCATCGTAGAGCATGAGGACCAGGTGGGCGGGTGAGGCGGTTTGGGTGGCGACTTTGCGATAGGAGTCCCAGGGCTTGGCGCGTTGCATAAGCTTGGTCGGGAGCGGTTTATTCGCTGTCGGAGGTCAATTGGCCGGCGAGCAGGCCGGCGATTTGCCGCAGGGTGCCGGGCGGCGGGTAACTGGGATCGGCAGCCAGCTCCCTGGCCCGGGCGACGGCTTCCGGCCGGCTGGCGGGGAGATTGCGGACGGCGCTTTCCAGGGCGCTGGAACTGGCAAAGGGATCGGGCGCCGCCGCGGTTTTGGCCGCGCGGGCGGTGGTGCTTTGGGGAGCAATGCCGCCCACGCCACCGGCGCTGAAATTGGTATTCACTTCCATATAATTATACAATCACTGGCCCTGCGCGTCTCCCCCCATGTCATCCCGGTTTATATATCGGCGTGTCATAAATATACTTTAGGAAAAAGTCGCTGGAATTATCGTCCCGGCAAGGCGGCCATGAGGGCGCTGATGCTGTATTGGCCAAAGCGGCTGGGCGAACCCAAAATGACGCCGGGGTCGTCCGCGGGGCCTTCAATGTGAACATGCTCGACGGCATAATGACGGGCGGCATTGGCCACGACCGCGTCGCCGGCGTCAAGGTCATCGTCGGCTTTCCAGATGATTTGGCCGCCCACGGCTTCCACCAGCGTGAGTTTCCAGCCGATGGCGACGGGCTGGTAAGGGTAGTAGCGCGTCAATTGGCTGAAGAAAACGGCGTCGCAGCCGCAGTTTTCGCGCAGGCGGCTGAAGAAGTCCGGCGGCAGCGGTTCATCCTCGCTCCAGGCGCTCTGCCCGGTCCATTGGCGCAATTGTTCGGGCGTGATGACAACCAAGTCAAACAGCTTGGTCTTTTGCAGCTCGGCGGAGATCAGGGGCTGGAGCAGTTGGGAGCCGGCAATGGAAGTTTCGGTGGCGGGGCCGGTGGTGATGGGCAGCACGGCGACGCGCTTGAGTTGGGGGTCCAGGGTCTTGCTTTTCAGATAGACGTTGCTGGGCCGATAGCGAACGTCGGCGATGCCTTCAACGTCAAAGGAGTGGGTGACGCATCCGGCCGCCAGGAGGACCGGGAAAAGCCGGAGCGCCAGGAGCGGCCCGATGAGCAGGGAATCAAGGCTGGCTTTCTTCATCGAGTTTGCGGAGTATTCTGCCGAAATGGGTGATCCAGCAACCCAAATCGCGTTCCAGGGTGTTGGAAAGGTCCAGGAGGCTTTCCTGGCGCGCCAGGAGCATTCGGACGTCGGTCTGGATGAGGACGAATTGGCGGCGGTGGCGGGAGTTGGCGGCCATTTGGGAAGGATCGAAGCCCCACAGATCCTCCAGGAAATTCAATTCGTAAAGGGGAGTGCGGCACTCGGCCTGCAACGGGGGCCAGAGGCGTTTGGCCACCGGCCAGTCGTTGATGAGGAGGAGGGATTGAACCTCGTGCGCGCGGTTTTCCAAGACTTCAACCTGCGCGCTGGCGGTTTCAATGATCTGGCGGCCCAAATCGCGGAAGCGCAGGCCGTCGCGCCGGCCGGTTTCCATCAGATGGGTGCCGGAGAGCATTTCGTGGAGTTTGACGACGTTTTCGTTTTCCCATGCGGAGCCGGCCTCGCGATTCTGGCGCCGCGCCATTTTTTCCAGATGGACAAAGATAGCGGACAAGGATTGCAGGCTGCTGCCGGGCCAGGTGGTGATGGGGCTGTCCAAATCCACGCGGAAGGGAGGCTTGACCTGCTTGTTGGTGACGCTCGGCATGTTTTTTTATCGGCAAATTGATGCGCCGGCTAAAGCGTGAGTCATCATGTTGTCGAAGAGGATGAAGACGAGTCTGTGGACGAAGAGGAGTCGGAGGACGAAGAGGATGTGGCCGGGGTCGGCGAGGCGGTCGTGGCGGACGGCTCGTCGAAGAAGTCCGTCAAGTACTGTTTTTGCTCGTTGATGGTGCTGATGGCGGTCTCCATGGCCACAAATTCGTTCTGCAGATTGGCTTCATTCTGGGTAATCTGGTTTTGCAGGTTGGTGATGCTGGTGGTGATGTTGGCTTCTTGCTTGGTAAAACCGGCCTCCTTGGTGGCCAGAATCCCGTTGCTGCCGGTGGTGTCTGTCAAGTAGCTGTTCAACGTCGTGGCCAGCCCGTTGGTCGGATCGGTGAACAATTGTTGCACCGCGCTCAAATTGGTGGTCAGGGCCGCGTTCAGCGAGGCGGAGTCCACCGCCAGGGTGTTGTCCGTGCCGTTGGAGGTGATGCCCAGGTCGTTCAAGCTCTGCACCGCCCCGGTCATTTCGGGCGGGGTGGCGTCGGTCAACTGGCGCAGTTGATCGGCGATGCCTTCGGCGTCCATGTCGCCGGTGAGCGTGCCGGGGGTGACGGTGCCGGAGGAGCTGGTGGTGCTGGCGGTCTGGGAACTGATGTATTTTTGCGCCGCATTGTAGTCGGTGACGAAGCTGTTGATGGCCGTGGAAATGGTGGAGGTGTCGCTTTGCACGGTAATGGCGGCGCTGCCCAGTCCCAGTGCGGTAACGGACAAACCGGTGATGCCGGCGGTGCCGGCATCAATGGTGTTGCTCTGGCTGGTCAGGGTGCCGCTGCCGTTGACGCTGTATTCCAAATTGTTGCCCTGCTGCAAAGAGCCGCCCAACAGGCCGGTCGCCGCCAGGAAGTTCCCGCTCACGTCCTGCAAGGTAATGCCCACGTCGCCGGTGGTTGTGTTGGTGAGTTGGATCTGGTTGTTCGAGGCGTCAAAAGTGGCGGTGACGCCGGCGGCGGAATCGTTGATCTTCTGGAGGACGCTGTTGATGGTGTCGGTGGAAGTGTTGTACTTAATGGCCACGCCGTTGATGTCGAATTGGCCCGCGCCCGTGCTGTCCCCGGTGATGGCATCGGCCAGGTTCGAGGCGCTGAGAGCGTTGTCCAAATTGATGCCGCCCAGGGCGGAGGGGCTGGTGATGGAGTAACCGCCGCCAGTGGCGACGTTATCTTTCTCGTTGCTGTTATAGAGCTGGGCGACCTGGAGAAAATTGCTGGTGTCGTTGGTGTTGCCCAAAACAATGGCGCTGCTGCTGCTCAACGTGATTGTATCCGCAGGGCCGTTTGAATCCGTGGAGGCGTTGTAACTGGCGGTGACGGCGCCATCCGTGGCACTTTTTATTTGGTCGAGAACGGATTGCAAGGTGTCGGTGCCGGCGATGGTGATTTGCGCGCCGTTGACAGTGAAAGTGCCGGCGGTGACGGGGGTGGCAAACCCGGCGTCGGCCACCGTCACGCCGGAAAGATCATCAGTGGCGCTGAGGGGACTGGCGGCGGCCGTGACGCCCTGCCAAGAGGAATCGGTGGCCAGTTTGGAAATATCGAAAGTGTAGGTGCCCAGGGGGGTGCCGGTGGCGGCGGTAGCGCTGGCCACCGAGGAATTGGAGGAGGAAGCCGCGCGGGAGCCAAAGAAACTGGGGTCCATCAAGGTGGTGACGTCCTTCTGCAATGTCGCGAGGTCCGTCCCGATGGTCGTATAGGCGGTGTTCTCGGTCCCCAGGGTGGATTGTTGCGCCTCCATCTGGGTCTCGGGCGCCTGCTCGGCGGCGACCATCTCATTGATGATCGTGGTCCAATCCAGGCCGGAGGCCAGGCCGGACATGGTGGGAGCATTGCTGCTGGCGGCGGCTGCTACAGACATAAGTTCTCTTTCTTTGGCGTCAGTCCGGTCTCATTTTCCACAAGTTTCACCCGGGCGGCGCGATTGCCGCCCGGGTTTAAACTACCGAATCAAGTCAGCCCGCTTCTTTATTGGAGAAGCTTGAGGACGGATTGCGGATTTTGGTTCGCCTGCGCCAACATCGAAGTGCCGGACTGCACGAGGATTTGGTACTTGGCGTAGTTGGTGCTCTCCTGGGCCACATCCACGTCCGTGATCTGGCTGCTGGCCGCGGACAGGTTGGTGCTCAGAACGCCCAGTTCATTGCCCGTGTAGGTCAACCTCTCTTCGTTCGCGCCGACTGTGGCACGATCCGTGGCCAACTGCGTGATGGCCGCCGTGACAGCGTTCAAGGCGCCATTGGAGGCCGCCGTGAGGCTGATGGGGGCGCTGCCGTTGACTCCGCCCGTCGCGTTGGTGTACGCGGTGTTGCCGGCGATGCTGACGCCCGTCATCGAGAACGTGCCGCCCTGGCCGTCCGTCGTCACGTTGAGCGCCGTGCTGCTGAACAGGCTGACACCATTGAACGTCTTGTTCGCGACGTCGTTGATGTAGCCCGCCAGGGTGTTGAACTCCTGCTGGTAGTCGGCGATTTCGCCCGGGGTCTTGGTCACGTCCTGGGCCTCGACGGCCAGGGTGGACATTTGATCGAGGGCGGAACCGACTTGCTGGAGGTAACCATCCTGGGTTTGCAGGAACGAAACGGCATTGTTGACGTTTGCGTTCGCCGCATTTGTCTGGCCGATTTCCGCGGTCAGCGTCATGGATTCCGCCAACCCAGCGGGATCATCCGACGCGTTCACGATCTTCGAACCGGACGAGAGTCGCGCGAGCGACTCGTTCAGCATGTTGGTTGAGTTGTTGAGGTTGTTTGCACTGACACTAGCTGCTATGTTTGTATTTATGACCATAACTAACTCTTTCCTTGAGTCACCCCTTTCGGGGTTCTTTGATTGCACGACATCCCTGTCGTGTGGCGGATTTTCTTTGCGGGCATCCGCCGATTTCCCGACTGGCCTTTTATGGCCGCCAATCGCCATTTGTCGACATTCGGGTTATCGGCAAACCAGCGGCAAAACTTTAGCCGCGCCCGCCCAGGCCCCCAGCCCGGATATTTCATGCCCCGCACGAAATGCCTGCAGTCTGGAGCGCCGACTTGCAGCCGGCTTGGGGATGGCAATGACGCTGAAAGCCGGTTCAAAATCGGCGCTCCGAATCCGAAAGTGTGGAATATCCGGGCCAGCCCCGCATCCATTGACAAAAGCAAAAACCCGGACGGCGCGAACGCCGTCCGGGATGATTTAAGCCAGTCCTTCAGCCGGTCTCTTATTGGAGAAGCTTGAGGACGGATTGCGGATTCTGATTGGCCTGCGCCAACATCGAAGTGCCGGACTGCACCAGGATTTGGTACTTGGCGTAGTTGGTGCTCTCCTGGGCCACATCCACATCCGTGATCTGGCTGCTGGCCGCGGACAGGTTGGTGCTCAGGACGCCCAGTTCATTGCCGGTGTAGGTCAACCGTTCCTCGCTCGCGCCGACTGTGGCGCGATCGGTGGCCAACTGAGCGATGGCCACGGTAACAGCGGTCAGGGCGCCGTTGTTGGCGGCCGTGAGGCTGATGGGGCCGTTGCCGCCTGCGTTGGTCACGTTGGTGTAAGCAGAGTTGGTGAGGGCAACATTCGTCATTGAGAACGTGTCGCCCTGGCCGTCCGTCGTTACCGACAGCGGAGTGCTGCTGAAGAGGCTGACACCGTTGAACGTCTTGGTGGCGACGTCGTTGATGTAGCCCGCCAGGGTGTTGAACTCCGCCTGGTAGTCGGCGATTTCGCCCGGGGTCTTGGTCACGTCCTGCGCCTCGACGGCGAGGGTGGACATCTGATCGAGGGCGGAACCGACTTGCTGCAAGTAGCCATCCTGGGTTTGCAGGAACGAATTGGCATTGTTGATGTTCCCGTTGGCCGCGTTGGTCGCCCCGATTTCCGCCGTCAACATCATGGATTCCGCCAAGCCGGCGGGATCATCCGACGCGTTGACGATTTTGGATCCGGACGAGAGCCGCGCGAGCGACTCGTTGAGCATGTTGGTGGATTGATCGAGGTTATTTCCGGCGGTGGTCGCCGCGATGTTTGTATTGATTACCATATAATCTACTCTTTCCTTGAGTTACTCCCTTGTGGGGAGTCTTGTGAGCACGACATCCGTGTCGTGTGGCGGATTCATTTGCGGGCATCTGCCGATTTCCCGTTTGGCTCTCTGTGGCTGCCAACCGCCATGTCTTTCGACAGGATTACTATCGGCAGCATCAAAAAAGACTTTAGTCCGCGCAGATCACTTTTTGGGGTGGCGGTTTCCGGTTCTTCATCTTAATCTGAATCCGGATGTCCATCGTGAAGAGAAGAAGAGAGTAGGATTAAGATTAAGAGCAGGATTAAGATTAAGAGCAGGATTAAGAGTAAGAGTAGGATTAGGATCAGGAATAAGATGAAACTTGACCAACCCTGTCGCGTCCTCGTCATGGACGACGCCCCGGATTTGCGGCGGCAGGTCCGGGACAGTCTGGCCTGCGCCGCGGTTCGTTTTGAGATAGACGGCGCCGGCTTGGGAGCGGAGGCTTTGGCTTGCGCCGCGAAGGCGCGCGCGGAAGGCCGCCCTTATGCGATGGTTTTTGCGGCCCCGGGGCCGCCGCCCGCCCGCCACGGCCTCCAGACCCTCGCCCGGCTTCGGGAGGAAAATCCGACGCTCGAGGTGATCGTCTGCGGCGGCGCTTCCGATTCCTGGGAGGAGGACCTGGCGTTGCAACTGGCGCGCGGCGATCCGTGCCTTTTCCTGAAAACGCCCATCGCGGCCGGGGCCGCCCGGCAGTGGGCGCTTTTCCTGGCGCGCAAGTCGGACGCGGCCCGCCAGGCCCGGCTCGAACTGGAACAAACCCATTCCCTGCTCGCCGCGGCGGAAGAGGCGCGGCGGGCCGCGCGGGAGCAGTATCGCCTTTTGTGTGAAATGGCCGGCGGCATTGCGCACGATTTCAACAACCTTCTCACCGTGATCAGCGGCCATGCGGGGATGCTCATGGCCGGGCCGCCCGCCGGCGCCAAAGCCGCCGACTCCCTCAAGGAAATCGCCGCCGCCGCCAAGCGGGCCGGCGACCTGACCCGCCAACTGATGACCTTCAGCCGCAAGCACGAACTTCATCCCCAGGCCGCCGATTTGAGCGAGGCCGTCAACAATGTCCCGGGCTGGCACCAAAAGAGCGTTCCGCTCATCACGCCCTCCGGCGGGCAAGAAGTCATCGGCGGCACGGAAACCATTTTGCTGGTGGAAGACGAAACGCCGCTTCTCAAGCTGATGCACCACACCCTCGAAAGCTGCGGATACAAAGTCCTCGATTCCTCCACCGGCAAAGCCGCCCTGGAAATCTGGGAAGCGCACAAGAAGACAATTGACCTGCTCCTCAGCGACCTCATTCTGCCCGACGGCATGAGCGGCCGGGAACTGGCCAAAATCCTCCAGGCCGAAAACCCGGGTCTCAAAGTCATCTACACCAGCGGCTACGACACCGCGCGGCTGGAAGGGGATTTCCCGCCCGCCGTGGAGGCGGCTTTCATCCAGAAGCCCTTTCACACCCGCAAACTGGCGGAGATTGTCTTTGACACCTTGCGGCAGAAATAGGCCCCGCCCCGCAGCGGCTTTCGGAAGAAAGCCGCCCAATCGTCGCTCCTGGTTCGCTTGTTGGCGGCGGGTGGCGTATTGTCGGGCATGGCGATTGACCGGGAATTCTTGAAGAACTCCGCCGCGACGCTGGCCGCGTCGGGGGTTTTCATCGGCACGTCATCCTGGAAGTATCCGGGCTGGCGCGGGCAGCTTTATGACGGCGCCCGCTATGAATGGCGCGGGAAATTCGCCCTGTCGCGCTTCGAGAAGAACTGCCTCGCCGAATACGCGGAGGTCTTTGCTACGGTCTGCGTGGACGCGGCTTATTACAGCTTTCCGAGTGTCAAATATCTGGAGGGGTTGGCCGCGCAGACGCCGGCCGGCTTTCTGTTCGGGTTCAAGGTGACGGACGAGATTACGGTGAGGCGATTCCCGAACTTGCCGCGCTTTGGAAGGCGCGCGGGCCAGCCGAACGAACATTTCCTCAAGGCGGCGGTTTTTGAGCGCGGCTTCCTGGAGCCTTGCCAAGCGATCCGGCCCCGGGTGGGCCTCCTCATATTTGAGTTTTCGCGCTTTTACCCGGCGGATTACGAGCATGGCCGCGATTTCGTTTCGGCGCTGGACTCCTTCCTCGCCCAACTCCCCCCAGGCTGGCCTTACGCCGTCGAAATGCGCAACCAGCACTGGCTCCGGCAGGAGTACTTCGACTGTCTCGCCCGCCACCGTGTGGCGCATGTCTATAATTCGTGGACGGAGATGCCGCCCGTCACGGAGCAGATGGCTCTCTCCGGCAGCCAAACCAACCCGGCGCTCGTTGCCGCGCGGTTCCTCCTCAAGCCGGGCCGGAAATACGAGGACGCCGTGAAGTCGTTTCAACCCTACGACGCGACAAAGGAAGTCAACGCCGCGGCGCGCGAGGCCGGGGCCGCCTTGATCGGCGCGGGCAGGAAGAACCCGGATGGGAAGACCTTCATCTATGTGAACAATCGCCTTGAAGGAAACGCGCTGGCCACCATCCAGGCCATGCTGGAAATGGCCGGCTGACCCGCATATTTGCTGGGTAGCACGGGCGACTCGCCCGTCCCGGTCGGCGACTCGCCGACCGGAACCAGAAGTGGCGGAGTCTCGTCGAGACGTAACGCACTTGACCAAAGCCGCATTCGAACTTCCGCCGGGCCAGTGGCCCGGCGGGACGGGCAGGTCGCCCGTGCTGCCCATCTGGCATGAAACGGCAGGGCGGCGCTCCAGCGGAGCCTCCTCGCCCTGCCGGGCCTACCGGGCACAAATTACTCATTCAGGTATGTAAGACCGGGCAAATTATGCCCGGAGATTCCCGCCGATGGGACCCGCCAAAAATCTCCGACACGCAAAATCGCCCGTAAATAAAGGGGTTTGGACACGTTGGGCCAGAAGAGCGCAAAGGTGGCAATGCTCCTGCTAATGCTCATTTCACTTTGTGTTGCCATGAAACTATTGATGCTTTTGGGGGGCGTGCTCGGGTTTGGGATCGGCCTGTTTTGCAGTCGCGTTCACGAAAGCCCGTGGCCGTATTGCTTCTGGCGCGCCTCGCTGGCGGCTTACGCCGGAGGCTGGCTCACCGGTTGGTGGGGCCGCGCCTGGCAGCGAAGCTTGAGGGATTCGGCCCTGGAACGGGCCGCCCGTTCCGCCGCCGCATTGGCCGCGCCTTCCATAACCAAACCTTCTAAATCATGAGTGCCACCCTTTGCGAACCGGAAAGCCCCCCCGCACAATCCCCCGCGCGCAGCCGCCGGGAGCAGAAGGATGTCTGGCGCCTCTACGCCCGCTCCGGTCCGGGCAGCGCGCAGGAAAACAGCCTGGTCGAGCAGCATCTGCCTCTGGTCAGAACGGTCGTCGGGCGGCTGGCCATGACGCTGCCTTCGCATGTCAACACGGACGATCTTTACAGCGCGGGGCTGGTCGGATTGCTCAACGCGGTGCGGCGCTATAATCCCAAGAGCGGCTGTTCCTTCGAAAGCTACGCGCGGGTGCGGATTCGCGGGGCGATCTTCGACGAACTGCGGCGTCTGGACTGGGTGCCCCGCTCGGTGCATGAGAAGGCGCGCAAGATCGAACAAGTGATGCAGGAATTGACGCAGCGGAGCGGACGGGCGCCCAGCGCGGCGGAGATGGCCCGCGCGCTGAAAATTTCGGAGGACGATTACGAGGAGTTGCTGGAACAGGTCCGCCCGGTGACCTACGTCTGCCTGGACTCGGTGCAAAACGGCCAGGGGGAGCACGGGACGGCCTACGAATTTCTTCCCGACGATTCCCAGGCGGACCCGGAGCGGCAAACGGCCGTGCGGGACCTGGCCCGGATCATTGAGGCGCGTTTGCAGCAGTTGCCGGAGGTTCAGCGCAAGGTCCTGGCGCTTTACTATTTTGAGGACCTCCGGCTGCGCGAGATCGCCGAGGCCTTTGGCGTCACCGAATCGCGCATCTGCCAGATCCACGCGCAGGCGATACTGGCCATCAAATCGCTGTTGCAAAAGGAAGACCCGGATTTCTTCCAACATCCCTTGTAAGTTGAGCCATGATTGTAATTGCCGGAGCATTGTTGGTTTTCTGTTCAGTGGTGGGCGGTTTCTGGCTGTCGGGCGGAAACGCCCTCAACCTGCTGCACATCTCCGAGTTCGTCATTATATGCGGCGCGGGCGGCGGGGCGCTGGTCGTGATGTCGCCCCGGCAGGTCCTGATTGACCTGGCCAAGATGGCGGGGGCCACGTTGAAAGGCGCGCCTCACAGCCGGGAGTCGTACAACGATTTGTTCAAGGCCCTCTATGAACTGTTCATGCTCGGCAGGCGCGGCGGCATGGTCGCCCTGGAGGAGCATGTGATCAGCCCGGAGACCAGCAACATCTTCGCCAAGTACCCGACCTTTCAAAAGGAAAAAAAGGCCATGGAATTCCTCTGCAACGGCCTGCGGCCCATCATTGACGGCAAGATCAAGCCCGACCACCTCAAGATGCTGCTCGAAATCGAACTGGACGCGATGGAGGAGGAGCACGACCGCCCCGTCAGCGTGCTGACCAAGGCAGCCGATGCCATGCCGGGATTCGGGATCGTGGCGGCGGTGCTGGGCATTGTGCTCACGATGTCCGCCATTTCCGGGCCAATCGAGCAGATCGGCGAGAAAGTCGGCGCGGCGCTGGTGGGAACCTTCCTGGGGATTTTCCTTTCGTACGGCTTCATGAGCCCGCTGGCGGTCAACATGGAGTTTATGAACCTCTCCGAGATGGCTTACATCCGTTGCATTGCCTCGTCGGTCATCGGTTTTGCCGGCGGGATGTCTCCCATCATGGCCGTCGAAGTCGCCCGGCGCGGCCTGCCCAGCGAAGTCAAACCGAGCGCGGACGGATTGGAGACGATGTTGAAGGCGCTGAACCAGACCGCGCCCAAATAGGGCGGGCGAGAATCTATGAGAAAAAAGGCTCATCATGGCGGCGCCTGGAAGGTGGCTTACGCGGATTTCGTGACGGCCATGATGGCCCTCTTCATCGTCTTGTGGCTCAGTTCGCAGGACCAGAGAATCAAGGAGGCGGTCGCGCGCGCCTTTGCCCATCCGTTTTCCTCGCTGACCAAGGACTCGGTGGGCATCATCCCGAACAAGGACACGCAGGGGATGCGGAGCACCGAGGGGAATTTTGATTCCGCCTCGGCGGTGGAACTGGCCATGTTGCGCCGGCTGAACCAGGATTTCCTCAAGAGCCTGCCAACCGATTCCGCGGACAAGGAGGAGGACCCGGTGAAATTGGAAATGACTCCCGATGGCATTATGATCAATGTGTTTGACCGCGCGCGCAAGCCGGTTTTTGAGCCGCAATCCACCCGGTTCACCACCTACGGCCAGTGGGTCTTTTCCACCCTCGCCTGGGAAATCGCGCGTTCCACCAATTTCTTTGTCGAGCTGGAAGGGCATACCGAGAGCGGTAACGCCCCGGTGTCCGAGGATTACGGGAACTGGGAAATTTCGGCGGACCGGGCGACGGCCGTGCGGCGCAAATTGCTGGACAGCGGAGTACCCTCCCTACAGGTCATCAAGGTGGCCGGCTTCGGCGACACCGTGCCCATGCCCGAACACGATTCTTCCGACGAGATCAACCGGCGGGTGACGGTGCTGTTGAACCTGCGCCCCGGCGGCAAGAAAGTTTAGAATGACTACAAAGCCTTCCATATCCGACACTTTTGTTCCAATGGGTCCCGCCGCCATCTTCGCCGCGGGCAACGATTTCACCCCGCTGCCCTCAAGGCCCGCGCCCTTCGCCAACGGCAAGGCGGTTCCCGCGCCCAACGGCCACCCGACCCCGGCCCTGGCAGCGCCCCCGCCCCCCGCGCGCAATTGCCCGCCGCCCAAAGTGACCTTGCAGCGCCAGGGCGACGTGGTGTCCAGCATCCGCATCCAATGCAGTTGCGGGCAGGTGATTGAGTTGGCGTGCGTCTATTGAATGTTTTAGGGCGCTTCCATAGCCACATAATCTCCCGTTTTGATGCCTTCGACTGCGGCCAGAATTTCGGGGAAATGCCTTTCCAGCGTGGGCCGGTGGTTGGTCCAAAGTTCCAGAATCGCGATGCGGCGCGAAGAGAGATTTTGTTGATACCGGAGGTTCTTATCCGCCACAACGAAGACCTCAAATCCCGCCTGCTCCGCAGCCTCCAGCAAGTCGCCATTGCCAACGCCAGCCCAACCCATTCTTTGCGTGGTGGTGACTTCATGGCCAGACAGCGCATGGCGCACTTGCTGGGGAACGCATTCGTCGAGCAGAATTTTCATTCCGCCAGTTCCCACTCAATGCGCTGCCAGCCGTAGCGCAAGACCGCCGCCGCCTGCTCGCGCCCGACGGAAGGAAACGTCTCGATGAAATAATCCAGCGACAATCCATCCGCCAGATAATCAAAAAGCGTCTTGACAGGCATCCGTGTGCCGCGAAACACCGGCGTGCCGCCGAGGATGTCCGGTCGGCTTACCACCAGTCCTCCCGCCGCGGTATGAAGAGCCGTTTCTGTTGCCATGAGATAATGTTAGCAGTATTGGGTGCCGCAATCAAGCCGCATTCGATTTCGGATTGGCGGGCCGCCGATGGCCCCCGAACGGGATCGAGAAAAGGTGTCACCCCATAGTTTGGTTCGTTTTTCATGGTTTCCCAGGGTGACGCCGCCTTGAACTAAATCCACCAGCCAAACTTCACCGCGACGGGGCGCGGTTTTCCTCCTCGTCAAGCAACGCAAAGGTTTCCGCGCCAAGTGCGGTGAGGTCCTCGTCCGAGAGCGGCCCGCAGAGTTCGCGATCCTAATTCCGTTCTCCCCTGCTACGCGCTTGCGTTTTGCCCGCAAGGCATTCTGACGGCGTAAGGACTGCAACTTCGGGAAACTTCTTGACGATTCCCTTGTCGAAAGTCGCCGCGTCGCAGCGTTCGGACCGCGCGAAAGGGCAAAGAAGGGCATCGCCAAAATCACTGTTCTTGGCGCGATAAAATTGCAGGGCTTCCACAACCCAGCGCGCATCCGGCGTGTCCACATTTGGCATGGCCAGCAGCGAAATCAACTTGGGGGCGATGGTGGCCGCGTCAAGATTGTAAAGGCGTTCCAGCACACAAACCGTTTCCTGAATCGTTGAGGTTGGTATCACGAGCTGGACATTGCCGAATTGCGCCGCCCGGAAAAGATCAGCGGCGGCGGCAGACTGGAGTTTGCGTCGTAAACAACATAATACACAAATTTCTTTGAAGTCAACCCGAAACCATTTATTATTTGCAATTACCTGTTCAAAACGCGGATATGAGAACGAGGAATCAATGAGGCGTCCACAGTGCAATGCAGGGGACGCATGGGACGCATGGAACGTATGGCACAAGTGGTTTGCATCTTGCGCCTTTTGCGCCTTCTTGCGGCCAATCCGCAATCCGCAATCTGCAATGGAGAAAACGAACCACGGATGGACACTATAAGAAGCATTTCTCGTTATCCGCGTTCATCCGTGTTCATCCGCGGTTCAAATCCGCAATCCGCAATCCGCAATCCGCCATTCCCCGCCCCTGTTCAAGGCTTGCCAGTCCACTATTCGCAATTCACCATGACGGCATGATCGTTCCCGGCCACAGGTTGCTGATCTGGACGGCGCTGGTGACGCTGCCGGCGGCGCTGCTGGCGGGGCTGCTCCCGCCCTTGTTCCCAATGGCCGCGGCGGCTGTCATCCTCTTTGCCGCGCTGGTCGCGCTGGATGCGGTGCTCGGCCTGGGCGCGATGGAGGGTATCCGGGTCCAATTGCCCCCGGTCGTCCGGTTCAGCAAGGACCGCGCCGGGGCCGTCGAGATTCAGATACAGAACGAACGGCAAAAGCCACGGCAACTCCGGCTCAGCCTCCCGTTGCCCCGCGAGTTTTCCGCGCCGCAGGAGGACTTGTCCCTTCTGCTGCCCGCCGGCGCTCCCCTTTCGCGCGTCGCCTGGCCCTGCACGCCCTTGCGGCGCGGGCGGTATCCTCTCGGCCGATGCCACTTGGAAACCGGCTCGCCCCTGGGCTTTTGGGCGGTGCGGGCCGCCGCGCCGGCGGCGTGCGAATTGCGCGTCTATCCCAATTTGCTCCTGGAACGCAACGCCTGCGCCGCGCTGTTTCTCAACCGCCATTCCCTCGGCGCCCATGCCCAGCGCCAGATCGGCAAGGGCCGCGAGTTCGAGCAATTGCGCGACTACATCTCCGGCGACGGCTACGAAGACATCCACTGGAAGGCCACCGCCAAGCGCGGCCATCCTGTCACCAAGATTTTCCAAATCGAGCGGACGCAGGAAATCTACGTCGTGGTGGATGCCTCCCGGTTGAGCGCGCGCCTGGCGCCCAACGGCGCGACCATTCTCGAACGGTTCATCACCGCCGGCCTGGTCCTCGGCATGGCGGCCCAGCAGCAGGGCGACCTGTTCGGACTCATCACCTTCAGCGACCGCGTGGAAAGTTTTGTCCGCGCCAGGAACGGCCGGGCGCATTACAACCTGTGCCGGGATGCCATATACGCTTTGCACCCGCGGGAAGCGACGCCGGATTTCGACGAGCTGGCAACGTTCATCCGGCTGCGTCTGAGGCGGCGGGCGTTAATAATAGTACTGACCTCACTGGACGATCCGGTCCTGGCGGAGAGCTTTGTCCGCGGCATGGACCTGATCAGCCGCCAGCACGTCATCCTCGTCAACATGATGCCGCCGCCGGAGACCGGCCCGATGTTCTCCGGCCCCGGCGTTGCCGGCCTGGACGATCTCTACGAGCGTTTGGGCGGGCACATTCTCTGGAACAATTTGCGCGAGCTGGAAATCCTGTTGCAACGCCGAGGGGTCCGTTTTTCCCTGGTGCGGAATGAGGCCCTCAGCGCCCAGCTCATCACCCAGTACATGACTGTCAAGCGGAGACAACTGTTGTGATCATTGACCTGCACAAATTCCTGGAAACCGAGCGGCCCGCGTGGACGGAATTGGAACAAACGCTGGCCAGGCTGGAGGAGGAGCCGAACTGGCGGATGGATTTGGCCCAGCTCAAACATTTCCATTACCTCTATGAGCGCGCCTCGGCCGACCTGGGCAAAATGGTGACCTTCTCCTCCGAGCCGGAGACGCGCCGCTACCTGGAAGCGCTGGTGGCCCGCGCCTACGGGGAGATTCATGAGTCGCGCGAAAAGGCCCATCGCCTGCGCCTGTTCCACTGGTTCTTTATTCTCTTCCCGCAGACATTCCGCCGCCACATCCGCGCTTTCTGGCTCTCGCTGGCGGTGACGCTGGCCGGGTGTCTTTTCGGAGGAATGGCCCTCGCGCTGGACCCGGAGGCCAAGCCGGTCCTTCTGCCGTTCGAGCATTTGCAACTCAGCCCCGCCGAACGGGTGGCCCGCGAGGAAAAAGCCACACACGACCGCCTGGCCGGAATGAAAGGCACCTTTTCGGCGGACCTGATGACGCACAATACGCAAGTCTCCATCTTTACCCTCGCCCTGGGCGCGACGTGGGGACTGGGCACCATCGTCATGCTCTTTTACAACGGCGTCATTCTCGGCGCTGTTTCGACGGATTACGTTCTTGGCGGCCAGACCAAGTTCCTTGTCGGCTGGCTTCTCCCGCACGGGTCGTTCGAAGTTCCGGCCATCCTGATCGCCGGCCAGGGTGGATTCATCCTCGGCGGCGCGCTCATTGGCTGGGGGAGGCGCGCCTCGCTCCGAAGCCGGTTGCAAGCTGTGTCGGCGGACCTGGTGATCCTGATTTTTGGCGTGGGGGTGATGCTGATATGGGCCGGCCTGGTCGAGAGCTTCTTTTCGCAATACCATGAGCCGGTCATCTCCTACACTTTCAAGATCATGTTCGGGCTGATGGAATTGGGTTTGCTCACTTTGCTGCTGGCGCGGTCCGGGTCCTCGCCCGCCGCCCGAACCCCGGAGGCCGGCTGACGCATGGACACCTCGCGCGTCAGCACCCTTGCCATCCGCACGCCGGAAGGGATTGCTTTTTCCCTGCCCCTGGCCTGTCCTGTAACCCGCAGCGTGGCGTGGGTGATTGACATCGCCTGCATCGGGGCGCTGATGCTCCTGCTTCACTTCGGCCTGAAGCTGGTCAGCATCATCAACGTGGACCTCGGCACTTCGTTGAGTGTGCTGGCTTATTTCGCGGCGCAAATTGGATATGGAATTGTATGCGAGTGGTTTTGGCGCGGCCAAACCGTGGGCAAACGCATGCTGCGCTTGCGGGTGGTGGATGCGCGCGGCTTGCGGCTGCAATTCAGCCAGGTGGTTTTGCGCAACCTCCTCCGGTTTCTCGACGCCTTGCCCGCGTGCTATCTGGTGGGGGGCGTGACTTCGCTGTTCAATCCGCACGCGCAGCGTTTGGGCGACCTGGTGGCCAACACCATCGTCGTCCGCAATCCCAGGATGCCCGAGCCGGACCTGGATCAACTCCTGTCCGGCAAATTCAATTCCCTGCGCGAGTATCCCCATCTGGAGGCGCGGCTGCGCCAGCGCGTCTCGCCGGCGGAAGCGCGGCTGGCGCTGCAATCCCTGCTGCGGCGCGACCAACTGGATTTGCAGGCCCGCCTGGAACTATTCGAGCAACTGGCCGCCCATTTTCGGGCTATTGTGGTATTCCCGCCCGAGGCCTGCGAAGGCATCACCGCCGAACAATACATCCGCAATGTCGTGGATGTCCTCTTCCGCCCCCGCGTCTCCAAAGTCAATACGAATCTTGATCCTAATCTTAATCCTAATCTTAATCTCAAATCCTGAATTTCAAACCAACATTTTGTGGTCTGCGGCCAAGCGCCGCAGGCCCGACCTCTTATGAGAGGAATGGGACGAATGGGAGTGGCCTCATTGAGAAGCGGGCAGAGAAAAATCAAACCATCTGCCTCCGGGGCGCGCGGTTCAGGGCCTGATTTCGCATGTTAGCACTCCACTCATCTGCCTCTTCAGTTATTTTTCGTCCCGCAGCGCGGACAGAATCTTCCGATGCGCGCTGGTCATCGCCAGCCGCTCCAGCTGCGCCCGCGTCCGCCACACGCCCGGCGCGGCCCCGGTTGCCGCCGGCCCCGGCAATTCCGCCAGGTAGGCCTCCAGCAAAATTCGATGCCGCGTGATCGAATGCCGCACGCGGCAAACCGTCTTCCGCCCTGTCAACACAAACGGCGCGGCCGAGGCCGCCGGAATCTTCTTCCCCGGCGCGATTTCGACATTGGGAAACTCCCACAAGAAGGCGTTCACGCCGCTGGCCGGGCGTTGGCGGGCGAGGAAGCGCCCGTTCTTCTTGACAATGAACGCCGCGAATCGCCGGCAGCTGCTCTTCCCCGGCGCCTTCAACGCGGGAAACTCCGCCACGCGGTTCTCCCGCCGCGCGAAACACCCCCGGCGCAGCGGGCAAACCGCGCAACGCGGCTCCCGCGGCGCGCAAACCAGCGCCCCCAGTTCCATCAGCGCCTCATTCAACCGTCCGCAGTTCCGCCCGGACGCGTTTCTGTCCTTCGCATTCCCCTTCGTTTCCTTTGTTTCCTTCTGTTGACATTTCCTTCCGGCCGCCTCCCCGCAATCCGCAATCCGCAATCCGCAATCCGCAATGCCGACCAGTTCTTCCGCCAGCGCCCACAACCGCTCCCTGGCCTTCTTCCCCCGCGGATCTCCCGCCACGCCAAACACCCGGCTCAGAACCCGCGTCACATTCCCGTCCAAGATCGGGGTTGGCAGATTATAGGCGATGCTGCAAACCGCCCCCGCCGTGTAGCGTCCCACGCCCGGCAAAGCGAGCGCCTCCGCGAAAGTTTTCGGAAATTCGCCGCCATGCTTTTCCACCATCACCCGCGCCGCCGCGCGCGCGTTGCGCACCCGCGCGTAGTAGCCCAGGCCTTCCCACAACTTATGCGTTTGGGCCGGCTTGGCGCGGGCGAGCGCGCGCGCATCCGGCAGCGCGCGCATCCAGCGTTCCCAATACGGCGCGACCGTTTTCGCCTGAGTCTGTTGCAGCATGATTTCCGAAATCCAGATCGCGTAAGGATCGCGCGTGCGCCGCCAGGGCAGGTCCCGCGCGTTCACCGCGAACCATTCCAGCAGCCGGCGCACAACCGTCAGATTTTGTTTGTTTGTTTTCAGCGTTCCCTCTTAATCTTAATCCTAATCTTAATCTTAATCCCATTGAGAGAGGAGATTAAGATTAAGATTAGGATTAAGAGTAAGAGAAGACGCCCAAGAATGTGAACCCGATCACGAGCCACACTTGCAAGCTGACCGATCCCCAGGCCGGCGCCCTCGAACATTATTTGCGCGAACACGGATACTCCTTCCGCGAGGTCCCCTACGCCCGTTTCGCCGCCGAAAAGGAAAAAACCAACGTCGTCTTTTACCAAAGCGGCAAACTCGTCGTCCAGGGCAAGGGCACCCAGGACTTTGTCGAATTTGTCCTGGAGCCGCAGATTTTGCAGGAAGCCACACTCGGCTACGAAACCATTCTGCATCCCGAATTGCTCGCGCCCCGCATCGGCGTGGACGAAAGCGGCAAGGGCGATTTTTTCGGCCCGCTCTGCGTCGCCGGCGTCTATATCAACCCATCCGTTGTCACCGCATGGAAAGGGGCCGGCATCCGGGATTCCAAGGACATCTCCAGTGACCGCCGGATTGCCGAGCTGGCCAAGTTGATTCGGGAGACCGCCGGCTGCGTGTGGAGCGTTGTGCCCATTGGCGACGAAGCCTACAACCGTCTTTACTTCAAATTGCGCAGCGTCAACACCCTGCTCGCCTGGGGTCACGCCCGCGTCATTGAAAACCTGATGGGCCAGTCCCACCGCATGAATCCCCCGCCCGTGCGGGCCATCAGCGATCAATTCGCCCACGACAAAGCCACGGTGGCCGGCGCGCTCATGAAGATGGGCCGCGGCATTGAACTGGTCCAGCGCCACAAAGCCGAGGCGGACCTGGCCGTCGCCGCCGCCTCCATCATGGCCCGCAACGAATTTGTGACCCGCCTGGCAGCCTTGGGCAAACGATACGGGATGACCTTCCCCAAAGGCGCTTCCGCCGCCGTGGACGCCGCCGCGCGGGAATTCGTTGCCAGGCATGGGGCCGGCAAACTCAACGAAGTGGCCAAGACCCATTTCCGCACCGCCCTGCGCGCCCAGGGCCTCCCCGAGCCGCCCAAAAAAGAGTGGAAACCGCGCCAACCAAGAGCCGCAAGCTCTTAATCTTAATCTTAATCTCTCTTTTCCGAGCCAGTGAAACCCAAACTCAAGCGGCGGTTGATCCTCTTTTCGGCGCTGTTGTTGGGCGGATTCATCGCCTTGAATGGCATCGCCTACCGGCAAGCCTGGGCCATGATGCACTTCACCGGGGAGGCCGCGCGCACGGACAAGCCGGAGAACCTCTCCCCCGGCGAAAAGATCAAGGTTCTTTTTTGCGGAGTGGACATGCCGCGTCCGCGCAGCAGCCTCACCCCGGACAAAGTGGGGCCGGCCTGCCGCGCCGTTGTCATCCCTGAAACCAACGGCATAAAACTGGGGGCGTGGTACTGTCCTGCTGCGCCGTCCGGCCCGCTGGTCATCCTGTTTCACGGCTACGCGGGCGACAAGAGCGGGATGCTCCCGGAGGCGGTTGCGTTTCTTGAAATGGGCTGTTCGGTGATGCTGGTGGATTTTCGCGGTTCCGGCGATTCTTCGGAGTCCTATACCACGGTTGGATTCTACGAGGCCGAGGACGTGGCCGCCGCCGTCAACTACGCGCGAGCACAACTGCCCCATTCCAAGCTGGTCCTCTACGGCGGCTCGATGGGAGCGGCGGCGGTGCTGCGGGCGGTGGCCCGTTGCGGCGTGCAACCGGACGCCGTCATTGTGGAAGGTATATTTGACAAGATGCTGAACACTGTCCGGCATCGTTTCCAGGCCATGGGCGTCCCCTCCTTTCCGGGCGCGCAACTGCTGGTGTTTTGGGGCGGCGTCCAGGCGGGTTTTGACGGTTTTGACCACAATCCGGTCCAGTACGCCGCCGCCGTCCGCTGCCCGATTCTCTTTCTGCACGGAGCCGCCGATCCGCGGGCGCGCCTGGAGGAAGCGCGCCGTGTGTTCGACGCGGTTTCCGCCCCCAAGCGATTCCAGGAATTTCCCGCGCTGGGCCACGAAGCGGCCGTCACTCGTTTTCCCGCGGAATGGAAGGACAGCGTCGCCCGGTTTCTGCAAACCGAAGTCAATAACACAGTCCCGTAAAAGCCGCGGCGCCGGGTATAAGACAATGTTCTTTGAGCCGTTTGCCGTTGCCAGGCAGAGCGTGAGGATCGTGCATAGGTTCCTAGACAGAACGGCAGTGGCGAGTCGAAAAGCGGCGCTGCGCGCCGCACTCCAAGGCGCTTCGCGCATGGGGCACGCGACCGGCCGGCCGCCTCCCCTGAGCGCGAAGCGCCGCTCTGGGCGTGAAAGAGAGGGCGACGCCAATTTGAAGAATTTGCCCTCACACCCCGCGCCGCGCGTCGTGACATTTTGTCTTCGCATTGTCCCGGTTCTTGTGGTTCCATGATTGGCATTCGATGAAGAACTTTGATTTCCTTGTGATCGGGAGCGGGCTGGCGGGGCTGACCTTTGCCTTGAAGGCCGCGCCGCTGGGACGGGTCGCGATTGTCACCAAGAAATCGCGCGCGGAGTCCAACACCAATTACGCGCAGGGCGGCATCGCGTCGGTGACGAGCAAGGAGGACTCGGTGGAAATCCATCTGCGCGACACGCTGGCGGCCGGGGCCGGGTTGTGCCACGAAGACGCGGCGCGCGTTATCATCCAAGAAGGGCCGGCGCGGATCGCGGAGTTGATGGAAATGGGGATGAAGTTTTCCGAGCGGGAAATCGCCGGGGGGCGCGAACTGGATTTAGGGCGGGAAGGCGGACATTCCAATCGCCGCATTCTTCACGCGCAGGATGTGACCGGGCGGGAAATCGAGCGCGCCCTGCTCCACGCCGTCGCCGCGCAGCCGAACATCGAAGTTTTTGAGGACCACTTCGCCATTGATTTGATCACCACCCAGAAACTCGGGCAGTTGTTTGATCCCCGCCCCAACCGCTGCGTGGGGGCCTATGTGCTGGACAAGAACGCCGGGCGGGTGGAGACCTTCGCCGCCCGGACGGTGCTGCTGGCCACCGGCGGCTGCGGGAAGGTGTATCTCTACACCACCAACCCGGACATTGCCACGGGAGACGGCGTGGCGATGGCCTACCGGGCGGGCGCGGCCGTGGCGAACCTGGAGTTTGTGCAGTTCCATCCCACCTGCCTTTATCATCCCAAGGCAAAATCGTTCCTCATCAGCGAAGCGGTGCGCGGCGAAGGCGGCGTGCTGAAGAACGGCGCGGGAGCGGAGTTCATGGATGCGCATCATCCGCTCAAATCGCTGGCGCCGCGGGACATCGTGGCCCGCGCGATTGACAGCGAAATGAAAAAGAGCGGGGCGGATTGCGTTTTCCTGGACATCACACACAAACCGGCGCGATTTCTCATCGAACGGTTCCCCAACATTTACTCCACCTGCCTGGGCTATGGCATTGACCTGACCAAGGAACTCATCCCGGTTGTGCCCGCCGCGCATTACCAATGCGGCGGGGTCCTGACGACGGTGGACGGCGAGACGGAAATCGCCGGGCTATACACCGCGGGCGAAGCGGCCTGCACGGGGCTGCACGGGGCGAACCGCCTGGCCAGCAATTCGCTTTTGGAGGCGCTGGTGTGCGCGCATCGCGCGGCGCGGCGGGCGGCGCAAAACCCGGACCCGGCCTGCGAGGTGGCCATTCCCGACTGGCACTCCGGCAACGCGCACGACCCCGACGAACTGGTTGTCGTGTCCCACAACTGGGACGAAATCCGGCGGCTGATGTGGGACTACGTGGGGATCGTGCGCACCAACAAACGGTTGCGGCGGGCGCGCAGCCGCATCGCGCATTTGCAGGAGGAGATTCTGGAATACTACTGGGACTTCACGGTCAACAGCGATTTGCTGGAGTTGCGCAATATCGCCACCGTGGCTGAATTGATCATCACCTCGGCGATGGAGCGTCCGGAAAGCCGCGGCCTGCATTTCAACCTGGATCATCCCCAGGCCGACCCCGCCTGGGCGCAGCGCGACACCATTTTGCGCCGCGCGAGGTAAGGACTCAATGCCCGTCGGCGGAATACGGGTTCCACCAAAGCAGCCCCTTGCCGCCGGGTCCCGATCCCGGGTTGTTGCCGATATTGACGAACGTCGGATAGGTCATGAAATCAACGCTGCAATCCATTCGTGTGATATTGCCGCCGCTCTTGTTGTGCAGCAGCCCGATTCCCTCCTGCTTGCCGCCGCCGTCGCCCTTGTTGTCCGGGGGCGTCAGGCCGGGGTAATTCCACGAGTCGTTGAACTCGTATTCCCCGTTGCCTGTGGAAAGGGTGACATCGGGTTCCCAGTAGATATAACAAGTGGAGCTCCAGATGTCGGTGCTTCTGCAAGGCACATCGTTGGCAACGAACCCAACCACGCTCCCATTCATGACATAGGAGCAAAGCTGATTTGAACGCTGGTGGAAATTGGGGTCCATGACATCCTTCGGACAGTAATAGGCTTTGGATTCCCTCATGTAGGGCCACCAGGCGCCCCCGGACCAATCGGACTGCGGGATGCCTGACCCTGGATTTCCTGTGGGAACCGGTATGTCGGCCGAAGGGAGAAGCCAGCCGCCAACATCGGCGCCCCAATCGGCATAAGCCATGCCGTCCTTGTTGTCGTTCAGATACATCTGCATGGCGTAAGCCAGTTGTTTTTGGTTGTTGACGCACTGTGTCCTCATGGCTTGGTCCTTCGCCCCCGCCAGGACCGGCAGCAACATCGCCGCCAGGAGGGCGATAATCAGGATCACCACCAACATCTCAACGAGGGTGAATGCGGCGGGCCGGTTTCCGGCGCGGTCCGCGGGAACTGCTGATACTGGGTTCATCGGTTTGTTCTCCGGTAAATCCGGGAAATCCGCGGCTCCCTTCCGTCGGTTGCGGCTGGCCGCGCCAGGGCCGGATACATATTGGACATGCGGCAATTGTGCGCCCAATCCCCCGGCGGGTCAAGATAAAAATCAAGTCCAGCTTAAACAAGTTGAAAAGTCATGCGCAAGTGTGCCACTGTGGAGTTCCCAGCCGGGACCTTCAACGGCTGAAGAATCGCACACTGCAATTATGGAACAAGTTGTTATCATCGGCACCGGCTGCGCCGGTTTGACCGCCGCCATTTACGCGGCGCGCTCCAATCTCGCCCCGCTCGTCCTCACCGGCATCCAGCCGGGCGGCTTGCTGACCACCACCAGCACCGTCGAAAACTACCCCGGCTTTCCCGAAGGCGTGGACGGCTGCGAGTTGATGGCGCGGATGCAACAACAAGCCGAACGCTTCGGCGCCCGCATCCAGTTGTTGCGCGTGGTGGAGGCGGCGGATTTGTCCAGGAACCCGTTTGTGCTCACCGTGGACGGGGAGCCGGTGGAGGCCAAGACGGTGATCATTGCCACGGGCGCCAGCCACCGGCATTTGGGCCTGGAAGGCGAACGGCTCCTGGAGAAAAAAGGCGTCACCTATTGCGCGACGTGCGACGGCGCCTGGCCGGTCTTCCGCAATCAACCGCTGGTCGTGGTGGGCGGCGGCGATTCCGCCTGCGAAGAGGCGCTGTTCCTGACCCGGTTCGGCTCGCAAATCCACCTGGTCCATCGCCGCGACAGTTTGCGCGCCTCCAAGATCATGTCCGCCCGCGTGCTGGCGCACCCCAGGATCAAGCCCGTTTGGGATTCGGTGGTGACAGAAATCCTCGACCCCAAACAGAACAAAGTCACCGCCGTGCGCCTTCAGAACCTCAAGACCGGGGCCGGGACGCTCCTGCCGTGCGCGGGCGTTTTTGTCGCCATAGGACATCTGCCCAACACTCGGCTATTCAAGGGCGCGCTGGACCTGGATGAAAACGGTTACATCATTCCCAAGCAGGGCGCGGCGACGAACATTCCGGGAGTCTTCGTGGCCGGCGATTGCGCCGATCACGTTTATCGCCAGGCCATCACCGCCGCCGGATCGGGCTGCGCCGCCGCCATTGAGGCCGAGCGCTATCTGGCCAAACTTTAGAAAGGCAACATGAAAAATGCGACAGGCAATCTGAAACCGCGTTGCGCCGCCATCCGGCGGACGACGACGGAAACCCGCATCGCGCTGACCCTCAAATTGGATGGCACGGGGACGGCAACCGTCTCCACCGGCATTGCGTTCCTGGACCACATGCTGACGCTTTTCGCCCGGCATGCCGTGATGGATTTGGACTTGAGCTGCCAGGGTGATTTGGCTGTGGACGGCCATCACACGGTGGAAGACTGCGGGCTGGCGCTGGGACAGGCGTTTCGCGAGGCGCTGGGGGGCAAGGAGGGCATCCGGCGCTACGGAACCGGTTTCGACCCGCGCAATCCGTTGAGCGCGGAGGCTTACGTGCCGATGGACGAATGCCTGGCCCGATGTGTGATTGACTTCGGCGGCAGGCCCTTTCTGGTTTGGCGCGGCCTGGTCAAGAACGCCCACAAGAAAATCAGCGCGGAGGACAAGAACCAGGACGCCTCCTCCGCCTTCCGGTTTGGCCTGGCGCGGGAGTTTTTCCAGGCGTTCGCCAACGAAGCGCGGTGCAACCTGCATCTCGAGCTGCTTTATGGCGACGAACCGCACCACATCGTCGAGGCGCTGTTCAAGGCGTTCGCCCGCGCCGCAGATGCCGCCTGCCAGCGCGACCCGCGGATGGCGGGCCGCCTGCCCAGCACGAAGGGAAAACTATGAATTTCCCTGAATAATTCGCCGTTCCAAACGTCCAACCTATGCCGGACCAGCCGGAAAACCCGAGCGACGTTGACCTGGTGCGGTTGGCGCAAGAGGGCGATATGCGGGCGTTCGAGGAGTTGGTGGCCCGGCATCGGGACAAGGTGTATTCGCGCGCCTGGAGCATGATGCGCAATGAGGACGAGGCGCTTGATCTTTCACAGGATGCGTGGGTCAAGGGATGGCAGCGGCTGGGCCAGTTCCAGGGCGATTCGAGTTTTGTCACATGGATGACCCGGATCGTGATCAACCTCTGCCTGGACGAGTTGCGCCGGCTGAAACGCAAGCGCGCCGAGTCGTTGGAGGCGATGGAGGAGGAACCCGGCGGCGTCGAGGGGCATATACCGGACCTCGCCGCGCCCAACCCGACGGAAGGTTTGGAGCGGGCCGAGGCGCGGGCGCGAATCAACCGCGCGCTGGCGCAATTGTCGCCCGAACACCGGATGGCGCTGATTTTGCATGAATTTGAACAAATGGAATATAAAGAGATCGCCAAAAAGATGAAGTGCTCCGTCGGAACGGTCATGTCCCGGCTCTTCTATGCGCGGCGCCATCTGGCCTCGCTGCTGGCGGGATTCAGACGGGAGAATCGAGAATGAAACCGGAATTGGAATTGAAGTTGCAAGCATGGCTTGACGGCGAACTGCCCGCTGCCGAGGCCGAGCAAGCGCGCCGCCTTGCCGCCGCCGAGCCGGAGGCCGCCCGGCTGGCGGCCGAACTGCAAGCCATCAAGACGGCGTTGCTCAATAGCGAGGAAATTGTCGCTGTCCCGGAAACGCGGGAGTTTTATTGGAGCAAGATCGAACGCCAGATACAACGCGAATCAGTTGACCGCCCATTGCTGGGACCGTCCTGGACGGAGCGGTTCCGGCGCTGGCTGGCCCCCCTGGCCGGCGCGGCCGCGCTGGCCGCCGTGCTGCTGGTGGCGCTGAACCAGTTCCGGCCCCAGCAAACCGCGTTCAACCAGGTTTCCGGCATGGCGGATGATTACACCCCACGCACCTTTCGCGATAATCCATCTGGAATCAACTTCGTCGTTTTCCAGGCAAACCCGCAACCGTCCGCCGTGAGCGCCGGCGCCCAGCCCGTCCGCACCCGCAACGACGGATCCAGTTTTTTGATTGAGAAGGAATGAGCCAGCCCGTCCACCCAACCTCCCGCCGGCTTATTGCGGCGATGTTCCTTTTGGCGCTGGCTTTCCAGATGGCCGCCCCGGCCGCCCCGGCCGCCCCGGCGGCCGACCTGAAGCTGGAGGCCAAACTGCTCTGGGGCGCCAACGGCCGCCCGGATGCTGTCAAGTATCATTTAACCGATCCCGCCCTGGCCGCCACGCTCCGCCGCAACTTCAAGTGGACCAACTATTACGAAATCACCAACCTCGCCGCCGTCATCCCGCTCAACCAGAGCCGCCTCGTGCGGTTGAGCGACCGCTGCACCCTGTCTGTCAAGTATCTCGGCTCATCGCTGGTGGCTGTGGACTGCCTAAACCAGGGCATACAAATCAGCAAAGGCACCAACGCCCTCCCCTGCATCTATGCCGGCACCAACCTGGACGACACCGCCTGGTTCATCCGTCTGCGCTCCCTCGACGACAAGAGCAAGAAATGAGGAATTTTGAATTCCCTTTTCGGCCGGTTCAAGCGCGGCCGCCGTCTTTAGGCGCCTCTTGGTATCGGTCGTGACGGTTCAATCTCCTTCCAGGGCGCGCGGGAAACGACGGCGAAAGCGGTGTCCCGCTGTCCGATGTGAAAGTTCACGCTGTCGAAATGGTCGGCCCAAAACGAGCAATGCGCGCAACCTTCCCCCCAGCCCGGTCCGAACATGAAATCTCCGGCATAATGTTCTCCTTCCTATCCGAGAGAATGTGGGGTCCATTCCAAGCATTGCCAGTCTTAGCCGGCGGTGTCCGCTGAAGCCGGCGCGCCTTTCAGACCCTCGGCGATCAATTCCTTCGTAGCCGGCGCGCTGCAATTCGGGCACATGTAATTGCTGGCTTGCGGCATATAATTGGTCCCGCAGTGGGGACATTGGATCGGCACGGGTTGCGGCGGGGCAACCGGAACTTCTTTCACAACTTCGTGCGTCACTTCGCGCGACATGCCGCTGCCGAAGGCGCCGGGAAGCAAAACAGCGCCGGAGCCGGACGATGACGAATCCCTGGAACTGCCCGAGGATTTGTTCGACGAAGATGATGACGAAGATTTGCTTTTGCCCATGTCACTGAGCGCCGCAAACAGTACCGCCACGATAACGAAGGACGCGGCCGTAATAAAAACGACAATCGCCGTCAAGCTCAGAGCCTTGGACATGTCGTACAATTCATAGCCGTAGCTGAAGAGGAACACGCCGCCAATGTAAAACGGCGCGAGCAAAGCGATCAAACCCCTGCCGCGTCCCACGGCCATTGAGTGATCGTAGAACGTGAGATAGGCGATCCAACCGATCATGGCAAGCGCAGCGAGCGCAACCAACCCGCCTGGAATTAGCAATTGAAGCGGCTTGCCCGGCTTGGAATCGTCGTAATGATGGTCAACGACCTGTTGGGTCTTGGCGCGCACCTGAAGCACGCCCGGATTGGTTGCTTGCATCATAAAACGTAACGCATAACATTGCTCTTTGATTATGCGCGACTGACCGCGCTCTTTTCACAATTCACAATTGCAAAAGGACCGGCTGCCCGGGGACTGGCGGATCGGTCGGCACCAAGTAACCTGTTTGACCTCCTTGGCAAGATTAGACCACCTGCGAAGCCATATTCTGAGTGCGACGCGGGCCAGTCCGCCGGGCAGCGCGATAAATCTTTACACCGTCAAAATTAAAATAGCGCAAAAGCATCAACCTGTCTGCGCGCAGCCGGCAAACCCCCTCGTTGCGCCGCGGCCGACGCCGCTTGCCGGTTTCGAGCAACGCAGACTTCCAATTCCGCCGGTTCGCGGACGCTCCTGGCCGGCAAGCTCTCCGCCCCCGCGGCCGGCAGGGAGGCTTGCCGATCCGCGGCCGGGGCGGTTCTGCTTCTCGTCGCCACGTCCCAGCATTGCAGCAGGACGGCGGCGGGTGTGCGGGCCAGAATCTTCAAGTCCAGCAGAAGGGACTTTTCCTCCACATATTGCAAGTCCAACTCCATCATCCTCTGGAACGTGGTCCGGTTCTTCCCCTTGACCTGCCAAAGCCCCGTCAGGCCGGGCAGCGTCCCGCAGCGCCGGCGATGCCGCGGCTCCAACATCTTATACTCGTAAGTGGTGCCGGGGCGCGGCCCGACCAGGCTCATTTCCCCGCGCAGGATATTGATGATCTGCGGCAACTCGTCCAACCCCAGGCTGCGAAGCCAAAGCCCGCCGGGAATCAGCCGCGAATCTCCCAGGGCGTCCAGCTTCTTCAACGGCTGGTTGGAGGACATCAGATGATGGAGATGTTCCCGATGCCGCGTGATGTCGGCATTGACCTTCATAGTGCGGAACTTGAGGCAGAGAAAACGCGCCCCATTATGGCCGATGCGTTCCTGGCGGAACAGGATGGGGCCGGGAGACACCAGTTTCACCCAGGCGGCAATCAGCATGCCCAACGGCAGCCAAATCGGCGTGCCAAGAGCGACCAGTGTGCAATCCAATATAATTTTCCACGACGGCACACGACTGCTCTCAATGCGATCCGAGACACCGTCAATTTCCTGCCGGCTGGAGTGGTTTATAGCGATAGTTTTCATAAATTCAATGCCGCGCGGACTCTAAGGAACCGTCCGTTTTATTCTGCCACCGCTTCGCGGCGGCTTGGAAGGGAGCCTGTCGTCTTCCACTTTGGAAACAGATATTATGCCGCCACCGCTTCGCGGCGGCCGGGAAGCCGATGCCTCGCCGAAGTCTCGTCTCCGGCAACCATCCAACCGCCGTGTTCCGGATGGCGGCTGTTTGGCTGGTTCTTCACTTTGGAGCGCCGGATCGTCGCCGGCCAGGAGGTTGCGGGCAGCCAGAGAACCGGGAGGGGGGAACCCGCCGCGGACGCGCCGTCAAAGTCGGTGTCCCGCATGGGCGTCAGTATTTCCAGGATGCCCGGCAGGGCGCCGACGCGCACAACCGCTGCGACCCGGTTGCGCTGCGTCTCCAGCCGCCACATGCTGAATCCCGTGCCGGGACTTCCTGGCTCCGGTTCCCGAATCTCAAGACAAACTGCGTTATGATCGAGCATAATCTCTTTCAGTCCGTTTCGACTGCGACCTGGCCTGTTTGCGATCTGCCTTCCGAACCCGCCGCTCTGAGTCCTGTTTTTCGCCTGCTACTTAACCAGACAACCCGCCTGTTGCACAGTCGGAGAAAACAGAGAGTTTGTGTCAGGGAATCCCCTGACAACAAACCGTTTCAAGTGTGAATGCTCCACCCGCTGTCCGGGACGGGCGCCGCGCACCCCCTCATGGACTTCATGAACAGGTTTGGGGCCGCTTCGCGCTCGTGAAGGTCGCGCACCAGAACCGGCAAATCGTCGCCGGCCTGGCCCGCATCGCCAAAAATGAAGCTCAGACCCTGGCGCTCGGCAAACTCGAACAATTCGGGCAGGGCGCTCGTGAAGAGCGTGGCGCCGTAGCCGCCGTCCCATACCGCCAGCGCGGCGTCCCGCTCCTGCCGGCGCGCCGCCCATTGCTCCAGCCAGTCAAACACCCACGCGGGAAGTGACGCGGCATGGCGCACGCTGAACAAAACCAGGTGCGCGCCTGCCGCGTCGGTCAGCGCCGCTTCAGCAGTCGAAGGCCGTTTCAGCAGGTCCAGCCGCCACGGCTTTACAGTCCACAGCGAGGTTGCATCCGCGCTATGGGCCGCGCGATGGAACAGGGCGTTGGCTTTCGCCGCGCTATCCAAGTCGTCGTAAATGATCACGGCATTCATAGCGGTGTCAACAGCATTCTCCTCTTCAATCGTGGTCGGATCCATAAGCGTCATCTGGTTCACAGGTGTGAGAATATGCGGAAAGCCGGAATCTCGAACAGTCGGAGTAAACGGAAATGATCTGTCAGGGAATCCCCCGACACCCGCTCCCGGCGAGGAAGGCGGTTTCCAGTTCTTACTCTTGATCTTAATCCTAATCTTAATCTTAATCTCATTCTCAATCTCCCTCCATCGTGAAGAGAAGCAGAGATTAAGATTAGGATTAAGATTAAGAGTAAGAGAGGATGCCCCAAAAAGAACTGAGCCCCATTACCCTCCCGGCCCGCGCCGCCGCGCCAGCGGGCCTGGAGTTTCCGCGTCGTTGAGCCACCCTTGCCGCAATGCGTATTTGACAAGCTCCGTGCGGCTTCGCAGGCCGAGCTTCTCCGCAATTCGAACCCGGTAAGTTTCGACGGTCTTGACGCTCACGTCCAGCTTGTCGGCCGCTTCCTTGTTGCTGCAGCCCCAGGCGATCAGGCTCAACACTTCCTTCTCCCGCTCGCTGAGTTGCGCGTTTGCGGCCTGCGGGCTGGAGGACGGGCCGGTCGCCAGCCGCGCAAGGGCTTTGCCCGCCAGGGCCGGATCGAAAAACACCTGGCCCAGGACCGCCATGCGGATGGCCTGAACCAACTGCTCGCCCGCCGAGCGCTTTAGCACGTAGCCCGACGCCCCGGCTTTGCACAACTGCGTCAGGTAGCTTTCGTCTTCATGGGCGGTGAGGACGACCACCTTGATGGCCGGGTATTGGGTCCTCAGCAGCGCGGTCGCCTGCAATCCGTTGAGGCCGGGCATCGAAAGGTCCATCACGACCACATCCGGCTC
>Ga0181518_10000823_pt1 | contig 33117 bp, 27 predicted proteins | sample PEATcosm2014_Bin_28_FD_119751 | JGI IMG/M metagenome (GOLD analysis project Ga0181518, IMG submission 119751) | Peatland microbial communities from MTU Mesocosm Facility, Houghton, MI, USA - PEATcosm2014_Bin01_60_metaG | ecosystem: Environmental > Terrestrial > Soil > Wetlands > Peat | place...
AAAACTCAAGCATATCAGTTATCTATGAAAAAAATGATCACAATGGCCGCGGGCGCGGTTTTGGCGGGGTTCGCCTCGCCGTCCAGCCTGCTGGCCTGCGCGGCTTGCTTCGGCAAGTCGGATTCCAACATGGCGCGAAGCCTCAACGCCGGCATCTTCAGTTTGATGGCGGTGATCGTGACGGTCCTGGTCGGGGCGGCTTCGTTCTTTGTTTTCCTGTCGCGCAAAGCCGCGGCCACGGCGCAGGCGGAGCAAACCGATAAATCGCCCGAACAAGAACAAGGCTAAGAATCAACCAGCATGAACAGTTTGCTAAATCTAAAGCGCTGCCTGGGTTTGCAGGTGGACGCTTCCGCCACGGGCGCGGGCGTGGACAAGCTGCTCCTGGGGATCCACGCTTTGATGTTCCTGCTTTTTGTCGGGTGGCTGGGTTATTTTCTTTTTGTTCTTTTCAGGTTTAACCGCCGCAAACATCCCGCGGCGGATTACGCGGGGGTCAAGAACCATGCCTCGGCCTGCCTGGAAGGGATGGTGGCGCTGATTGAAGCGGCGCTGCTCATCGGCCTGGCCATTCCGCTGTGGGCGCATGCCGTGGACCAATTTCCCAAGGGCAGCAAGCCCGGCGATGTGACCACAATTAAAGTCATCGCCGCGCAATTCAACTGGCACGGCTGGTATCCGGGCGCCAACGGCGTGTTTGCCAAACAGGACATGAAATATGTTTCCACGGACAACCCTTACGGCCTGGACAAGACGGACCCGAATTACAAATCCAACTTCATAGTCGCCAGCGAGCTGGTCGTTCCCGTGCATAAGCCGGTGGTCGTTTATATCACGTCCATGGATGTGATCCACTGTTTCTCCATCAAGCCGATGCGCGTGACGCAGGACGCGATTCCGGGCATGAGCATTCCGGCGTGGTTCACGCCGGAGCGGGTGGGGACTTATCAGATCAACTGCGCGCAACTTTGCGGCGTTTCCCATTACGGCATGAGGGGAACCCTCAAAGTCGTTTCCCAGGAGGACTACGACAAATGGATCGCCAAGAATTCCAGCGCCGGCGCCGGCGCCGGTTCGGGCTATGAGTAGGGGGGAATGGAGCGATGGAGTGATGGAGTAATGGGACTTCCACTTCCGCGCGCCGCTCCACCACTCCATCACCCCGCCACTCCAACACTCCATGTCCCACGCGAGCCTGAAACCCCAATTCCTCGTTTGCGGAGGTCTGACTCTGATCGCGCTCGCCATTCTGGCCGCCTGGCTTGTCTCCGCGCCCCCGGCCAAGCCGCCGCCGGTCTATGGCGCTGTCACCAACTTTTCGTTGAGCGATCAGGATGGGCGGATGGTTTCGCAGGCCGATCTGCGCGGGCAAATCTGCGTCATGGACCTTATTTTCACCCGCTGCCTGGGGCCATGTCCCATTGTCTCCGCCACCATGGCCCGCTTGCAGGCGGAGCTGCCGGCAAGTCCGCGCGTCCGGCTGGTTTCCCTCACAAGCGATCCCGACTATGATACGCCGGCCGTTCTGAAGAATTACGGCGAAAAATTCGGCGCGCGCCCCGGAGTCTGGACGTTTCTGACCGGCCCGAAGGAAATGATGCGCCATCTGGCGATGGATGAATTGAAGTTGAGCATGGTGGACAAGCCGCCGTCCGAGCGGGAAACGCCGGTGGACCTGGTCATCCACAGCACCCGGCTTGTGCTGCTGGATCAGCAGGGCCGCATCCGGGGCTATTTCGACGGCGAAACAACCGGCTGCATCCCGCCCATTCTCGACGCCATTCATCAATTGAATAGAGGAGAGTGAATTATGACCGTGCATGACTTGCCTGCCATCAACGCCACGCTCAATGGTTTGAGCGCGATTCTTCTTGCGGCGGGTTTTATCTGCATCAAGCGCAAGAAGGTGGCGGCCCATCGCGCTTGCATGATCGCCGCCTTTTCGACCTCCGTCCTGTTCCTGATATGTTATCTGACCTACCACTGCCTGGCCGGCATCACCCGGTTTCAGAACCCGCCCTGGTTTCGTCCCTGGTGTCTGACCCTTCTGACGACCCACACCATGCTGGCCGCGGTGATGGTCCCGCTGATATTGATGACACTGCATCGCGCCCTGAAACAGCGATTTGACCCGCACAAAAAAATCGCGCGCTGGACCTGGCCCTTATGGATGTATGTATCCGTCACCGGGGTGGCCGTTTATCTCATCCTCTACCAAATCTTCCCCCAGGCCCTGCCATTGGCAAATCCTCAATGACCCGTTTTCAATTGCCTTCAACAGATGCAATCAGGGCTTGACAAAAATTAGAGCCTATGATTGAATGGCCAGCGTGAGGCACGAATGCCATACATTCGTAGCGGCGGCTGGCAATCCGCCGCCATTTTTTCATGGCTTTGGCGCGGGGAATGGCAGGGTGGAATCGCTACCAAATCAGTCAGGTTTCCGATGCCCCCGCAACGCTGTTTTTTGGAGGCTTTTTCGCATTTTTGCGAAAAATCAGCTCAAGTTACTCACTATCAACAACTTACAACCAAAATCGAGCATTTTCAATTAAGGTCAATTAAGCCTAATTAAGGTTAATTAAGGTTAATTAAGGTTAATTAAGGTTAATTAAGCTAATAAAAGAATGCTTTTCGTGAGCCGATTATGGCAAAGAACGACGCAATCCTGACTAAAATGGTAATGATTTGCAGCCCTGTGCCGCGGATTTCCAATTCCGCCCAGCCGCAGGCTTCCAAGCCCGCCGGACGTTATCAAACCCGCCGGATCGGGAACTGTCCCGGCCCTGCCGATTTGGAAATCCGCGGCAGGGCGGATTCGGAATTCCGCGCCCCGGCGCGAGACCTTGGCAAAAGGAGGGATGCGCCCGGTTCGCCGGGGCGCAGGACAAATTTCGGGAACCCCTCTCTCCGGCTCTCTCCCCGCAGGCGGGGAGAGAGAGGAGGGCGCCAAGAATTCATCGTGCGCCCGGTTCGCCATGAACCGCCTGATTATTGTTGCCTCTTATGCAAATTAAGACGATACCCGAAAGGAGGCCTGTTTTACGGGTGGAGCGCGGAAGCGCCCCCACAAAAAATGTCGTGTAAATGACAATTAAGGTTAAGCCTAAATAATGAAGCGTTGCGATGCTTTAGACATGATAATGAATTTGAATCCCAGCCGCGCCGGAAGTTCCGGCGCGGCTTGGCGCTGACACGATGCCAAGCCCCGTTAAAATGCCGCCGCAAATCATCCGCCTGGTGCTGCTGACGATCGGGATCGTGTGCGCTTATTTTATGGCGCGCTATTTCCTGGTCCCGCCGTCCTTTGGGGAGTATGGGCATTATCGCGGAGCGGCTCTCCAGGAGATCGCGAACCGCGAGCCTTTCTGGGCGGGACGCAACACATGCGACACATGCCACAAGGAGATTGTGCAGAAACTGGCCAAGGCCGAGCATCAGGGGCTTTCCTGCGAAACCTGCCACGGCCCGTCCGAGGCGCATGTGAAGGATCCGGAAGTGAAGCTGCCGCAGATGGGTTACGACAAGTGCGTGCGGTGTCACGAGGCCAGCCCGTCGCGGCCCAAGTGGCTGCATCAAGTCACCGTTGCGGACCATTACACAGGGAATGTTTGCACCGAATGCCACGATCCACACCAGCCCAAGCCATGAGCGAGAATGCCAGCCAAAGCGGAGTTGTGCGGCGGTCGCAGACCGCCGCTACAGGGGAAAATGTCACCCGGCGCAGGGTGCTGAAGAGCCTGGCTGGAATCACGGCTGGCATTCTCGCGCTGCCCGCGGCGCGCATGTGCAAGGCGGCGGTGCAAAATGGCCTGGCCTCCGCCGATTCCCCGCCCGGCTACGATCCGACGCAGCACAAATGGCTGATGGCGCTGGACGTGGACCGTTGCATAGGCTGCGGGATGTGCGTGGAGGCGTGCCAGGCGGAGAACAGTGTTCCGCAAGGGTTTTTCCGCACCTGGATTGAGCGTTACGTCATCAAAAAGCCGGAGCCGGAGTCCGGCAAAACCCGCGGCGAAACGGTTGTGGATTCCACCAACGGCGGGATTGGAGGCTTTAAGCCTTCCGCCGTAGCCAAGGAGCAGATACTTAAATCATTCTTTGTCCCCAAGATGTGCAACCTTTGCGAGCACTCGCCCTGCACGCAGGTCTGCCCGGTTGGCGCGACATTCGACGCCCCGGACGGCGCGGTGCTGGTGGACAAGAACTATTGCATCGGCTGCGGTTTTTGCATCCAGGCCTGCCCTTACGGATGCCGCTTTTTCAATCCCGAAACGCACACGGCCGACAAATGCACGCTGTGCTATCACCGGATCACGCGGGGACTCAAGCCGGCGTGCGTGGAGATATGTCCGTCGCAGGCGCGGATATTCGGGGACCTGAAGAACCCGGTGACGGACGATCCGCTGCAACGGTTCATTACGAACAACAAGGTGGAGGAATTGAAAGCGAATCTGGGGACTGGTCCGCGCGTGGCTTATGCGGGCCTGGATGAGGTGGTGCGATGACAAGCCCTTCCATAATAATCACCAACATGGCGGAGGGTCTGCCGCAATTTTCCGGCTACGTGTATCCGAACGAGCGGACGCTGCATCCTTTGTGGAGTGTGCTGATTGTGGTCTATCCCTACATCACCGGTTTGGTGGCGGGGGCGTTTATCATGGCGTCGCTGGTGCGGGTGTTCAAGGTGAAGGCGCTGGAACCGATATACCGGCTGGCGCTGCTGACGGCGCTGGCGTTCCTGCTGTGCGCCACGCTGCCGCTGCTGTTTCACCTGGGCCACCCGGAACGCTGTTTTGAAATCATGATGACGCCGCACATCAGTTCGCCGATGGCCATGTTCGGCTTTGTCTATGCGTGGTACCTGATGGCGGTGCTGCTGCTGGAACTGTGGTTTGACTACCGGCGGGATTTTGTGGAATGGTCGAGGATGGCCTCCGGCCCGCGCAGCCTGATCTACCGGGCGTTCACGCTGGGAGTGACCGACCTGTCCGAACCGGCGTTGAGCCTGGACGCGAAGATGGGGCGGTTCATTTCCATCGTCGGCATTCCGTCAGCGTTTCTGCTGCACGGGTATGTCGGGTTCATTTTCGGCTCGATCAAGGCCAATCCGTGGTGGGGCAACGTCCTCATGCCGATCATCTTCATCCTCTCCGCGGTCGTGTCGGGCATGGCGCTCTGCGTGTTCGCCTATATGTTCCTGTGCTGGGCGCGGCGGATCACGGCGGACATGCGGTGCCTGGATTTGATGATCCGTTTCCTTTTTTACGCGCTGGTGCTGGACGCGAGCATCGAGGGTCTGGACTGGTTGCACCGGCTCTATTCGGCGGAGGAGGGGATTGACGTGCTGAAGTACGTGGCGACGAGCAAGTTGTTTTACACGCTGCTGATAGGGCAGGCGTGCCTGGGCACGCTGGTGCCGCTCCTGTTGCTGGGGAGCATGCAGATCATCGGCAAAAAAGTCGCGGAATTGAACCGCCGCCGGGTCTATTTCTCCTCGACGGTGCTGATCCTGGCGGGAGTGCTGGCGATGCGGTGGAATGTGGTGATCGGCGGCCAGCTTTTTTCCAAGAGCCTGCGCGGTTTCATGAGCTACAAGATGGAGTTCGCCGGCCACGAAGGCTGGTGGCTTTCCGCCGCGCTGCTGGCCCTGCCTTTTATTATTTTGACGGTGTTCGTCAAGTACTTTTTGGCCCGGGATTTGCCCACGATTGAGAACGTGGTCCCGGGCGCCACCCCGCCGGCGGCTCCGCCCCCGGCGCGGGCTTGAGATTGGGCCGCGGCGGCGCGGCCACGGTTTTCCCGGCGGGATGGAGTTCGCCGCCGGGAAACTCGCAAGTAAAACCGGAACTCACGGAGGAAGTATGAAGAAAAGCATGATAATCGCGGCAGCCATCTTCGCAATGGCGGCCGTGACGGCCTCCGCGCAGGACGCCAAGGCGCTCTATGAGAAGAGTTGCCAGAAGTGCCACGGCGCGGACGGCAAGGGCGATAGCACGATGGGAAAAAGGGTGGGGTGCAAGGATTACACCGACCCGAAGGTCCAGGACGCGTTGAAGGACGACGTGGCGTTCAAGTCCATCAAGGAGGGGCTGAAGAAGGATGACAAGGTGCTGATGGCGCCGGTTACGGGCCTGACCGACGACCAGATCAAGGATGTTGTCAAGTACATGCGCACCTTCAAGAAGACATAAGGCGGCGCGGGTTCCATTGTTGGAGCGGCCCCGCAAAGGGCCGCTCCCGCAAGCCCCCTGGCCGGGCCGGCGGCGCGACGCCGCAGCGCGGCCAGCCCGAACCAAAGGGCCAGGTTTGAATTGAAAATCTGTCATTGAAAATTTGTCATTTGTCATTAGGAAAGACTGTTCGGAAAATTTTGCCAACAATGCGCAATTCGCCCAAATAGCGCTCCTGCAAGGTTCCGCGCCACACACAACCGCTTATGGACAACCCCGCTCCAACCGAACCGGTCCGCCCGCTCTCGCCGTTTCGCAACTGGACTTCCCTGGCGGGCCTGGTGCTCATGGCTTCGAGCATCTTCGCGTTTATCCTCTTGTTTTTCCTGGACATGATGGCCTACGCGTCGAATCCTTATGTTGGGATTCTGACGTTTCTGGTGGCGCCGGCGTTTTTTTTCGCGGGGCTGCTGCTGTTGCTTTTTGGAGCGTGGCGCTGGCGCCGGAAGCGGGCCAAAGCCGGCGCCACGGGCGCCTTGCGGATCAACATTGACTTTTCGCGCGCGCGCGACCGCCGGGCGCTGGCGTTCTTTGTTCCCGCCAGCGCGTGTTTTCTGCTGCTGACGGCGATGGGCAGTTATCACACCTATCATTTCACAGAGTCGGTGGAGTTTTGCGGGGAGTCCTGCCATACGGTCATGAAGCCGGAACTGACCAGCTACCTGCATTCGCCGCACGCGCGCGTGGCGTGCGCGGAATGTCACATCGGCAAGGGGGCCGCCTGGTACGTGCGCTCGAAATTGTCCGGCACCTACCAGGTTTATGCCACGCTGGCCCGCAAGTACCCCACGCCCATTCCCGCGCCGGTCAAGAACCTGCGCCCCGCCCAGGAAACTTGCGAGCAATGCCATTGGCCCAAGCAGTTTGTCGGCAACCTGGACCGCACCCTCAATTATTATCTGCCGGACCAGAGCAATTCGCCTTACTCCGTGCGCCTTCTGCTCAAAGTCGGCGGCGGCGATCCGACCCACGGCCCGGTCGGCGGCATTCATTGGCACATGAACGTGGCCAACAAGATCGAATACATCGCCACCGACGAGGCGCGCCAAAAAATCCCCTGGGTCCGCATGACCGACCCGCAGGGCGTCGTCACCGAGTACCGGAGCAAGGACTTCACCAACGACGCGAGCGGGATGACCGTGCGAAGGATGGATTGCATGGATTGCCATAACCGCCCGGCGCACAAATTCCAGTCGCCGGAAAGCGCCGTCAATCTGGCCATATCGCTGACCAACATTGACATTTCCCTCCCGTTCATCAAGAGCAACGCCGTCGCTGTCCTCTCCCGCCCTTACACCAACCAGACCCAGGCGCTGGAAGGCATTGCCACGGCGCTCTCGCAGCAGTTCACCAACGATCCGCGCATCCGGGGGACGATTGCGGCGGTGCAGCAGATTTACACGAACAATTTCTTTCCCGATATGAAGGCCAGTTGGCGCGACTACCCGGACAACATCGGGCACAAGGACTTTCCCGGCTGCTTCCGATGCCATGACGGCAAACACATTTCCAGCAACGGCCGGGACATGATCAAGGCCAACGACTGCAGCGCCTGTCATCTCATCCTGGCCCAGGGCAGCGGCTCGCAGTTGAACCAACTCAGCGCGGAGGGCCAAAAATTCGCGCACCCGATTGACGAATATGATCCCGCTTTCCAATGCACCGACTGCCATAGCCCCGAGCCGTAGACGCCCATGCAAAAACACGTTCCGATAATGACTCGCAATTCCAACATATCGAAGCGGCCTTCTGGAATCACTTTCTTGAACGCAATTGAGAATTGGTCGTTGAGAATTGGTCATTTTGCGGATGAGTCTCCTCGCGTTGCGCTGCGGGAAGCGCCATCGGCGCGACCTCTTTGTAGATCCAACCTGAAGAAGATGCTCCAGCTCCGTCAGGAGCGGAATCTTCGTTCGCCACAGATGCCGCCCCTACGGGGCTTTTGGGGTTTGGTTCCGGCGGTTCTACAAGGATGTCGCGCCTGCGGCGCTTGGCTGCGGACGACAATTGCCAATGACACATTTACAATGACCAATTCTCAATCGCCTTCAATGAATGTGCTTTCAGGGCACCCCGCTGATTATGTTTGAATTAAGCCTGATTATCGGAACTTGTTTTTGCATGGGCACTAAGGCCGGCCGCGCGGCTGTCCGGACTCCCGCCAGCCGAGCCGGAGGCTCGACGCTACACTCGACGCTGCACTTGGCGCATGGCGCGGCGCGCGCGGTCGTCTGCGCGCTCGCCCTGCTCTGTTGCGCGCAGGCGGGCCGCCTCGCCGCCGACACGATTTCCAACTCCGATTGCCTGATGTGCCACGGGGACCCCGCAAACCCAATCACCGCCAACGGGAAAACCGCGCCGCTGGCCGTGTTCCCAACCAATGCCTTTCAAAATTCCGTTCACGCCAAGCTCAATTGCACGGACTGCCATAACGCTGTCAAGGATATGATGCACCCGGCCGGACTGCCCCCGGCCCAATGCGCCTCCTGCCACACCAACGAGTCGGCCCAATACGCGGCCAGCATCCACGGCATGAGCCGGGCGAGCGGCGCATCGGCGGCGGCCGGATGCACGGACTGCCACGGCGCGCACGACATCAGTTCTGTCACGAATTTGAATTCACCCGTTTTCAAAATGAACCTCGCCGTCACCTGCGCCAAATGCCACAGCAATCCGGGCCTGACAGCCGAGTACCGGATGAAATACCCGCAGGTCGCCGGCCAATATGCCGAGAGCATCCACGGCCGGGCGCTGATGCAAATGGGATTGGTCGTGGCCCCGTCGTGCAACGATTGCCACGGCACGCACAACATCGGGCGCAGCGTGGACCGCAGTTCGCCCATCAACCACGCCAACGTCGCCGCCACCTGCGGCAAGTGCCACTTGGGCATCGAGCAAACCTACAACGCCAGCGTCCACGGCAAGCTCCTCGCCGCCGGCGGGAAGAACGGCCCCGTCTGCGTGGACTGCCATTCGGTGCATGAGATCGCCGCGCCGGAAGCCGGCAATTTCAAGGCCGCGAGCGACGAGAAATGCGGCAGTTGCCATCAGGACCGGCTGGCGCATTATCGCGACACCTACCACGGCAAGGCCATGTTGCTGGGCAAGCCCAACATCGCCCCCGAAGTCGCCGCGTGCTACGACTGCCACGGCTATCACGACATCCAGCCCCCGTCCAATCCCGCCTCCCATATTTCCCCGGCCAACATCGTCGCCACCTGCCAAAAGTGCCATCCGGGCGCCACCGCCAATTTTGCCAAATACATCACGCACGCCGACCCGCTGGACGCGGCGCATTATCCGCAACTCCATTACACCTTCGTCGCGATGACCTGGCTGTTGATCGGCGTCTTCGTGTTCTTCGGCGCGCACACCATCTTGTGGCTCTTCCGCTCCGGCTACCTCTGGGCGCACGACTCGAAAACGTTCCGCGAAGCCAAGGTCAAAACGCAACAGGGCGAGGATTGGTTCACCCGATTCCCGCCCTTTGAACGGTTCCTGCATTTTCTGGTGGTCACGAGCTTCCTACTCCTAGTATTGACAGGGATGCCGCTCAAGTTTTACTACACCCATTGGGCGAAAGTCATTTTCGGAATGTTGGGCGGCACGGAAGCGGCCCGCACCCTCCATCACTTCGGCGCGCTGATCACCTTCCTCTATTTCGGGTTGCACCTGGCCAGGCTGCTCGTTAAATCCTGGCAGGGCCGCGTCCGTTTCCAGGGCGGCGACTGGCGCTCCAAATGGAAGAGCCTGAAATGGGTGCTGTTCGGCCCCGACTCGATGATCCCCACCTGGCAGGACGCGAAAGATTTCATCGCGCATCAGAAATGGTTTTTCGGCCGCGGCCCCAAGCCGCAATTCGACCGTTGGACTTACTGGGAAAAATTCGATTACTTCGCTGTGTTCTGGGGCGTGTTCATCATTGGGATGTCGGGGCTGATCATGTGGTTCCCGCGGTTCTTCTGCCATTTCATGCCGGGCTGGATGATTAACCTCGCGCTCATTGTGCATTCCGATGAAGCCCTGTTGGCGGCGGGTTTCATCTTTACGGTACACTTCTTCAACACCCATTTCCGGCTGGAGAAATTTCCCATGGACACCGTGATCTTCTCCGGCCGCATCTCCAAGACCGAACTGCTGCACGAACGGCGGCGCTGGTACGAGCGTCTGCTGGCAACCGGGAAGCTGAACGATTTCCGCTCGAAAGACGAATGGGAACGCTGGAAAGGCATCGCCCGCTCCTTCGGCTACCTCTTTTTCGGCGCGGGGTTGGTTCTCCTGCTATTGATCATCTACGCCATGGCCTCGCGCCTGACCCACTGAGCGCCCTGCCGTCCCAAGCCGGTTACCCGCGCGCGCCCGCGCTCGGCAGCATCCCGATTCCATCGGGACCTGTGACGGTCGGCGACTCGCCGACCGCAAGCGCGAACAACGGCAGGGCGGTGCTGCCGCGCCGCCCAAAAAATCCGCGAGAAGCAACACGATGAAACAGCCGCCATTGTCGTTTCCACCGCCGGGCAGGGCGAGTGGAACCCGAATAGTGCGGCGCTCTTCCGAGCGCCGCTGCGCTCCGAATTTGGGATGCGATCACCCCTTGCTTTCCGGGGCGATGTGTGGTTGACTTGTTCCTGGAGGCACTATGAAACAAAAAACGCATCGCGATTTGTCCGCTTTCACTCTCGTTGAGGTCATCGTCTTGATCGTTATTATTGGGCTGCTGGCTTTGGTCTTTCTGCCGAAGTTGGCCAATCGCAACTACCAAGGGCCAATCCCCTGGGATTGCGTTAACAATCTCAAGGAAATCGGTACGGCTTACCGCCTTTGGGCCGGGGACAATGGTGATTTGGTGCCTGCCCAGCAAGCGGTGGCCAAAGGCGGATGGGCGGACTTGCTGACCAACGCCAATCAAGGCGCAATCTGCTGGACCAATTATGTAATCATGGCCAACGAGTTGGGCCAAGCCCCGAAACTTCTTATATGCCGATATGAGGAACGGACGGCCGCCGACGCTTTCACCAACAAACTCGACAACTCGAACCTGTCTTACTTTGTCGGTGTGAGCGCCAACGACCTACAGCCGCAGTCCATTGCAGGCGGTGATCGAAACCTCGGCCCTGGTCTTTTTCCCACCAACGACTACGGCTATTCGCCCAAGAACGGGAAAGGAAATGACGTTGCAATTCCAACCAACTCATCGAAAGGCCCTGTTTCATGGTCTCTGAAGATCCACTCACGGGGAAACGCCTCGGGGGCCGGCAACATCCTCTTCGGCGATGGCAGCGTGCTACAAGTCTCCACCGCCAGTTTCAATCAGCAATGGCTGCCCAACGCCAACCCAACGACCAACTGGCCCGCCGGCCATGTCCCCGCCAACCCGTCCATCCGCCTGGTTTTCCCCTGATCCCCGCGAGCGGGCCGCCAGCCATCACGCCATCACTCCACGGCTCCGCGGGAGCGTCGCCCTACCGGGAGCCACTCCACCATCGGGCCGGAGTCCCGATGCTACACTGCCCGTTCCATTGCCGGGGATTAAATATCCTGCAAGGTTTTGGCGTCTAATCCGTATGGGTGGTGAGGGCGCAAAGGCGCGCCCGGCATGGTAATTTTGATTGGAAAAGAACTGAATTATGGATAACATTGTATTTGATATGAAAACAAATTACTCGACTTATGTGAACCGAGGGACCCGCACATTGGCGGCGGCCCTCACAGCTTTGGCGCTGACAGGCTGTTACAATCCGAACGGCACGCCGGACAATACGGCCACCGGCGTTCTGGCCGGAGGCGCGTTTGGCGCGGCCACCGGGGCGCTTATTGGCGCCGCGGCCCACAACCCGGGGGCCGGCGCGGCCATTGGCGCCGGGGCCGGCGCGTTGCTCGGCGGGTTGATCGGCCATTCCGCGGATCAACAGCAAGAGATGCGCCTTCAGCAGCAATCCGCCGCCACTTACCAGCGGGCGGTCGCCGGCGCGCCGTTGAGCGTGTCGGATGTCAAAGCGATGGCCCGGGCGCAGGTCAGCGACGACACGATCATCGCCCAGATCGTCAATTCCCATACCGTATATCATTTGCAGGCGACCGATATCTTGGATCTGAAAGCGGCCGGCGTGTCCCAGAGGGTGATGGATTTCATGATCAACACGCCCGGCACGATCAGCCCCGCCGCGACCGCCGTGGATGTGGCGCAACCGCCGCCGCTTCCTCCTGTTGAAGAAATACCTGTTTCGCCTGGACCGGGTTATGTGTGGACGGGCGGCGAGTGGGTGTGGAACAACGGATGGTATTGGTCGGCTGGATACTATGCGTTTCCGCCGGCGCCGGGTTTCGTTTGGGTGGCAGGCTACTGGGGTCCCGGCCCGCACGGCTACATCCGATATGGCGGCCACTGGGCGCGCCGTTAAGGGTGGAACAAGTCGCGCAATGAGCCTCGATTCAAACTGGGTTGAGGCGAGGCTCCAAGAGCGCGTTATTGAACGCAATTGAGAATTGGCCATTGAAAATTTGTCATTGGTAATTGAGCCTGTGGGAGCGCGGGCGTCCCGCCCGCCGCGTTCGGCGTCCCGCCGAACGCTTTTTTCCGGGGAGCACACGCGCCCTCGCGTGTGTTGGCCGGCGCCCCCGCCGGCCCCGTCGCCGTTCGAGCCGGAGGCTTGACGCTGCATCCCTTTCCAACCGTGAATCTGACACAACAAATCGAAGCGGTGATTCGCGCGAAGAAACTTTTCCGCGACGGCCAGAAGATTCTGGTCGCCGTTTCCGGCGGGCTGGATTCCATGACGCTGCTGGCGTTGCTCCACCGGCTGGCCGCGGCGCACCGCTGGCATCTCACGGTGGCCCACTTTAATCATCAGTTGCGCGGCAAGACCGGCGACGCGGACGAGCAATTGGTCCGCCGCCAGGCCCGCGCGCTGGGATGGCCGGTGGCGGCGGGAAGGGGATCTGTCAAGACTATGGCGCGGCGGCGCGGCTGGTCTGTGGAAATGGCCGCGCGGCAATTGCGCCATGCCTTTCTGGCCCGCGCCGCCCGGCAGCGCGGCATTGACACCGTGGCCACGGCTCATCATGCCGATGACCAGGTGGAATTGTTTTTCCTGCGCGTCCTGCGCGGCGCGGGGACCGCGGGGCTGGCGGGAATGAAGTGGGCCGGCTCGCCGACGGAGCCGGGCATCACTTTTGTCCGGCCCTTGCTCGGTCAGTGGAAATCGGACCTGGCGGCGTTTGCGCGCGCGGAGGGAGTGCCGTATTCCGAGGACGCGAGCAACGCCAGTCTGGACATCCTGCGAAATCGGGTGCGCCATGAATTGCTGCCCTTGCTGCGGGCCAAATACCAACCCGCGCTGGACCGGTGCGTCCTGCGCGAAATGGAACTGGCGCGGGCGGAGGCGGATTTGGTCGGGGAACTGGCATCGCAATGGCTGGCGCGCGGGCGTCGCAAGCCGCTGGCGGGCCTGCCCGTCGCGGTGCAACGGCAAGTCATCCAGGAGCAACTTCATCAACTGGGGCAGCCGGTGGACTTTGAGTTGGTGGAGAGCTTGAGAACCAGGCCAAATCAGCCTGTGCCCGCCCGCCCCGGCCATTGCCTTGTCCTGGCGGCCGACGGGCTGTTGCGTCTCCAGAAAGTGGAGAAGCCGGGCTTCGACACCGGCTTTCTGCGCCTCCATTTGAACCGCCGCCGCCGCGCCGCCGATTTCGGCGGGGTTAAGGTTTCCTGGGAACTGGCCGATAACAAGGGGATGAATTGCGCCCGGCAGCCCAACACGGAGCATTTCGATGCCGGCAAGGTTGGCGCGGAGGTTTGCCTGCGCCACTGGCAACCGGGCGACCGTTTCCACCAGATCGGCGCCGCCGCCCCGTCGAAACTTCAGGACATCTTCACCAATGTCAAAGTGCCCCGGTCCGAGCGCCGCCGCCGGGTGGTCGCGGCCACCGGCCGGGGCGAAATCTTCTGGGTGGAGGGGCTGCGGATTGGGGACGGTTTCAAGCTGGACAAAACGACGGTCCGCCGGTTGGATTGGAGGTGGCAGCGCGGCGAAGGGTGAGGCATTGTTTTGGCGTTGAATGGCAGGGCGAACCTCCTGGTAAGCCGTGGCTCCGCCGGAGCGTCGCCCTACCATTTGAGAGAGGTGGCAGCGCGCTTGTTGAACTCATGAACCGCAGATTTAAATGTGGCGAATTCGCCATGATTAGAAGCCAGGCCACAGCCGGGGTTGCGGTGTTGACCGGGCCATGATAGACTTAGCTTAGTACACATAATTAACATGTCTGATTTAAACCGCCAAAATGAGCCGGACCGGAACAGCAAGCGCAACGGGGACCTCGGCATCCCGCAGCGCACCGTGCTGCTCTGGATCGGCATTATATCCATGGTCGTCGTCTTCTTCGCGATCAATAAAAGCACGGAGCCGGCGGTGCAGGAATTCTCCAATTGGAATGAGTTGGAGCATCAACTGGACGCGACCAACATCCTGGCCGGCGGCAAGATCATTTACGGATTGGATTCACCCGAACTGCAGAGGATCACCGGCGCCTACTACGATCCGCCCGGCCAGAGGAAAACCACCAAGAAATTCATTCTGGAGGCGCATTTGACCGATGCGAATATAACCAAGTTGCAGGCGAGCGGACTATTCGGGGACAGCGTGGGGCATAATGTCTGGATGGCGTTGCTCTACCAATTGCTCCCCATCGCGCTCATCCTGGGCGTGATTTATTTCTTTATCATACGTCAGATCAAGATGGCCGGCAAAGGCGCCTTGAGCTTCGGCAAGAGCCGCGCCCGCATGTTGAACAAGGATCGCAACAAGATCACCTTCAAGGACGTCGCCGGCGTCGAGGAAGCCAAGGAGGAGGTCTCCGAACTGGTCGAGTTCCTCAAGGACCCGAAAAAATTTCAAAAGCTCGGCGGGCGCATCCCCAAAGGGATTCTGATGGTCGGCGCTCCCGGTACGGGCAAGACGCTGCTGGCCAAGGCTATAGCGGGGGAAGCGGACGCCTCGTTCTTCAGCATCAGCGGCTCGGATTTTGTGGAGATGTTTGTCGGCGTCGGCGCCAGCCGCGTGCGCGACATGTTCGAGCAGGCGCGCAAGAACGTGCCGTGTCTGATTTTCATTGACGAAATTGACGCGGTGGGCCGCAGCCGGGGACACGGCTGGGGCGGCGGCAACGACGAACGGGAGCAAACCCTCAACGCCTTGCTGGTGGAGATGGACGGTTTTGACACGCAGGACGGCATCATCATCATCGCCGCCACCAACCGTCCCGACGTCCTGGACCCGGCGCTGTTGCGGCCGGGCCGTTTCGACCGCCAAATCACAGTCAACCTTCCAGACGTGCGCGGGCGCGAAGCGATTTTGAAAGTCCACGCCCGCAACGTGAAACTGGATGCCTCGGCCAATCTGGCCGTCATCGCGCGCGGCACGCCCGGTTATTCGGGCGCCGACCTGGCCAACCTCCTCAATGAAGCCGCCCTGCTGGCCGCCCGCATGAACAAGAAAACCATCAGCACGCCGGAACTGGAGGAAGCCCGCATCAAAGTGCGCATGGGCCGCGAGCGCCGCAGCATGGCCATGACCGAAGAGGACAAGAAATGCACCGCCTGGCACGAGGCCGGCCACGCGCTGGTCAGTGTCGTGCTCGAACACACCTATCCGCTCCATAAAGTGACCATCATCCCGCGCGGCCAGAGCCTCGGCTCCACGATGTCGCTGCCCGAGGACGACGTTCTGGCGCATCGCCGCAAGCAAATGCTCGATCTGATTGCCGTCATGATGGCCGGCCGCATTGCCGAGGAATTCACCTCCGGCGACATTTCCAGCGGCGCGGCGGGGGACATCCAGCAGGCGACCGCCGTGGCGCACTCCATGGTTTGCCAGTGGGGCATGAGCGACAAATTGGGCATGGTCCAATACGGCCACGACGCCGACCGGGTGTTTATTGGCCGCGACATGGTGCAGCGTCAGGATTACAGCGAATTTACCGCCCAGGAAATTGACGCCGAAGTCAAGCGCATCATTAACGAGGCCTATCAAAGGGCCAAGAGCGCGATTGAGGCCAACCGCGACAAGCTGGAGATCATTGCCAACGCCCTCTTGGAATTTGAGACGCTCGACGGCGAACAAGTCAAGCAGATTGTGGCCACCGGCACTTTCACCCCGCCGCCGCCGGCGCCCAAGGTGGACCCGCCTTCCGGCGCCATTGCCGCAACGCCCCTGTCCGACGCGCCCAAGCCGCTCCCGCCCAAGCTGCCCGGTTACGGCACCGCCGCCCCGGCCCCGGTGTGAGTTCTCGCGCCGGTCCGCCTCAACAAAAACCAAACGCCCATAGTATAAATGAAGTCCCGGCTTCCGTTCTTGATACTCGCATCTCTCCTTGGCTTTGCGCACTTCGGTCGCGCTCAAGACGCCGCTGCCAAACCCTCGATTTTCGTCTGCGGCGACTCCACGGCCAAGAACTCCGGCAACGGCAGAAACGGCCAGCCGATAGCCGGATGGGGCACGCCCCTGGCGGGCTTCATTGATCCCGAAAAGGCCGTCGTCAAGAACGTCGGCCATGCCGGCAAGTCCAGCCTTACCTACTACACCGGCGACTGGCCCGCTGTTCTGCCCCAAATCAAACCCGGCGACTATGTGCTCCTGGTCTTTGGCATCAACGACGGCGGCACACCTCCGGGTCTGGGCGACGAAACTGTCACGCGGAACAACCAGGCCGTGCATACCTACGGATGGTATATGGGCAAGATGGCCGCCGACGCCCGCGAGAAAGGCGCCCATGTCATTTTGCTCACCGTCACCACGCGCAATATCTGGACGAATCCAAAAGTCAAGTATAACGATGGCACCCCGGCCGGCCCCCTGCCTGCGGACTACGATCCCAAGGCGGACAAGATCGAGCGCGGCACCTCCGGTGGAGAATTCACGCAATGGACGAAGGACCTCGGCCAGAAGCTCCATTTGCCCGTGCTCGACCTGACCAACCTCTGCGCCGACAAATACGAAGCCCTGGGCCGCGAGGCTGTCAACAAACTTTACAGCGACCACAACCACACCTACGTTCCCGGCGCGGAACTGGTCGCCTCGTCAATCGTTTCCGGTCTCAAGGCATTCAAGGACAGCCCGTTCATCCCGCTCCTTTCCGAAAAGGGCAAGTCTGTCGCCACCGCCGACGCCAAGTACGTCGCCGACAACCCCGCGACTCCCTAAAGGGCGCGACCGTTCAGTCGCCCTTCTTATCGTCCGACAGGAATCTTTCGATGTGACGATCCAGGTCCGAAAGGCTGCCGGCGCAAGTGGCGGCTTGCACGCGGTCCACCATTTCCTCCGCCCACGCCTCCTCTTCCACCTGCTCGTTGATGAACCAGTGCATGAGGACCTGTGCCGGATAATCCTTGGCCAGCAGGGCGGCTTCATACGCGGCGTGGATGCCCTTGGTATTGCCTTGCTCCATAGCTTGCGCTTGCAGGGCGACTTCGAGCAGCGTCTTGTAAGCCTGCTTCGGGGCGGGAATGGCCGCCAACTCGGCAACCACGCCGCGATCCCGCATGTGCCGGATCATCTTGGTGGCGTGTTCGCGCTCTTCCCCGGACTGTTTGGCGAAGAAACTGGCGAAGCCCGCCAGATTCCGCAGGTCGCACCAGAGCGACAAGGCCAGATATTCCTGGGCGGCGTTTAATTCCTGATTGACCTGGCGATTGAGTTCCGCCAGCACCTTGGGGGAGATTTTCGAGTTGGGCATAAGTTTTTGTGTTCTGCGTATTGTCCCTTGAATCTGCACGCTCTCCCGCCAACTGTCAAGCGCCCCTTGCGAGCCAGCGCGACCACAAAATCGGCAGCTCGGCAAGACTTGCCGGTTGACATTCCACCGTTGCTCTGACAGAATGCCGCCAGAATGAATGTGAGCGAAAATCAATTCTCCCTCACCCGCGCGGCGTCAATAAATTGGCCGCGCGAAAAAAGGAAACTCTTGTCAATTCAATCTGTAAGCTGGTGGAAGCGGCCCGTTTTCAGCCTGTGGCATCGTGCCTCACGGCGATCCGCCGCAACCGGCTTATGAAGGAGGTTCGGTCCATGTTCCGACAATTATCGAAAGTCGCGTTGGTGGTTCTCGTGGCACTTGGCAGTCTTTCCCTGGCAACCGCCCAGGAGACCAACCCGGCGGCCAGCGCCAAGCAGATCGCCGTGGACCTGGGCGGCAGCGTGAAGTTGAAAATGGTCCTCATCCCGGCCGGCGAGTTCCTCATGGGCAGCGGTGAGTCTGCGGAGGCCGCGGCGGCGTTCTTCAATCTGACCTACGGCGGAAATCTCAAAGCGGACAATTTCAAGAACGAGCATCCGCAGCACCGCGTGCGCATCACCAAGCCGTTCTACCTGGGCGCATACGACGTCACGCGCGGCCAGTTCCGGCAGTTTGTCGCCGACACGGGATACAAGACAGACGCGGAGAAGGGAGCGCAGCCTGGGGCACACGGCTTGGACATTGACAAGAAGGTGTTTGGCTTCATCGAGAACTATTCCTGGCGCAACCCGGGCTTCGAGCAGACCGACGAGCACCCAGCGATCTGTGTCAGTTGGAACGACGCGGCGGCCTTCTGCAAGTGGCTCAGCGGCAAGGAAGGCAAGACCTACCGCCTGCCCACGGAAGCCGAATGGGAGTACGCCTGCCGGGCCGGGACCACCACGCGGTATTCCATCGGCGACGACCCGGAGACGCTGGCCAAGGCCGGCAATGTGGCCGACGCGATGGCCAAGGCAAAGTTTCCCAGCCTGTCAGGGATCAAAGCCGGCGATGGGTTCGCGTTCACGTCGCCGGTCGGTTCCTTCCCGCCCAACGCCTTCGGGCTTTACGACATGCACGGGAATGCCTGGCAGTGGTGCGCGGATTGGTACGGCGCGGATTACTACGCCGTGTCTCCCACAGACGACCCAACCGGCCCGGATTCCGGCAATACCCGTGTCCATCGTGGCGGTTCCTGGTTCACCGGGCCGGCCGACGCCCGTTCCGCCGGCCGCAGCGGTGCCACGCCGGACCACCGGGGCAACGGCACTGGCTTCCGCATTGCCAGGACTCAGTAGAGGATCTCCATCCGGGCCGCATCTTCTTCACTGCAACGGGTCATCGCCGTCACCAGCCTTGCTTGACATGCCCTGTGACGTGACTTTCCAGAGCCTTCACGTCTCGGAATTTCCCGCGGCGGCCTTTTTGAAGATGTAAATGGCGTTGCCGTCCCACGGCGAAACGGGAGTGGCCCTATAAAAGAAACCGCCGGGGCCCAAGATGCCAAGGGCCTTTCGATGTTCGGTCGAAAGGGGCGGGTCTTCAAATGTCCGCCAAAAAAGCTCGGGCCGGTATAAGGGGAACCAGAAGTTATTGTTCGTAACGATGCACTCGTAGCGCGCACCCCGGACGTTCATGGAATTCAGGATGTCGTCAAGCCCATTGCCATGCAAGCCAAAAACAATGAAGTAATCCGGCGGCGCCGCGCCAAAAAAATGAATCAGCGGGAGGCCGGCAAACTGGCCCTCCGGTGGTCCGCTCAATTGCCACGCATACGTCGCCTTGGGAGCATGAAACATCAGCGGGTAAGTCGAGGTATCGGGAATCACCGCGATGGACTCGCCGGCGCGGACATGCTCATTTATCCATCGCGCCGTTTCGCTGAAAGGGTCGCCGTGAGGATGGACGGTCTCGCCCAAGTAGCTGGCGATGGTGGAACGAAAACCGCACCAAAGAAGCGGCCCTCCGTTGAACAGATTGGTGCCAAACAGAACGGATCCCAGCGTTACAGCCAGCCACGTTCTTCCCCGCGTCAGAGCGCACAGCGCCAGCGATTCAATAGCGACGCACAGCGGGATCACCGGCGTCAAATAGCGCACATTGAACAATGCCTGCCCGCGATAAGGATCCGCTGAACAGATCGTGGCAGCCAGGACAAAAATGAAAAACGCGGCCGGGGCGCGGACAAGCCAGGGATTTCGCGTCTTCCAGTACAATAAAGGTGTTGCCAGAAGCAACAGCGGGACGCCAAACTCGCAGCGATCCAAGTCGCGCAAGGCAAACCAGAAGAGGGTGCATTTGCCGGCCAGCCAGCCGTCGGGCCATGGCGGCTGGTGGGCAACCTTGTTGTTGCTAGGGTTCCAGATCCAAATCACCAAAGCGCCAACAACCATCTGCGGCAATAATAGCAGCAGCCAGTCCCGGGCGCGGAGCCGGTTTTCCTTGCGCTTCCATAGGCTGTAATCAGCCGCCAGGCAGACATAAAGCGCGCCATAGTAGAGATAGTTCACCGCGAGCAAACAGGTGGAAACCGCGGTCATCGCGAGCAACCGGCTGGTTTGCCCCTTCCAGTTCAGGTACAGATACGCGACAGCGACGCTGCCCAGTATTCCGGGGCTGTAATAACGGCATTGCCTTGAATAAAGAAGCAGCGAAACATTGCAAGCCAGACCCAGGCAAACCAGCAGCGCGAACAGCACCCCGGCATGGCCGCGCCATAGCCACCAGTAGATCAGAACAAACGTGCCCAGCCCGCACAAAGCAAAGGGCAGCCGCGCCGCCAGCGCGCTTTGCATTCCAAACGCCGCCAGAAACGGCGCCGCCAGATAAAATTGGAGCGGCGAGATTTCCCGGATGTTCAGGTTTCTCACCCCCGATCCTTTGTCATAAGCACAGATATTGTGGTCATCCGGAAGGGCGCTGGTGTCGAGATGGCGCACAACCCCCTTGGCCCCAAGAGCCGCCATCGCTTCGTCCTCCCACAGCGGGTAGTGGCCCAAACGCGCGAAGAGGAGCACGGCTGCAACGCCGAGAAAACTCACCGCGAGCCAGAACGCAAGGCTCTTTCGCTCGCGCAATTCTCCCAATTTTCTTTCCGAGAACTTCAGTTCCATGCCAGGGGTCACTCCCGGATAATCGCATATTCCTTTGGACGCTTCAAGAGAAGATCCAGCCCGCTGATAATGCATCAGTCGTGGATGGCAGGGCGACGCTTCCAAGGAACCTCGTAGCGGCTTTCGGCGGAAAGCCGCCATTGTCCTTTCCAGCGCTGGCTGTGCGATTCGAACCCGAATAGTGCGGCGCTCTGCCGAGCGCCGCTACGCTTCCAACGCAGGCTTCCAGGCAATCTCCAATATATTGGGCGTTCCTTGGCACAATGCACCGCGTTTGGTGGTTCGTGTCTCCTGCGGAGCCTCGCCATCCAAAGAGGGCTCGGCTGGAGCCTCCCCCTGCCATTCCCCGCCTTCACGGACGCCTTACAAATGAAACCATTTTTCGCTTTTTTTTCCTTGACTCCAAGCCCCCCAATCCCTCATATTGCCTGCCAGTTAAACGAGAGGATGTGAACAGTTACGTTTTTAGTTACTTGGAATGGCGTGGAAACCTTGGAGGACAATATGACACTACAAAAAACTATGAGGAGGTTGGTTTTGGCGGGAATCCTGGCTTGGTCCTGTCACACGTTTGCCGGCAGTCTTGACAACTGGTCCTGGCGCAATCCCTTGCCGAACGGCAACCCACCGGCCATTCTTAATACACTCTACGGCGTCGTGTTCGCCAACGGCAAATTTGTGGCGGTGGGCGGCGCAGGGATGGCCTGCATATCAACCGACACCACGAATTGGCCGGAGGCGTCAACGGCCACGACGAACAGCCTGGCAGCAATCACCTGCGGGAACGGCGAATATGTGGCGGTGGGCGCCTCCGGGACGGTGGAGACATCACCGGACGGCACGAACTGGGTATTGCAGAATTCGGGCACGGCGAGCGCCCTTTCTGCTGTGGCCTACGCCAATGGGCATTTTGTCGCCGTGGGCCCTTCCGTAGTCATCACCTCGGCAAATGGAGTGACTTGGTCGTCTTCGGTCTCCGGTTTGAGCGGGGGCACTGGCGTGGCTGGTGGCAGCACGGGTTTCGTGGCGGTCAGCCAGTTCAGTGCGGCTTATTACTCCCCGGATGGCACGACCTGGACGAGCCAGCCCCTGGCAGCACAACAGTACCCGGTTGTCACGTACGCCAACGGCCTCTACATGATTGCCAGCGAATCTTACCCATCTTCATGGATTCATGCTCAGTACGTCACTACGTCGCCCGACGGCCAGAATTGGACGCCCCACTCTATCGGTAACATATTCAGCACCGAATACCCCGAATATGAGTTCATCTGCTATGGGAATGGGAATGTGATCACATGGCAAGAAGGGCCGGACTTTGTGTTCCAGATTTCGTCCGATCTGACCAATTGGACGACAACGAATTCTCTGCCGAGCGATTACACGGCGGGCTTCTACGGCAGAGAGGTAATCCCCCCGCCTCTTTATGCAGGTGTCTATGGCAATGGCAAGTATGTCGTCTTCGGCGAAGCAAACACATTCACGCCGTATTCGGACTACAACGAGCCGCCCATTTTTACTTCAAGCGACGCCATGACGTGGAGCAACCAACGGCCTACTTGCTTGGTTCCCCCCACCGGCCCGACCGGCACCTTCACCGGCATCGCCTCCACTAACGGGGTCTATGTGGTCTGTTCCGGGAGTTCGATCGTCCGGTCGGCTGACGACGTTACCTATACCAGCGTCAGCGGCTCGCCGGTTTTGTCGGCGGTGGTTTCATGGGGTGGAAGTTTTGCCGGAGTGGGTCAGGCGGGAGCGATTTATCAGTCCAGCGACGGCAATACCTGGACACAGCGCAATTCCGCCACTGCCCAAAATCTCCATGCCGTTGCCGGGGGCGGGCTGCTGGTGGCGGTGGGAGACAGCGGAACCATTCAGACGGCGGCGACCGGCACGGTTTGGACCAGCCGCACTTCAGGCACTTCGCTCGCCCTCTATGGCGTGACGGCTTCCACTGGGCTTTACGTCACGGTGGGCCAGGAGGGCACGGTGCTGTCCTCGCCGGATGGCATCAACTGGTCCGGGCAATACTCAGGGCAACTTAATGATTTGAATTCCGTCGCTTGCGGCTCGGCCGGATTCGTCGCGGTCGGAACTGGAGGAACCATTGTCAGCTCACCGGATGGGACTAACTGGTCGCCATCGGCGTCCGGCACAACCAATGCCCTGGAGAGCGTCACTTTCGGAAACGGTTATTATCTCGCGGTCGCGGGGGCGGTCGTCTTGACGTCCCCGGATGGCCAAACGTGGAGTTCCCGCAGTGTCGGCCTGACCGGCGGACAGAATCTGTTCGCATGCGCCTTTCTCAACGGGCGGTTTGATGTGGTTGGGTCGGGTGGGACGATTTTGGAATCCGGCGTGGTCGCGCCGCTGGTGGATCTGCAAATCCATCGAGGTTGCGGAGCGTGTTTGTTTACGGTCTTTTCCCCGGCGGGGAACAGTTACCGCATCCAGTCCACCGCGAACCTGGGTGTCCCGAATTGGACAGATGTTGCAACAAATCTGAACCCGGCGGCAATCAGCCAATGGACCAACTCGGGCGTTGGGGCCGGGTCCGTTTTCTATCGCGTCATTTCACCTTGATCCGGCAGGCGCGAGCGGGGAAGAAGATTTCGCCGATAGGCCGTGCCGGTGTCAGGGGTGCCGGTCTCAGTCCTCACTTTTGCAACTGACTCAGTCCAGCCGCTTTTCCAGCGGCGGAAAATTCGATCTTTACGTCCACAACTGCCTGTCAAGCGAGCGGTATTGGATGGCTTCGGAGATGTGGTCGCTGGTGATTTTTTCCGCGCCGGCAAGGTCGGCGATGGTGCGGGCGACTTTCAGGATGCGGTCGTAGGCGCGCGCGCTCAAGTTCAGGTCGGACATGGCGAACTTGAGAAGTTCCTTGGTGGCCTCTTCCAGCGCGCAATGGGTTTTCAATTCGCGCGAACCCATCCGCGCGTTGCAGGTGATCTTGCGCTTGTGTGCGAAGCGGGCCTGCTGAATCTTCCTGGCTTTGACGACGCGCTCGCGGATGGCGGCGGAGTCCTCGCCCGTCTTCTCGCTGCTGATCTCGCGGAATTTGACCTGCGGCACTTCGACGTGCAGGTCAATTCTGTCCAGCAACGGGCCGGAAATGCGGCCCAGATAATTCTGAATCTCGCGCGGCGAACTGCGCGATTCGCCCGGCATTTTACCGTCGGGCGTCGGATTCATCGCGGCGACGAGCATGAATTCCGACGGGAAGGTCATCGTCCCGGCGGCGCGTGAGATTGTCACCACGCCCTCTTCCAGCGGTTGGCGCATGGTTTCCAGCACGGCGCGCTTGAACTCGGGCAATTCGTCCAGAAACAACACGCCGTGGTGCGCCAGCGAAATTTCGCCGGGTGTGGGATTGGCGTTGCCGCCGAGCAAACCGGCGTCCGACGCGGTATGATGGGGCGTGCGGAACGGGCGGCGTGTCACCAGCGCCTGTTCCGGCTTGAGCAGGCCGACGATGCTGTGGATTTTAGTCGTTTCCAGCGCCTCCTCCAAAGTCAGCGGCGGCAAAATCGTCGTCAACCGCCGGGCGAGCATGGATTTGCCCGTGCCGGGCGGGCCGATGAGCAGGACGTTGTGGCCGCCGGCCGCCGCGATTTCCAGGGCGCGCTTGACGGATTCCTGGCCCTTGACTTCCGCCATGTCAATTTCGTCGTCGAAGGTCTGCTCGAAAATCTTGGCGAGATCAACTTTCGTCGGCTCTATTTTGATTTCCCCTTCCAAAAATGCGACGGCCTGCCGCAAGTTTTCGATGGGGATGACTTTCAACCCTTCCACCACCGCGGCTTCCGCCGCGTTTTCCGGCGGGACCAGCACGCCGGTCCGGCCTTCCGCCCGCGCCCGCCAGGCAATCGGCAGCACCCCCTTGACCGGCCGCACCGCGCCCGTCAGCGCCAACTCCCCGACCATGATGTAGTTGTCCAGGTCCTCCGATTCCAACTGGTCGCTGGCCGCCAACATGCCGACGGCGATGGGCAGATCGAAACTCGGCCCCTCCTTCTTGACATCCGCCGGGGCGAGATTGATGGTGCAGCGCCCCATGGGAAACTTAAACCCGGAATTGGTCAGCGCGGTGGTGACGCGATCCCGCGACTCCTTCACCGCCGCATCCGGCAGGCCGACAATGACGATGAGGGTATCGCCCCAGCCGCAATTGACCTCCACCTCGACGGGGAAGGCTTCGATTCCATTGACCGCAGCAGACAAAACACGGGCAAGCATGGGGGGATTGTGGGGGAATGGGGGCGCAAGTGCAATGCGGTTTTTCGGTTTTTGCGACAGGGTGACCGACACGACTAGATGTTGAGCTTTTTTTTAAACAGGCCGAGGTCACGAAGCGAAAAGCGAGAGTGGATTCTTGAAACTCCAACGGATTATTACTGGTTTAACTGGTAAAACTTCTGTGTGCCTGAGGTGGCATTGGTCACTCTGCACTGGCCGTTGACGACGACTGGCGCGGGAGAAACGGTGCTCCAGACCGCCGGAGAAGCAAGGTTCGTGAAGGATTGCAAAATCAACCCGATCTGATTGGTCGGCCAAGTCAAAATGACATTGCTCCCGCAAAGACTGATTGTCATTTGCACCAATGAAAGACTGAACACCGTCCCGCTTCCTGAACTGCCGCCGATATCTGTCGTCCCATAGAACGTGTTGGCCGATAAAATCAATCCGGCATTCGGCGCAACTCCGTCCGTACCGTTAGTCAGGCTATACAGGGTCGAAAAACCCGTGCCATTGGTGTTTACGGCGAACACCGTGCCGTCGCCCCAACGGCCGCCAAACTGTGCCGTCCCATAGAGCATGTTGCCGGACAAAATCAATCCGGCACTCGGCAATGCTCCGTCGCTGTTGGTGCCGTAGCCATAATACCCCGCATCGCCAAGGGTTCCCGTAAAACTATGGAGGTTCGTAAAACCGGTGCCATTGGTGTTTACGGCGAATACGGTGCCGTTGCCCGAACTGCCGCCATACTGTGCCGTCCCATAGAGGGTGTTGCCCGATACAATCAATCCGATCGCCGGATCGGAGCCGTCGATGTTGGTGCCAGCCCCTACAATGCCCCCATCGCCAAGGGTTCCCGTAAAACTATGAAGGTTCGTAAAACCAGTGCCATTGGTGTTTACGGCGAATACCGTGCCACTGCCGCCATTAACCGTCGTTCCGAAGAGGGTGTTGCCGGATAATACCAAAGCGCCAGCCGGAGATCCTCCTTCGCCGACGTTGGTGAAACTATGCACGGTCCTAAAACCCAATCCATTGGTCTCCACGGAGAACACCGTACCATAGCTGCCTGAGCCGCCAAAATCTGCCGCCGTTCCGTAAAGGGTGTCGCCCGATATAATCAATCCTCCTCCTGGATAACCCCCGTCGGTGCCATTAGTGAAACTATGCAGGTTCGTAAAACCCGATCCGTTGGTGTTGAAGGAAAACACGGTGCCAGCGGCCGAACTGCCGCCTGCGCCCGCCATCCCATAGAGGGTGTTGCCCGATAGAATCAATCCTCCTCCTGGATCAGCTCCGTCGCTGTTGGTGCCGCCATAATAGCCCGCATCGCCAAGGGTTCCCCTAAAACTATGAAGGTTCGTAAAACCCGTCCCATCTGTGTTGACACCAAACACTGTGCCGTCGTCCGCACTGCCGCCCCTATCTGCCGTCCCATAGAGAGTGTTGCCCGATAGAATCAAACCGCCTGACGGCCTACATCCGTCGTTGTTACCATAAGGCGGAGAATTCGAAAGTTCGGTGAAACTATGCAGAATAGCAAACGTCTGAGCCCTCACGCGACCAGCCAACATTAAGCCCAGTACGGCGACAAGCGCGGGCACATAGATCAGATTTGAAATACGAGTTTTCATAAGTTTTGATCCTGGCGGTTGCCGAAGTGTTCATGCGCGGGATGTGCTATTGCAAGCGGTTCTTTTTCGCAATTGAGCGTTTCAAGCACGGCAGGGAACTGAATGTCAGAGGAGCAGAACTGTTCCGGTCACGAAAGGCAGCGGCTGGGGGTTTTGGGCTTGGAGACATTCCTATTCTCGCTCGCTTTCGAGCATTATAGCATCGTGGTGACGCGAGAATTTCGCTCCGCGATGGCAAATTCAAAGTGGAAAGGGAAATTCCTTCTTGCAGGGCAATTGGATACAACATAAGGACGTTGTGGCCGCCCGCCGCCGCGATTTCCAAGGCGCGCTTGACGGATTCCTGGCCCTTGACTTCCGCCATGTCAATTTCGTCATCGAAGGACTGATCGAATTTTCCGGCATCCGCCGGGGCGAGATTGATGGTGCAGCGGCCCATGGGAAATTTGAACCCGGAATTGGTCAGCGCGGTGGTGACGCGGTCCCGCGACTCCTTCACCGCCGCATCCGGCAGGCCGACGATGACGATAATCGTATCGCCCCAGCCGCAATTGACCTCCACCTCGACGGGGAAGGCTTCGATTCCGTTGACAGCGGCGGATAAGACGCGGGCCAGCATGGGGGGATTGTGGCCCAAAGCGGGCGCAAGGGCAATGCGGTTTTTTCGCGTATGCCAAGGCACGGGTAAAACTGACAAACTTGACCCTGATAAACTTGACCGTTAAATTTTGGAGAGTCCGCGGCTAAACTCCAATAAATGATCGCCGATGAGATCAGAGAATGGATGCACGCCGACCCTTTTCAGCCGTTTCGGATCGTGCTCGGAAATCAGCAATCGTTCGTTGTTGCCCACACGGATTATCTGATGGTCAGCCCGGATCGCCAGACAGTCGTTCTTTACGACGAGGGAGGACATTTCAAAATCCTCAATGCGCAGCAAATCAAACTCGTGGAACGGGCGGAGCGCCACTCATCGGAAACGGCGTAATGGGCTTGGTTTCAAAAAACGGCCGCGCCACTCCTTGACCGCCGCGTCCGGCAGGCCGACGATGACGATCTTGGTATCGCTCCAGCCGGAATTGACCTCCACCTCGACGGGGAAGGCTTCAATTCCATTGACAGCGGCGGATAAAACGCGAGCCAGCATCGGCGGAGTTTGGGGGAACGAAGGCGCGAGGGCAATGCGATTTTTGGCGGGGTTCGCCTACCTCCGCGAAGCCCTTCACCTCGACGGAGTGTAGAAAGTGCGGACACTAGCATGGGCAGTGCCAACAAAACATTTTAAGCCCTTTTTGACTGTATCTTTGTTGTATTTCGGGGCACAATCCCCGGTGCCATGAGTTTTGCGGTTCACGATTTACAGAAAGCGATTCTGGGGAGAGGACATTCGCTGACGAGATTAAACGTCAAAAAAAGGTAATTGCATCGAAGCTCGGTCTTGAAGATAGCGAACGATGCGTAGATGCAGAACTCGGCGGCTATGAGTGAACATATTATACGGCCAAACAAATCACGCTGGGAAAAATGTCGGGATTGGAGCAAATCATGGAGTCCGCAGGTCAAACAGGCTGTCATCGCAGGAGCCATTCTCATTCTTTTAACCGTGGCTGGCTGGATTCTGTTCAGTCCAAAGGGTAAGTCCGATGAATTGGTTGGTGAAATAAGTCGGACAAGCATTTATCAAGAAACGAACGCGCAGATCCGCGCGGTTCGATCTCGAGTGTTTTTGCTCGTCAGCATCGACAACACCGGGCCGGTTCCGACGAAAGTTGATCATTACAGCTTGGACATCAAATCTGGAACCGCGCAGTTCAAGTCTTTGCAGCCAGTTGTGATACCGGAAGAAGTGCGCTTGGCGTCAGGTGACGGACGGGAGTTGGCTCCCGCAACAAACGCGATATACGATAAGACGATAACGCCGTTGCGTGAAGGAGATACGAAAATGGGCTGGATCGCGTTCGATGTTCCAGGAACTTCAACGGAGGCGCTCAAGGCAAATGGCACAACATTTCGGTTAAGATTTGAAGACAATCGCCGTCGCGAATTCTTCGCCCAATACGCCTGGTCATCTGAGCGGACGAACCTCTTATACTTTCCGGGACAATAGCTGCTTGCTCAGGCGCTTGGGGAATTTGAGGTGAAAAACCATCCAGTCAATCCTCACCAATGTCAGAATAGGCGAAATCGAAATAATGAGCACGACGATCGCATCCCCCCAGCCGCCGTTTCACCCTTGTGCCAGGGAAAGGAACCACGGGGTCAGGCCCAGACCTCCCCAACTGGCTGGTTTGTGGCTTGCGACAAATACTTTGCGCAGCGTTTCGTCGTAGGGGATTAGCGCGGTCCAGAGGACGCCGGGGGTGTCTTTCCAGCGCGGGTCCGGCTCGCCGCCGTCCATGCGCTGAAAGGCCGCGCCTTCCATTTTCTTGTTCCACATGAAATCGCGGTTGGTCGCGATGAGACGCGCCATGTCGTCCGCGTCAAAAACCAGGCCGTGCTCGCGGGCGCAGACGATGGCTTCGACATCAATGCCGTAATAGCCGCCGTTGGGATGGACGCCCACCCAATGCTTGGTCGTTCCGTCGCTCTTGTAGTCCCAGGGGCCGGCCGGGTCCCAATAATTCCAAACGTAGTATTTGCCGTTTTCGCGGGTCTTCATGCGGGATTTCATCAGGCGAAACCACTTCTCCGCGCGCGTCTTGTAAGCGGCGTTTCCGGTGACATCGTGCAGCGCCAGAAGCCAGAGGGCGACGGCGTTGGCCTTGTTGTCGGGATGCGAGAAGCCGGTGGCGGGATCGTTCCGTTTGGCGTAGCCGGCGGACCATTTGCCGGGCGTCTGCGCAGTCGCGCCTTCGATGCCAAAGGGCAGGACGATGGAAATGCCGCCGCCGTTGGCCGTCTCGCGCCAGACGCCGCGCTGGTCCCATTTCTGAAAAACTTGTTCGGAAAGTCTGAGGTAGCTTTCCGCTTTGGCCTGATACTTGGGCTTGAGGGCGGGGTCTTTGAGAATCTGGCCGGCCATTAACGTGACAGGCCGCAGCGCCATGGCCTCGCCCAGAAGGCTGTCGGCGAGGAAAGAGTTGAGCTGGTCGGTGTCCGTGCCGGCGGCTTCCAGCTTTGGCCAGCCGATGAAACCATCCGGCTCGGTGACGCCGCGGCGCACCCAGGAGTCGGTCCAATCCGTCAGCCGGTCAATCCACTCGGAATCGCGCGTGGCCCGCCAGCCGTAGTAAAAGCCGTTGAGAAACGGGGTGATGAGCCAGCCGATTTGCTCGCCCAATTCCATGTCGCAATAGCGCGAGCGGGCGTCGTTGAGAATGTAATTGCGCCATTGTTCGAGCCATGATTTTGCCAAGGCCGGTTCGATCCAGGGCGGCGCGCCGGGGGCCGATGCCGCGCAGAGCGGGTTGCGGCTGAGGGTCTGCGCGGCGGCGAGGACAACGGTTGCGGTGGAAATGTTCTTGACGAATTTGCGGCGGTTCATGGCGGCATGGGATTAAGATTAAGATTAAGATTATGATTAAGATTAAGATCAAGAACCGGAAACCGCCACCCAAAAAGTGACTAGGGAGCGCACGCGCCCCCGCGTGCAGTCAGCGACACCCTCGTCGCTGACATCGGCGGGTGGGTTCAGCGAGGGCGCTGAACCAGACATCCCGATTCGGAATCGGGACGTGTGCTCCCCGGCGGAGCATCGAATTTTTTGCGGGGGGCGTTGATTTTATCGAATTGGCAAGGGCCGCCGCAGTATGCAAAGCTCTCCCACAACATGCGCTTGGACAAATGGTATCTCGACGCGGTCTTCCCAGACGGAACGGTCTGGTTCGGCTGCCGCGCGCGGCTCGGCTTGTGGAAATGCCCGGCGATCCCGTGGGCTTCCAGTTGCGAGATGTTCCCCGATGGCTGGCAGTTGGTGGATTCCCATCTGGGCTGGGAGGAGCTGGCAATGCCCCGCCTGGAAAATGGTCATTGGCTGTGGCGCGGCCTGGACGGTTTCCATGCCCGCTGGGAACCGTCCGGGCCGGGCGCGGATATCACGCTGGCTTCGGATGCCCGGTTGCGGGTGCGTTGGAATTGTCTCGCGCCAAAGGCGACGGTGACGACGATTACCAACGGCGAAATTGGGCAGTCCACTCGCAAACGGGCGGTTTCCGGCGTCGGCTATGTGGAGCGTATGCAAATCGAAACGAAAGGGCCGAACCTGCCTTTCCGGGAACTTTTCTGGGGACGGGCGCACGCGGGGAAATCGAGCCTGGTGTGGATTCATTGGGGGCGCGGGCGGGAATTGACTCTGCTGCTGGAGAATGGCGCGCGAGTCGGCGGCAAGCTGGAGACTTATCAGCATGGGAGCATCCGCGCCCGGACGGTGCTTGGCGAATGGGAAACGGCGGGCGGAAGCCTGATCTGGGACCGGGACACGCGGCTGTATTTTCCACGCTGGCTGGTGTGGCTTGCCCGCGGGATGGCCCCGGCGCGGGAAATCAAAATGGCGGGACGTGTCCGGCTGCGGACTGCCGCGGGGGATTTCACCGGACCGGCAGTCTGGGAGGAGGTCCAATGGGAGTGAGACCATTTGCAGTTCGAAATTGCGCTGTCTCCGGGAAAAATAGCGGCGGTCACAGACCGCCGCTACAGCGCAAAAGCAAACAGGAACTTGTATGAGCGTTTCCCCAATCGCGGGCAAGGTTGCTTATGGCGCGTTGTTTGTCGTGATGGCGCCGCTGGGGTTGTGGGTTTGGAGTTTGCAGTTGACGTGTCCTTTTCCGGCCTTCCATTCCCTGTGGATCGGAATTCCGCTCCTGGCGGCTGGCGGCCTGTTGATGCTCCTGGCAACGGAGCGGCTTTGGCGCGTTGGCGGCGGGCTTCCGATGAACGCTTTCCCGCCGCCGCGCGTCGTGACGGGCGGAATCTATGCTCTGATTCCGCATCCGATTTATGCCGGATACGTCCTGTGTTGCGCGGGAGCAGCCATCAGGACCAGCAGCGCCGCCGGGCTGTGGATCGTCACGCCGGCGGTGGCGCTGGGCTGCCTGTCGCTCGTGCTTGGCTACGAGGGGCCTGATCTTTGCCGCCGATTCGGCGCCCGGCTCCCAGCGCCGTGGATGGGACTGCCGTCCGGGGAAGGCTTTTTGCCCCTGTCGCGCCGCGCGGGAACGGCGCTGGCGGTGCTGCTGCCGTTTGGCGTCTTGTATGTGGCGGTGAAGGCGATGGGAATTCCCGCCGACGCTTTCGAGACGCGATTTGGCTGGGAATGGGCGGTTCCCGTTCTGCCGGCAACAATGCCAATTTACGCCAGCATTTACTTGATAGTGCCGCTGGCTTTTTTCGCGTGCGCGGACCGCGCGGAAATGAGGCGGCTGGCGGCCGGCGGCCTGCTGGCAACGGGGCTGAACACGCTGCTTTACGCAATCGTGCCGGCGACGGCGGCGTTCCGGCCCGCGACGGGGAACGATTGGCTGAGCCAATGGCTGGCGTGGGAGCAGCGGATGGCCTCGCCCGCGGCGGGGTCGCTGCCGTCTTTCCATGTGACTTGGGCGGTGATTTGCGCGGCTTTTCTCGCGCGCGGACCGCTCCGGCGTTGGGCGGTTTTTTGTTGGCTCTGGTGCGCGGCGCTCTGCGTTTCGTGCCTGACGACGGGGATGCACAGCCTGGCGGATGTGCTGGCCGGCGCGCTGACCGGCGCGGTGTGCGTCCGCCCGGAATGGGTGTGGAGGCGGATGCTTGACGGCGTTGAGCGCCTGGGCAACGGCTGGAAGGCGTGGCGCTTCGGCCCGTTGCGCGTGATCAACCACGGTCTTTGGGCCGGGCTGGCGGGTTTCGCGGTTCTGCTCATCGCGGGGATGTCGGCGGATGCGGGGCATTTGTGGTGGGTCGTTCTGGTGGCGTCGTGCGCGCTGGCGGGGGCGGGGCTTTTTGCGCAATGGGTCGAGGGATCGTCCGCGCTGTTGCGGCCGTTCGGCTACTATGGCTCCATTCTCGGCGGATTGCTGGCGCTGTCAATTATTGCGTTGAGCCGCGGCCCGGCGGCGGATGTCATGGCCGCCTTTGCCGTCGCGGCGCCGTGGGCGCTGGCGATTGGGCGCCTGCGTTGCGTGGTGCAAGGCTGCTGCCACGGGCGGCCGGTGGAAT
>Ga0181518_10000827_pt1 | contig 33012 bp, 22 predicted proteins | sample PEATcosm2014_Bin_28_FD_119751 | JGI IMG/M metagenome (GOLD analysis project Ga0181518, IMG submission 119751) | Peatland microbial communities from MTU Mesocosm Facility, Houghton, MI, USA - PEATcosm2014_Bin01_60_metaG | ecosystem: Environmental > Terrestrial > Soil > Wetlands > Peat | place...
TGCGAACAATGTAGCGGCTGAGCCGGCTGGTCCAGTGCCCGAGGTAAGTGTGGGCCACGCCGAACGGGACGTTCAGCTTGCGGGCGGTCTTCACGAGTTCGTCGGCCTCCTTGAGATTCAGGCAGAGCGGTTTCTCGCAGAACACCGCGATGCCCGCTCTCATGGCCTTCATCGCCGGATCGAAGTGCACGAAATTCGGCGTCACGATGAGGATGTAGTCCAGCTTCTGGTCCGCGGGTAGAGAGGCGTTGGCCGCGATCATCTCGTCGTAGGAGCCGTAGCCCTTGATGGGGTACGGCCAGTTGGCCGCTTCTTCCAGAGCGATCTTCGGGTCGGGGAAGAGCGCCCCCGCAACTACGCGGCGGGTGCCGTCGAAGTGAATGGCCTTCTGGTGCGGGTGAACGATGAAGGCGCCTTTGCCGCCGCCGACTAAACCGACATTAAGGGGTCTATTGGACATATATGATTCTCCTGTCTTTGCGATTGCTGACTAGTGTTTAGTAATCAGTCGATTGTCTGTTGTTAGCTTGTGTTCTTGCCAGTCAAAACTTGAGCGCAGGTTAGAGGGCTGCCGGGTTGAGTTCAAGGCCAGATCGCCATTGCCCGAGTTCAAAGTTGGGGTTGAATTAGCTGCCGCGGTCTTTATAGTGGCCGCCGCAGTCCAGGTCAATCGCTTATGCCTTATACCATTGCTGACATTGCCAAACTTCTCGGCGGCGAGGTGCTGGGCGAGGCTTCGCTCGTTCTCAAGGGCTTTGCCCCCGCGGACCGTGCCCAGCCGGGCGACCTCACCTTTGCCGAGAACGAGAGCTATTTCGCGCGGGCCGAGCAGAGTAGCGCTTCGGCGATCATTATCGATGGTCCCAGCACCGCGAGCCGCAAGACGCTCATCCGCGTGCCAAACGCTCGCGTGGCTTTCGCGAAAGTGCTCCCGCTGTTCTTTCCCGAGCAGGCCTTAGCTGCCGGCATCCATCCCACAGCGATTGTGCCAGCCAGCGCCCGGGTTGATCCAACCGCTCACATCGGCCCCTATTGCGTCCTGGGCGAGAAGGTTCGGATTGGGCCCCGCACGGCGTTGCAGGGCCTCGACTTCGTAGGCGCCGACTGCCTGCTCGGCGAAGACGTCAACCTCTTCCCCAACGTTACGCTCTATCCCCGCACCGAGGTGGGCAACCGCGTGCGCATCCACTCCGGCAGTGTCGTTGGCTCGGATGGATTCGGCTATGTGCTTGATAACGGCATCCACCGCAAGGTGCCGCAGATCGGCAGCGTGATCATCTGCGATGACGTGGAACTAGGCGCCAATGTGACGGTTGATCGCGGGGCGCTGGGGCCGACCATTATCGGCAAAGGCACGAAGATCGACAACCTTGTCCAGATCGCTCATAATGTGACCGTGGGGGAGCATTGCATCATTGTTTCGCAGGTTGGCGTTTCGGGGAGCACCAAATTGGGCAACTATGTGATCCTGGGCGGACAGGTTGGCCTGGCCGGCCACTTGAAGATCGGCAACCGCGTCTCGGTCGCGGCCCAGTCCGGCGTGATGCATAACATCCCCGACGGCGAAACCTGGATCTGGACCCCGGCGCAACCCGACCGCCAGGCCAAGCGGCAAATGATCGCTTTGCAGCAGTTGCCTGAGCTGATCCGCCGCGTCAAAGAGCTGGAAAGACGGCTCGGGCTCAAGGCGGAAGCCGCGGCGTCGCCGACCCCGGCGCGCCCGGAATAGACGCGGCCACGTTCTTCGACGTGTCCAGCGGAGGGTGTCTGACAAGCCTGAAGGCCGAGGTCCGAACTCCGAGGCTTACGCCTGCCAGATCATGTCGGCGACGGTCTTGTTAGCTGGGATGAACGGCAGCACGTGCTCGGTATAGGGCACGATGACGTCCAGCACGTAAGGCTCTTCGGCGTCCAGCATGCGCTGCATCGCCGGCCGGAGGTCCTGCTTATACACGACTCGCTCGCACTTCACGTTGAAGCTGTTGCACACGGCGGTGTAATCGGGATAAACCTGCTGCCGATTATCCGGATCCCCCAGGTAGGTGTGGCCGCGATTGCCTTTGTAGAATTTATCTTCCCACTGCATCACCATACCCAGGTGCTGGTTGTTGAGGATGATCGCCTTGGCCGCGATCTTCTCGATGTGCGCCGTGGCCAACTCCTGGATGTTCATCAAGAACGAGCCGTCGCCGTCGATATCCACCACCTGCCGGTCGGGGAATGCCACCTTGGCTCCGAGCGCGGCGGGATACCCGTAACCCATGGCTCCCAGCCCAGCGCTGGTCAGGAACTGCCGCGGGTATTTGAACTTGTAGAACTGCCCGGTCCACATCTGGTGCTGGCCCACGCCCGTGGTGATCAGCGCCTCGCCCTTGGACAATTCGTACAGCATCTCGATCGCCATCTGCGGCAGGATCACTTCGCTCTCCCGGCCTTTCAGGTGAACGCGCATGTGCTGTGACTTCATGACCTCGTCGGTCACCAGGTAGCCGAACGGCGCTTTGGCTTTCCACGCCTCAAGCTGTTTGTGCCAGGCGGTGAACTTCTTCTGTATCGGCCGCTCTTTGACCATCTCGGCCAGGCGTCCCAGGGCGAACTTAATATCGCTGACGATGGGCAAGTTGGCCGGCTTATTCTTATTGATCTCAGACGGGTCTATATCCACGTGGACAATGGTCCCCTTCTCGCAGAACTTGTCCACCTTGCCGGTCACGCGGTCGTCGAACCGCACGCCGAATGCCAACAGCAAATCGGCCCCAGGCGCAATGCTAATCATGGGGTCGGCTGGGTTCTTGCGCGGCTCGAACTCGCCGTTCACCGCCCAATTCGCAAAGGCGGCACCGTGCATCCCGAGCCAGCGCATCGACAGCGTATGCGTCTCCGGGAACGCGCCGCAGCCCATCAGCGTCGTGGTGACCGGTATCTGCGTCGCCTCGACAAACCGGCGCAACTCCTCGCTCGCATTGCCCGTGATGATGCCCCCGCCGCAGTAAAGCACCGGCCGTTCGGACTTCTCGATCAACCCGATGATCTCGTTCAACTCCAAGTCGCTCGCTCGCTTATCAGTGTGATAGCCGCGCAGGTGGACTTCCTTCGGAAACACCGGCTGCGTGCGCGCCTGCTGCACATTCTTTGGCATATCGATCAACACCGGGCCAGGCCGGCCGGTCTGCGCGATATGGAACGCCTCTTTGACGATGCGCGGAATGTCGTTGATGTCCGTAATCAGATAGCTGTGCTTCACCACCGGCAGCGTCATGCCGTAAATGTCCGTCTCCTGGAACGCACCCTTGCCAATCATGGCCTGGGGCACCTGGCCGGTGATGGCGATGAGCGGCACGGAATCCATGTAGGCGTCGGCGATGCCCGAGACGAGGTTTGTCGCGCCCGGGCCGCTGGTAGCCATGCACACGCCCGCCCGCCCCGTTGCACGGGCGTAACCGTCTGCGGCGAACGCGCCTCCCTGCTCATGGCGCGGCAGGACGGTGCGGATCTTCTTCGACCGCGTCAGCGCCTGGTGGATTTCCATGCTGGCGCCGCCCGGGTAGGCGAAGATGGTATCGACGCCTTCGCGTTCGAGGCAGGCCACGAGGATTTCGCTGCCGGCCATGGTGGGGCCGAGTTCCACGCTCTTCGCGGCCGGCGCCTTTTTCTTACTTTCAGTTGTCTTGCTCATATGTATTTGCGGTTGTGGCTGGTGGCCGCAGGTGCACAAAAAAACCCACGACCGTTTGCCAGCCGTGGGTTCTTGTCGAAACTCGATTTACCTTCGACAAGCCCCAACGGCGTCGCCAACTACGACGACGACCAGCAGAGCGACTTGTCGAATATACACTATCATTGCGCCGAATGTAGTAAGTCCGCCCCGGCGCGTCAAGCCCCTCTTTCTTATAAATATAGCTCGGCGGCTTCCTTCAGGTTCCGCAACGCCTGCTCCACCGTTCGGCCCTGGCTGGTCGTGCCGGTCTCAGAATTGAACGCTACCAGCCACCAACCTGACTCGCCTGGATAGATGATTGCCGTCAAGCGTGTCATGAGGAAAGCGTTGCCCACGGGCGCATCCTGTCACCACCACCGGAACGCCGGAGTCGCCAGGCAGCCCCGCCAACCGGCCGGCCCCACCCCGCACGCCTCGCTCTGCCAACACCGTAGCGCCACCAGATCATCGCCATAGTTGCAAGCATGTTGCAAGCATGTTCCTAGGATGTTCCTTGGTTGTTTCTGGCTTTTTGGTTCCTCTCTTTGTGCCCTCCTGCCCCCGGTCGCGGCACGCCCGACACGCCAAAACCCGCGCTCTTCAGCCCCGTCTCCCTCTTTCAGCCCGGACGCCGATCCCTTCCAGCCGCCCAGCCTCACGCCAGCCCACAGTCGTCGCTCCTAACATAGAGACGGCGGCGGCCTAGTCAAGGTTACAAGGATTGCCACCAGCCGTTCGGGCGTCCTTGAGCTTCAGAACTTGTTATAGTGAGGTCAAGTTCTCCGGCACGCGCCACCGTCTTGCCATTTGCCATTTGCCATCTGCTATCTGCTATCGGCGATGGGCGATTAGCTATTCGGTCTCAGCCCGCCTCGACCGCTCTGAATCTCCACTTGCAGACGGCCCCACCCGCTCACCCAGCGCCTCCCACAACTGCGGCAGATCCCACACCTTCAGCAGGTTGAGATAATCCGGCCCCTCGGCCTGGGAGGTTGGCAGCGAATCGAGTTCCACCTTATGAATCTCCGGCTCGAACAACGCCGCATAGGCTGCATTGACAGCCATTTGCCCGCTTGCGCGCACATAGAGCGGCGTCTTCGCAAACTCCGGCAGCGCCTTGACTGCCTGGGCCGCGCGCCGAATATCCCAGACCCGCATGCTGTCGAGCGTCTGGCCCAACAGCATGAACCGCCGCCGGACATGATTCGACTTCTTGGGATCGCTTAGCCATTTGCTGGGCTCGACTCCGCGCGGTGCGACGAACGCCAGCGCCATCTTCCCGGTCCGCATCTCCTCCTCCAAGCGCGCCCAGTCCCTCGCCGTCCCGCCCCCCAGCCACAGCCAACTGGCCGGCGCATTGGTCCAACTCTCCGCGTCGAGCACCGTCAACAGAACTTTCTCGGGCCGCTTCACTTTAGCGTCCTGCAAGACCAGCAGCCTCAAGCCAACGTCCGGCTGACTGTCAAATGTGTATGCCTGACAGCGAAGTCCGTTCTCGCTCGATTGCGCGCTCGGCTTCAGCGCGACCGCCGCGCTCTCCGCGGGCCAGCCGGCGAACACTTTATCCCGCAGCGCGCCCAAGTATTCAGCTTGCCTCCTCTTGCCCTCCCCCGGTGTGGTCGCCCGGCTGGGCGGCACCGCATTCGGCACGAAGCTCTCGTCAATCCGCGTATTCACCTCGTCTTCAGGCAGCTTGTCGAACACCCGTAGTTGATCCGGCAGGAAGAACTCCTTGGCCGCCATTTCAATCAGCGGAGTCTGGCCTTTGAGAAAGCGATTGAACCAGCGGAACACCGGCAACTGCAACTCCTGCGTGTCGGCGTGCGGCCCTTCCGTGATGAGCAGGCCAAGCTGGTTGGTCTTGCCGTAAAGCTGATAGATGCGCCGTGTCTGCGTATAGAGCCGCACCACGCCATCCAACGGAAACAGCGGATCCTTGTCCGAATTGCCGATGAGCAACGGCCGCGGCGCGAGCAGCGCGGCCACCTGCGGGAAGTCCCACCGGTAAGTGTTCAGGAAGAACATGCAATCGCAGTGGCCCTCGATGCTCCCATCCACCACTTGGTTCTGCAAGTCGGTGATGCCCGCGACCGGCGCCGCCACCTTCACGCGATCATCCAGCGCCGCGACCGTCCACGTGTAGGAGCCGCCGCCCGACCGGCCCGTCATGCCGATGCGCTCCTTGTCCACCTCCGGGCGCGCGCACAAGTAATCCAAGGCGCGGATGCCAAACCACGCCTCGACCCCGGCGGGAGTGTAGCCGCGGCTGTTCCACCACCAACGCCCCTGGCTGTAAGTGCCGTGATGCTCGCCCTGGATCTCAGCATACTGCAGCATGTCAATCATCAGGCAGACATAGCCATTCCGCGCAAACCATGCCCCGTGCCGCTGGTAACCCGCCTTGCTGCCACAACTGATCCCATTCGTCATTACCCGGCTGTGGCCGCACGCGTAGAGAATCGCCGGCGCCGGCCCCTCCAGCTTCTTCGGCAAATACAGGTTCGCCGTGACATAAAGCCTCGGCAGCGCCTCGAAGTACAGTTTCTCGACGGTGAACTCCGGGTGCTCCAGCTTCCCCATGACGACCGGTTTCAAGTCCGTCCGCTCCGGCATAGGCCAAAGGCCCAGCATCTCCTGCAACTGCCGCCGATACTCCCCGCGCCGCGCCTCCCAATCCTCCAGTGAGCGCACGTCCGCGAGGCATTGCCGGGCAATCTCTCCCGTCTGGTCGCGAAAGTAATCCGCCAGCCTCTGGTCATCCCGTGATGCGGCATCCTCGGCCGCCGCCAGGCCCGGAATGGCACCCAGCAGCAGGGAGAGAGGGAGGAAAACGGCAGCCAAGCAGAGCAATCGCTTCATGCCGCAAGGGTGTTTCGGCAACCGGCAGGCCGCAACCAAATCTTTTCGCCACGCCCGGATGGGGTGCAGCGAACTCCTTCGGGCTAGGACACCCCAAGAACACCTTTTTCAATCACGCAAGCTAATCCGAATCAGGTTCTTGCTCCCCGCGGGAGCTTGAGCCTCGTCTCTCTTGGCGCTTGCTGGCGGGCCGGGCATCTGCTGAGCTTGAGCCCGGCAGCGGATATCCGCGCCGGCGTCAAGAACGCTGAGCCGTGATGGACAACCGAGATCAGACTTTGGCAACGCCCACATTATCCTGGCGGGAACGAATCAGCTACGGTGTCGCTGATATGGGGTTCAATTTCTATTGGGCCAATATCATCACCTTCCTGATGATCTTTTACACGGATGTTTTTGGCATCTCGGCTGCCGCCGCCGGTTCAATGTTGTTCGCCATCAAGATCATCAACGCCTTTACCGATCCCATCATTGGCGCGGCCGCGGATCGAACCAATACACGCTTCGGCAAGTTTCGTCCCTATTTGATCTGGATGGCCATTCCACTGGCGGCCGCGGGTGTGCTCACCTACACCACGCCCGGTTTGAGCGGAAACGGGAAGCTGATTTGGGCATACGGCACCTATCTTTTCATGATGGTCTGTTACACCGGCATCAATATTCCCTACAACGCGCTCTCGGGAGTGATGTCGAGCGACCCGCAAGAGCGCACGACGATTAACGGGCTGCGGTTCATTTTTGCGTTTGGCGGCAGCACGCTAGTGACGGCGGCGACGCCGTTCTTCGTGAAATGGTTAGGCCACGGCAACGAGCGGTTAGGCTGGCAGTTGACGATGGCGGTGTGGGGCCTGGCGGCCTCCGGGTTATTTGTGGTGACCTTTTTGAACACCCGTGAGCGCATTGCGCCCCCTGCTCAAAAGACCCAAGTGCGGCAGGACGTGAAGGACCTGGCCCAAAATGGCTCCTGGTTGGTGCTGTTCTTCCTGGCGCTCATCATCAGCATCACGATCACGCTTCGCGCCTCCACTGCCGCCTACTACTTCAAGTATTTTGTCCGGCGCCCTGATTTGTTGGCGGCCTTTGTGCCGGCCAATATGGCGGCCGCGGCGGCGGGCGCAGCGCTGACCCCGGTGCTAACGCGTTTCCTCGACAAGAAGCTCCTATTGATCCTCCTGATGAGCACCACCGGCCTCTTGTCGATTGCGTTCTTCTTTATTCCCAAGGACCAAATTGTGCTGATGTTTGCCTTGCAGATTGTCATTGGCCTGGTGCTCGGCCCCAAGTCACCGCTGGCCTTTTCCATGTATGCCGACACCGCCGATTACAACGAATGGCGCACTGGGCGCCGGGCGACGGCGTTGACCTTTGCCGCGGCCACATTCTCACAAAAGCTGGGCACCGCGTTGGCGGCCGCGGTAATGGGCTCGGTGTTTACGGCACTGGGTTATGTAGCTAATACCGCTCAGACCACCCGGTCGCAAACAGGCATTGTGGTGCTGATGTCATTTATTCCGGCGCTATTCGCATTTGTCGCGGCGGCGCTGATGATGTTTTACAAGCTGGACAAACATAAGATGGCACAAATTCAAATTGATCTGGCCGAGCGTAAAACGGCAGCCGCCCATGTTGCAGCCCACTCATAACGGAGAGCGCTTTGAGTTGTTGAGCCCGACGGCGATGCCGCGCGCAGCGGGGTTTTTGTGGAATCCAAGCATGATGATCCAGGTCACTTGCCGCGGGTATGCGGTGGCCCAGTTCATGCAGCCCGAGCCGGCCAAGTATGCCTACGCCCCCAACCTCGAAGCCAGGACCTTCATGCAGCCGGAGCAGCCGTATTACGCGCACCACCCCGGCCGCTTCTTCTACGTAAAGGATGAAGACACCGGCAAAAGCTTCTCCGCGCCTTACGAGCCGATGCGCGCCAAACTCGACCGCTTCAGCTTCTCGGTAGGGAAGAGCGACATCCGCTGGAGCATTGAGAAGGACGGAGTCGAGTTGGACATCACGCTCGGCTTGCCAGCGCGTGATGTAGTCGAGCTCTGGAGCCTGCAAGTCCGCAACGTGTCGGGCCGCCCGCGCAACCTCAGCCTCTACCCCTACTTTCCCGTGGGCTACATGAGCTGGATGAACCAGTCGGCCCAATTCCGCCCGGACCTGGGCGGGATCGTCGCCACCTGCGTGACTCCTTATCAAAAGGTGGACGATTACTTCAAGCACAAGAACTTCAAGGACAAGACCTTCTTCCTGGCGGAGCAAACGCCGGTTGCGTGGGAGGCCAAACAGGAGGCCTTCGAAGGCGAAGGCGGCTTGCGCAATCCAACCGGCGTGCAGCAAGCGGAGCTGTCCAAGGGTGACGCTCTCTACGAAACTCCGGCAGCCATCCTCCAGTACCGTCTTCAACTGGCCCCCCAGCAAAGCCAGCAGCATCGCTTTATATTCGGCCCGGCTTTTGACGACGCGGAAATAATGGCCCTGCGCAATGGATACCTGAGCGCCGAAGGTTTCGCTCGCGCCGCAATCGAATACGCCAGCTATATGGCCCAAGGCAGGGGCTGCATAAGAATCGAAACGCCGGACGCTGAGCTAGATAACTTCGCCAATCACTGGCTGCCGCGACAGGTGTTCTATCATGGCAACGTCAACCGCCTGACCACCGACCCCCAGACGCGGAACTACCTGCAAGACAACATGGGCATGACCTACATCAAGCCCCAGGTAACGCGCGCTGCGTTTTTGCTGGCGCTGAGTCAACAGGAACCGAGTGGCGCCATGCCCGATGGCATTCTCCTGGTCGAAGGTGCTGAGCTCAAATACATCAACCAGATTCCGCATACGGATCATTGCGTTTGGCTGCCGGTTTGCCTCCAGACCTACCTCGACGAAACCAATGACTATGGCCTCTTGCAGGAGCAGGTGACAGATCGAGAGGGTCACGGCCGAAGTGTGTTCGAGCGAATCACCAACGCCATGCGGTGGTTGTTCAAGGCTCGCGACGCGCGCGGGTTGAGCTACATCGCCCAGGGCGACTGGTGCGACCCTATGAACATGGTGGGCTATAGAGGCAAAGGCGTATCCGGTTGGCTGTCCATAGCCACGGCTTACGCGCTGAACCTCTGGGCCGAGGTGTGCGCCGGTGAAAACGCCAGCCAACTAGCCGCAGAATTCAGGGCCGGCGCTGCCGAGATCAATCAAGCGGTGAACACCCATCTCTGGGACGGCCGATGGTTTGGCCGCGGCATCACCGATAACGGCGTGGTTTTCGGCGTCAGCAAAGACAATGAAGGTCGTATCTTCCTGAATATGCAAAGCTGGGCGATGCTGAGCGGGGCCGCCAATGAAGCGCAGCGCAAGCTGATGCTCCAGGCGATTGCCGAGCAGTTGGACACCCCTTACGGCCCCATGATCCTGGCGCCGGCTTTCACCGCCATGCGTGACGACATCGGGCGCGTCACCCAGAAGTACCCCGGCTCGGCCGAGAACGGTTCGGTTTATAACCACGCCGCCGTGTTCCACATCTACAGCCTATACAGCATTGGCGAGGCGGACCGAGCCTTTCGCCTGATCCGCCAGATGCTCCCCGGACCGGATATCGCGGATTACCTGCAACGGGGCCAACTGCCGGTGTTTATTCCCAATTACTATCGCGGCGCATATCGCCAACATCCGCGAACGGCGGGCCGTTCGAGTCAATTGTTCAATACCGGCACGGTGGCCTGGCTCTACCGCTGCCTGGTGGAAGGGTTAATTGGTCTAAAAGGCGACAAAGATGGGTTGGTCATCCAGCCGCAACTTCCCAGCCATTGGAGCCGGGCCAAGGTGACCCGTGAGTTTCGCGGCGCTACGTTCGAGGTTGAGATGCGCCGTGAGAAGGGCGTCTCCCGGACCTCGGTGGTGGTTGACGGCCAAGAGTTGCAAATCAACAGAGTGACGGACATTCAGGCGGGCAAGGCGTATAAAGTCGAGGTAAGACTCCCCGCCTGATTATTCTCACTGCCGTTCGCGGGGCTGGACGAGCTTCTTGTTGGGCTTCGGGCTGGCCGGCTTCGCTTCCAGGGCATCAACTTTCTTCTTCAAGTCATCGAGCTCCTTGTGCAAGTCGCGGTTGGTCTTTTGCAGGTCCAGGACTTCCTGGCGGAGGTTCTTGAAATCATCGACCGGCTTGCGGGCGGCCCGCAGCTCGGCCATTGCCCTCTCAGCAGAAGTGCGTTCGCGACTTTCCTTGGAGGCAGTGGCAAATTTCTCAAGGACGGCAATCGCTTTGGGATCGCCTAGCGCGCCAAGGCCGTTGATGCTGGCCAATTGAACGGTTCTCTTCCGGCTATTAACGTACCGGATCAGGAAATCGCGCACCTGGTCTTTCTTCTCTTCGTTGCGCGCCAGGTAGGCCAGCGCGCTTAGGCCTTGGGCAAAGCCGTGGCTGGTGAATTCCGATTCTCTCTTAGTCAAGGTTTCGATCAGCGGCGAGATGTAGGTGGGATCATCCTGCTCGCGCGCAGCGCTAATGGCCGCATCGGCCGGCTCGTTACGATAGGACTGCGAGTTGAGGTACTTGAGCACCGAGTCGTGCACTTCGGGCTTTGCGTAACCGGCCAGGCTTCGGATCGACGCGGCCAGGATGTCCGGATTCTTCTCGTGGTCGAGGGTCTGACGGGCGAAGTCGTAAGCGGTATCTCGGTAAAAGCCGCCAATGTCGGAGGCAACCTGCTGGCGCACCCGGGCGTCGCTTTGTTTCGTCGAACCCAGCAGAGCTTCCAGAGTCTCATCCGTGTGGAGGGAGCGCAAAGCTCTCGAGGCCTCGAGCCGCACTCCGTAGAAGGCGTCCTGGTTAAGAGCTTGCTTCAACTTGGAGATCGAGTCTTTGTCCGTCCTTTTGCCCAGTTGTTCAATGGCCAGCAGACGCCCGATCGCGTCGTCCTTGTCGGTCAATTGCTTCGCGAGCATCGGGCCCGGCGCGGCGAAGTTGATCCTGGCCAGCAGCGTGTAGTCTGGATCAAGCCGGACAAGTTCGGGCGCCGCAACCAGCGGGAAAGAGAAATCCTCTTCCTTCTTCGTCACCTGGATGGGGCGATCCACCGTGCCGAACGAACCCTTAAACCGGATGGTGAGGGGGAAATTGAATAGCAATACATTTGCGTCAATCTTCTGAACCTGCCGGATCGAGACCCTGGCCTGCTTCGCGTTCTCGTCCCAACTATAGCTGGCCTCGAGCTCCGGATGGTGAGCGTGGTAGAGCCATTGGTCGAAGAACTGGTCATAGGAGCGGCCGGAGAGTTCCTCGATGACCGCGCGGAGATCCTCCGTCACCACCGAGCCGTATAGGTGCCGCTCCAGGTAGGTCTTGATGCAGCGCCGGTAGAGGTCCTCGCCGAGTTGAGCGCGCAGCATATGCAGCACCCAGCCCGCTTTAGGATACGACAGATACCCGAACATATCACTCGGGCGGTCATAAGTGCGGCGGACGATGGCGTCGGTGTCATTCGCGATGGAAACGATTTGGCGGGCGCGCTGATACAGCTCGTAGAGCATCGCGTCGCGCCCGTTCTTGTGGGCGTCGTAGAGCGATTCGTAGTAAGTCGCAAACCCCTCGTTCAGCCAGATATGGCTCCAATCCTTGCAGGTGACGAGGTCGCCGAACCATTGGTGCGACAGCTCGTGCGAAATCAGCCCCTCGCTGTTGCGAATATTCTCCGTGGCGTCCGTGAAGAGCGTCGAGTCCGTAAGCGTCGTCGCGCTCGTATTCTCCATGCCCCCGGCGACGAAATCGTTCACGCAAACCTGGTCATACTTTGCCCAGGGATACGGCACGCCAATTTCCTTCTCAAAGAAGGCGATCATGTCTTTGGTATCCCTGAAGGAAGTGGCTGCTTCGTTGATTTCAGAAGGCGGTGTGTAAAATGCCAGGGGGAGCTCGCCTTGCTTGTCCTCCAGCTTTTTGAAGAAACCCGCGACCAGGGTGATCAGGTAGTTGGCATGCGGTTTCTCCTGCGACCAATGAAATGCGACCAGCCCCGTAGCGGGGTCTTTCTCTAGCGCGAGCAGCCGGCCATTCGAGATCACCGTCATGCCTTCCGGGACACGGCAAGTCACCTCCGAGGTGAACTTCTCATTCGGCGAATCAAAGCACGGGTACCAGTGCCGCGCCTCGATTTCCTCTCCCTGCGAAAAGAGATGGGTATCCCCTTCCTTGTATCCCATCTCCGGCGTGCGGAAGTAGATCCCTTCCTTGGGCTCGGCAGAGTAGGTGATGGTTACACTCACTTGCTTGTCCGGCGGGACGGGCGTAGCAAAGGTGATGGTCAGCATATCATTGGCTACCTGGTAACCCTGGATTTTCTCCGTAGAGGTGACCGAAGCAACGTTGAGGTCCACAGCGTCGAGCTTCACTTCGCTGACGGGCTTGATCAGCGGCTGGAACCGAAGGGTAGCCTGGCCGGCGATGGTGCGTTGTTTGAAATCAGGCGTTACGTCCAGCGCCAGGTGCAGCGGCTGGACGTCGCGATCGGGGGCGTACTTGCGGTAGTCCGGAGAATCAATCGGCGCGAGGAACCGGGCGCTCTTAAGGCATTCCAGGCCTCTTGTCTCGGTTTCAGCGTGGGCGGAGCCGCCGAGAAGGCCGGCGAGGCTCGTGGCCAGCAGGATCAAAACGATTCTGTTCATGTGGAGCGTGAATGTGGTGCCCAGCGGCGCGAAACACAACTGGAAAGGGAGCCTCTGGCCAAGCCGGGATGGACCTGGGCGCTGCCGATATGCCTGACCGTAGCGGCAGGCAGGGATGCCCGCCACTACCAGTCCGCACGGACCGGCAAAAAAAGCGAAGGGAATGGCAATTGGCGCGTAGCGGATCGGCGGCCAACGGTGACAGATACTTAGGGACTTAAGGTATTAAGTAATTGGCCTGGCGGGGTGGTGACTTTTCAGAGCGGGGCCATCTCCCAGAGCGGTATTGATACTCGGAAGCGCCCTTTATAGTTTGAGCCATGAACCCAAAACCGGCCTTTAACGTCCGCTGGTCACGCGGCGAGCAGATTCTTCGCGACCCTTCCCAAAACAAAGACGCCGCGTTTACGCACGCCGAGCGCAAGAAGCTTGGGGTGGAAGGACTGTTGCCGCCCGCCGTGCTCACTATCCAACAGCAGGTCGCCATGGAGCTGGAGCACATCTTCCAGAAGCGCGACCCACTTGAACAATACATCGGCCTGGTTGCCCTGCTGGATCGCAACGAAATCCTCTTCTTCCGTCTGCTCGTCGAAAACCTCGAACGCCTGACGCCGATCATCTACACCCCCACGGTGGGGCTCGCCTGCCAGCAATACAGCCATATCTACCGCCGTCCGCGCGGATTGTTCCTTTGCCCCGACGACCGCGGCCAAATCGCCGAGCGTCTGCGCAACTTCAGCCAGCGCGACATCCGGCTCATCGTCGTCACCGACAACGAACGCATCCTCGGACTCGGCGACCAAGGGGCCGGCGGCATGGCCATTCCCGTCGGCAAACTCGTCCTTTACTCCGCGGGCGCCGGCATTCATCCGTCACTCACTCTGCCCATCAGCCTGGACGTCGGCACCGACAATAGCGCGCTGGTCGCGGACCCCTTCTATCTGGGCTACCGTGGACGCCGCCTGCGCGGCCCCGACTACGACTCCTTTGTCGAAGAGTTCGTCCGCGCCATCAAGACGGTGTTCCCGCGCGCTCTGTTGCAATGGGAAGACTTCAAGAAAGCCAACGCCTTCCGCCTGCTCGGGCGCTATGCGGGCCGCCTGCCCAGCTTCAACGACGACATCCAGGGCACCTCCGCCGTCGTCCTGGCCGGCGTCCTGACTGGGCTTCGCCTCATCGAGCGGCCCCTGCGCGAGCAACGTTTCCTGCTGGTCGGCTCAGGCGCCGCGGGCGTCGGCGTTGGCCGGCTCCTGCACACCGCGTTGCGGGCGGACGGTCTGACCGAAGCCGAAGTGCGGCAACGCCTGATTTTCATCGACTCCGCCGGCCTGGTCTGGGAAGGCCGTTCCGACCTGGAAGAGCACAAACGCGAAGTCGCGCTGCGCCAAGACGAGCTGGCCGCTGTCGGCCTGTCGAGTCCGCCGCCCAACTCGCTTGAGCAGCTAATCAGCGCCGTGCGGCCCACCGTCCTCATCGGCACCACCGGTCAGCCGGGCGACTTCACCCCGGCGGCCATCCGTGCGATGGCTGACCACTGCGAACGCCCCATCATCCTTCCCCTCAGCAACCCCACCAGCAAAGCCGAGTGCACGCCCTCCGAAGCGTTAGAGCATTCGGATGGCCGCGCATTAGTCGCCACCGGCTCGCCCTTCGACCCGGTCCGGTATAAAGGGCGCAAGCAAACTATCGGCCAGTGCAACAATGCCTTCGTGTTCCCAGGCGTCGGCCTCGGCGTCCTCATCAGCGAGGCCAGCCGCGTCACCGATTCCATGTTCCTGGCCGCCGCACGCGCCCTGGCTGATTTCACTGTGTCCCATGCGGCCAGCGACAATTGCCTCTATCCGAGCCTGAGCGAACTCCGCACCGCCAGCCGCCTGATCGCTTTCAAAGTCGCCCAAACCGCACGCGACGAAGGCTTCGGCCAGAGTCTGGATGACCAGGCGCTCGAGGCGGCCATCGAGGACTTTTGCTGGCTCCCCGATTACCCCGCCGCCGAATCCGCCCCGGCCCGCTCCAAACGCGCGGCCAACGGGGCGGTGGATTCCTGAAGCGTCGGATGAACAGGAATGAATATCATTCCTTGCCGCAAAATCACCGGCTACTCTGCCGCCCTCCTGCCGTTCCGCGCCCACGGAGCTGTTGATTGGGACGGCTTCTGCGCTCACGTAGCTCGCACTGCCGCCGCCGGGCTGATTCCCGCCGTCAATATGGACACCGGCTTCGGCAATCTAATTGATGAGCAGACCCGTTTAGAAGTCCTCCGCCGCACACGGGATACACTGCCCGGGCACTTGTTCACCGCCGGGGCATTTGTCCGCTCCCAGTCCGGGGACTCATTCGCGCCGGACGCTTACTACCGTCAACTCGACCAGATCCAGGCCTTCGGCGGCATACCGACCATCTTTCAATCCTTCGGGCTGACTCGCCTGCCCACGGCTCAGCTCATTGCCGCCTACGCCGCTTTCGGACGCCACGCTCCGCAATTCATCGCCTTTGAGCTGGGGACAATGTTCGCGCCCTTTGGCAAAATCTATGACCTCGCCACCTACGAAGGCTTGCTCGGCATCAAAGAGTGCCTTGGCGCGAAGCATTCCTCCCTCAGCCGCCAACTGGAATGGGAACGGCTCGCCCTGCGCGATCGCATCCGCCCGGATTTCAAGGTATTCACCGGCAACGACCTCGCCATCGACATGGTGATGTACGGCTCCGATTACCTGCTCGGCCTCTCCACCTTCGCCCCCGACTACTTCGCCTTGCGTGACCGTTACTGGCTTGAGGGCGACCCGTGCTTCTATCAACTCAACGACCTGCTGCAATACCTCGGTCACTTCGCATTCCGCGCCCCGGTCTCCGCCTACAAGCACAGCGCTGCCCAATTCCTGAAGCTCCGCGGCTGGATCAACTGCGACCACACCCACCCCGCGAGTCCCAAGCGCCCCGCCACCGACATCCCAATCCTGCAGAACATCCTCGATAGCCTCACCCGGTTCGCGTAAATCATGTCCAAGCATGACATACACGCGCATCGCCCAGCTCCGCACCGCCACCCTGTTTGCCCAGCACACCCAATCGCTTGGCATCACGCTTGACTTCGATGCCGAGCTCCTCCCCGCGCCCGCTTCTCCGCTCGCTCAGCCTTGCTCGGTGTCTCCTCGCCATGCTCCACTCGCGAATCGCTTCTGTGTCCTCCCCATGGAAGGCTGGGACGCCACCACCGACGGCAAGCCCACCGAACTGGTAACCCGCCGCTGGCAGCGATTCGGACAGAGCGGCGCAAAGCTCATCTGGGGCGGCGAGGCCGTCGCCGTCCGCCCCGATGGGCGCGCCAACCCAAGGCAGCTTGTCATCAACCAGTCCAACCGACCCGATTTGGCCCGCCTGCGCGAGAGTCTCATCCGCGCCCACGCTGCCCGCTGCAACACAGACGACTTGTTCATCGGCCTGCAACTCACTCACTCCGGGCGTTTCTGCCGCCCAACCGACAACCAACGGCCGGCACCGCAGATCCTGTACGCCCATCCGCTGCTCAACCGCAGATTTGGCCTGCCCGACAATCACCCGGTCATGACCGACAGCGAGATCGAGCAGCTTATCGCGGATTACGTCAAAGCGGCGGTGCTGGCGCAAGAGGCCGGCTTCCAGTTCGTGGACCTCAAGCACTGTCATGGCTATCTCGGCCACGAATTCCTCAGTGCCGTGGACCGCCCCGGCAAATACGGCGGCAGCTTCGCCAACCGGACCCGCTTCCTGCGTGAGATCGTTTCCGGCATCCGCGCCGCGGCGCCGGGGCTGGAGATTGGGGTCAGGTTATCCGCGTTCGACTTCATTCCCTTCCACCCCTCACCAGAGCCCTCAAGCCTCGCGCTGAAGGGTGTCGGTTTTCCGGATCACTGGCCATCGACCTCTGGTTACCCTTACGCCTTCGGCGGCGACGGCACCGGAACCGGCATCGACTTAACCGAGCCGCACCAGTTCCTTGACCTGCTCGAAGACCTGGGCATCCGGCTGGTCAATATCACCGCCGGCAGCCCCTACTACAACCCGCACATCCAGCGCCCGGCACTGTTCCCGCCCTCGGACGGTTACCAGCCGCCCGAAGACCCGCTCGTCGGCGTGGCGCGGCAGATTGACGTAACCGCCAAGCTCAAGGCGAAACATCCCAACCTGCTGCTGGTCGGATCCGGCTACTCCTACTTGCAGGAATGGCTGCCGAACGTGGCGCAGAATGTCATCCGCACCGGCAAGGCCGATTTCGTGGGCTTGGGTCGCATGGTGCTGACATATCCCGAACTGTGCGCCGATGTGCTCGAAGGCAAGACCCTCCAGCGCAAACGTATTTGCCGCACTTTCAGCGACTGCACCACCGCCCCGAGAAAGGGCCTGGTCAGCGGCTGTTACCCGCTTGATGAGTTTTACAAGCAAAGACCGGAAGCAGAGCAGTTGAAGCACTTGCAACCAGACTCAGGAACCGAGAGCAGTCCGTTGGAGTGAGCGCGACACTTTAGGGGCTTCCACCTCACCCGCTAATAGAAACTCCCCGTCAGCCCCCGGCATCGTAACGCTCTGATGAAAGCGCGGCCCGAACTGCCCCCCAGAAGACAACGGCAATTAATGGTGGCTCTCTGGATGTTTGGTTTCCTGGCTTCCCTCCGGGCACACCCGAAGGCGGGCAGGCCATTTTTCAGCCCCACCTCTGAGGGTTTGACCTTGCACGTCTTAGCCAGGAATGCGAACGATCCTCCCACTTGGACGGCTTTCTGTCTCAGCAACGGAACCTCTCGGAAGTTCATCTACACCGTGACAGAAGTTGAGTATTACACCAACGCGGTTTGGCGTTCTGCTGGCAATTAATTCATAAACACCCTCACAAACGCATCATGGCAGATGTATCCTGCGGCTATGAACATGCAAAAGTGCTTGCTTCCCAACGGCCATCTCGGGTGTCGCGCTTCAGTGGCCGTCGCTCCGGGCGATTTGATAGATCCGGTAGGGAACGGCCTCTTGCCAGAAACGTCTGTCCTCGGGCTGCAGCACGACGGAGTAGCTGTCGGGCCGGGCCGGGTCTTTGCCGGCATAGAAGTCCGTTACGTCCTGGGTGCTCAACACGAGCGGGCTGGCGACGAAGCCGGCGGCCAGCATCGCCGCCGGAGCGCGCCTTTGGGCGAGCAGACCTTTGACGCCCTGGCGCCACGCCGCCAGCCGCACCGGCGCCGGCCGCAGGAAGAACTGTCGGAGCCGCCCGAGCAGCGTCGGATTCATGCCAATCTCCAGCCAAAGCTGCGCCTCGCCAAGACCTCGCAAATCGATGCGCTCGCCGAGATGCGCCACTCCCTCGCGCAGCAACGTCAACTGGGGCGCATGTGAGGACTTGCGCTTCAGCAGCAAGAAACCGCCTTCGGCGCCCGCGGGTTCATAGTTGGCCAGCAGATGCCGCAACACCCTCGCGTCTTCCAGGGGCGGGAACTTGCGGTCAATCGGAGCGAGGTCGAACATCACGAACTCCGGCGCCTGTTCCGAAAGATAGAATTGCTCATTCAGGCTCATAAGCCGGGCGTTGCAGGCGGAGTAACTCTGAAAAGCGGGACGCGGCCGGTAGTTCAAGCCATTGAGGAGGGCATAGATCTGCCTTTGTCCAAAGACGTCCACGCTCGCCCGGCCAATAATCTTGCTGAGAACCGGCAACCGGGCCCGGCTTCGGTTTGTCCCAATGACGCTGTTCATGCTCGCCAAGTACTCACCTGGCCTCAACAGGCAACGGGCGTGGTAAGCCAGGAATCGGAACGGCTGCGTCAGTGACCTTGAGGCAGGCGCGAAAACCAGCGACTGCACGGTGAAGAGCGCCAGGCAGCAGCAGGCTATTTGCAGCATGCGGGTCCAACGTCGCGGGGCACCCGCTTCACTGGGCAGGATTTCGAGCGCCAGTGCCAGCACCGGGATGAAGCCAAAGAAATACACCAGGTGGCCTGTGTCCCCTCGCACAAAACCGTGCTTCCAAATCGGCAGGAGGAATGAGCAGAGCCAAGCGAATAGCAGCAGCCGGCGCCACCAGCCGCGCGGACCTTGCACTTTGAAGGCGGTCAAGGCGCGGATAATCAACATCCCCAGTGCCAGCCCGATTAGCACCAGCCCGCTTTCGATTGCCAGTGAAAGGGCTTCCCAGCCTAGTGTCTGGTTGTAACCCTGGACAATTGCCAAAGCGTTGATCAGGTGGGCGCCCAGGTGCGACAGGTCTTGCCCGGCAGCCATCCACCCCAGAGCCAGGGCGGCGCCGAAGCCGCCCACCATCCCCAACCCTAGCCGCGCCCGGCCCCGCACCGCCAGGTCACTGGCCACGAGGATCAAGCTCGGCCCAACCATGAAGAGCGCCGAACTCTTGGCCAGCGCGTTAAACGCGGCGAGCGCGACGAAAGCTGCCGCTGAGCAGCTTAGCCGCCGGCCTGATTCAACAAAGCAGAGCAACCCCCAACAAAGCAGCCCGGCATCCATCACCAGGTCGGCTCTGGCCTCAACGTTGGTCGCTACGAACAGGAAGGCGCCCACGAGCGCGCACCCCCACACGAGGCGCACGCGCCAGGCAACTAGGCAAAGCCCGGCCGCCGCCACGAAGCAAAACACGCTGCCGATCACCATGCACGTTCCGGCGGTGCGCGGCGAAAAGTAAACGAAGATGACATAGCCCAACGGCCCGTAAGTAGAGACGAAGTCCGTGCCGAACTGCAGCCCCTGTTGATGAGCATAACCTAATACCTCCCCCAGGGAGGCGTCTGAATCTAAATCGAGGTCGGTGGCCGCGCGGGGAAGCGTAAGGAAACTAAGCATGACCAACACCGCGGCGAGCAGAGGCAGAACGACACTACGGCGTGGGGCAGCCGCCGCGGCTTCCTGGTCCACTTGCAATGCGGTTTCCATTCTTCTCGTGGACGATTATCGCCCATCAAACCCTTGCAACCACTTGTCTATCGCCGCCGCGGCGAGCTTGTTAGCGTATTCGTTGGGGTGCGCGTCGAAGCGATTGACCGTAACCCGGCTTGGCGGCAGGCCCGCATACACCGTCAGCAGATCCAGGTGCGGCACGCCCAGCCCCTGCCAGAACTGGTCCAGCTTGTCGTGGACAAACCGGTATTCGTAATTGGGCCCCAGCGCATTGAGGAAGGGAAAAGTCACCACTGCAAAGTGGCCGCCCTGAGCCTGGACGAGGTCGCGAAAAGCCTTGAGCCGTTCCTCTTGTTGTTCCCACAGGGGACCGCTGTAGGCGTCGCGCACGTAAAAACAGTAGTTCCCCAGATACGGGTCCCGCGCCGCGCGGTAATGATGATACCAGAGATTCAGCATGTAACTCTTGCGCACAATCCAGGGGCTATTGTCGAGCACCGCCAGGGCGCGCAACATGGCGTCGTCCTGGCCGGGCATTAAATCCTCAATATCATTGAGGCAATAAACCAGCACCACCTGGTCCACCTGGTAACCTCTCGCAAATGCCTTCTTCATCAATTTCATCTCGGCGTCCGTGTCCAGGCCGACCTTGGCCACCACATGGACCTCCCAGTCCGGATGCGCCCGCCGCAGCAGATTCGGGAACCGATCTTCCACGTCGCTGATGCCGTGGCCGGCCGTGAAGGAATCCCCGACGAAGCTGATCCGCCGCTTGCCTGGCGTTAGCGCCGGAGCGTATGGCACGTTATCGCGGCAGCCGACGTTGTTCAGACGCCAATGACGCACCTCCCAACGTTCCGATACTCGCGTATAGGCCAGCGAATCAGTGGTGTCATAAACGAACCGGTAATAGGTTTCCCCGGCCAGCAGGAGGGGCGTTACCAGACAGCAAAGCACCAGGGTGTTCCCGACGATCAGCCGGCCCCAGCCGGTTGGGACGGGGCTCCGCTTCACACGCCGGGCAAACAATATGAGCAATCCAATGCTCACGAGGGGCGCGGCTACAAACAATCCGTACGCCAGATTCTCCTGCCATTCTCCTGGAAGCGGTACCCCCGGACGCCACCTCGTCGGGGCGAAAAGAACGAAACGACGCTTCGTCGGGCTCGCCGCGCCCTGTCCTGTGGGCCCGGCGCTGCCTATCCCCTCCGATGCCTGCGCCTGAGCCGTAAAGGACGCCCTTACCGCTTCTGAGGAGGAGAAAGACGGGGTAAAGCCCCCCCGACCGAATCCGGGCATTGCCTCTCTAAGCCCGGTAGAGACGCGTTCCACCGCGCCCCTCACCTGTTGGAAGTACGGGGACGCCGTGGAGCGCACAGGCAAGATCAAAATTGCCAGGCAGAGGCATGCCATTGCAGCCGGACATTTCATCAGGGAACACCTATTCGGGCGAGGGGGATTGGGCAATCAAAATCAGTGGAGGTGCCCTGAATCAGACTTGCGTGACCCAATGCGGATTGTGATACTTGAATTGAAAGGGCGCCGACTGTATGCGACGGTTGATGCGGTTGGGCACGATGAACTATGAGTTACACCGGCACAGTTGAGAACGGAGTGGTCAAGCTGCCGCCAGAGGTCAGCTTGCCCGAGGGATCAAAAGTCCGCGTTGAACCCGTGGAGCCGGAAGCCGACCGCCGCGCTTTTGTAGAGGAACTCCGCGCCATCGCCCGCTCAATGCCAGAACTGCCACCGGACTGGGCCTCGCAGCACGACCATTACCTCTACGGCACGGCCAAGCGATGACTCGCGTCTTCGCTGACACCTTCTTCTTCCTCGCAGTGCTGAACCGGCGCGACCCCGCGCACGAAGCAGCCCTGTGATACTACGGTGATACGAGCCTGCATTTCGTCACCACGGAATGGGTGCTGAGCGAGTTGGCCAATGCAAGTTCTGCCCCTGCAATGCGCCCGGGATTCAAACGGCTATACGAACTTCTGGAGAGGGACCCCCGTGTGCGGGTCATCCCCGCCAGCCACGAGGATTTTCGCCGGGGGCTGGAGCTCTACTTCAACCGTCCAGACAAGGAATGGTCATTCACGGACTGTGCCTCCTTCGGGGTCATGAATGAAGAAGGCGTCGAGCTGGCTCTCACCGGTGACCATCACTTCGAGCAAGCCGGGTTTAGGATTGTGTTGAGCGACCGGGAGCCCTGATTTCGCTGAGGTGCGAGCAGTTTCCGGCCCGGAATGACGCCCACGCCTCTGCCGGAGAATGAACGGATGGCTGTGCTTCAGGGAGCTTCGCAGCCGAGGCTTGTCTTTCTCGCCGAAGATCATTAGCGTCTCCGGCCATTGGCGCTTAAGGCGCCAGCGGTCAGCAGAACTCTAGTATGCACTTACAGCTCATTGACTGGGTCATCGTCCTGGCCACCCTGCTCATCTGTTTCGTCCCGGCGCTGTTCTTCGGCAAGCGGGCTGGCAAGAATACTTCGGAGTTCTTCGCTTCCGGTCGTTCTGTGCCGTGGTGGCTGGCGGGCCTCTCCATGGTGGCCACCACATTCAGCAGCGACACGCCGAACTGGGTGACCGAACAGGTGCGCAAGTTTGGCGTGGCGGGCAACTGGCAATGGTGGGCCTTCGTCCTCACGGGCGTGTCCACGGTGTTCTTCTTCGCCCGCCTCTGGCGGCGCTCCGGGGTGATGACGGACCTGGAATTCTACGAGCTGCGCTATTCGGGCAAGGCCGCCTCCGTCGTGCGCGGATTCCGCGCGGTCTATCTGGGGTTGTTCTTCAATTGCTTCATCATGGGCATGGTGACCCTGGCTGCGTGCAAGATCGCCAATATTCTCTTCGGCCTGCCTCCGTGGCAGACCATCATCATTTGCGGCATCCTGAATACCGTGTTCGCGGCGCAATCGGGGCTTTGGGGCGTGCTGGTGATTGACATGGTACAGTTCTTCATCAAGATGACGGCGGTGGTGGCGGCGGCTTACTTTTCCCTCAAGCAAGTCGGAGGTTTGAGCGTGCTGATTGCTAAACTCGGCCACCTGCAGGTGGTGCTGCCCGAGGGCGGCCAGCCGGTCATGTCGGCGATCGATGGCCACGGCCAGCCTATCCTCAACATCCTGCCCAACTTCACCATGTACCAATTGGCCTTGATGATTTTCATCATGCCCATCGCCATTGGCTGGTGGGCCAACTGGTATCCGGGCGCCGAGCCGGGCGGCGGCAGCTACATCGCGCAGCGCATGCTGGCCTCCAAGTCGGAGAAAGATTCGCTTGGCGGAACCCTGTTCTTCAATCTCGCCCATTATGTGCTGCGGCCCTGGCCATGGATCATTACCGCGCTCTGCTCCATCATTGTTTTTCCCGATCTGGCCTCCATCAAAGCCGCGTTTCCCAATGCCGATCCCAACCTGATCGGCCACGACAGCGCGTTTCCGGCCATGCTGAAATTCCTGCCCGTGGGATTCGTCGGGCTGATGGTGGGCGGGCTGATCGCCGCTAACTCCTCGACGATCCTCACGCATCTCAATTGGGGCTCTTCCTACCTCGTGCATGATTTCTACCGGCGCTTCATCAACACTTCTGCCTCTGAGAAGCACTATGTGAATACGGGGCGCGTTTGCACGGTGCTGCTATACATTTTCGCGGCGGCGTTAAGCACGGTGATGAGTTCGGCGCAGCAGGCCTTTCAACTCCTGCTCTCCATCGGCGCAGGCACGGGGCTGCTCTATATCGTGCGCTGGTTCTGGTCGCGCGTCTCGGCGTGGTGCGAAATCACGGCCATGGCGGCGTCACTCATCAGCGCGGCGGGATTCCCCTATCTCGAGAAGATCGGAGTGCTGCCTCACGTGGGTTTCGCGCAGACGACCATCCTGCAGGTGGGCTTCACGACCATCTGCTGGCTGATTGCCGCGTTTGTCGCGCCGCAGACCGAGCGCGCGAAGCTGATTGAGTTCTACAAGAAGGTGCATCCCGCCGGGCCGGGTTGGACGGAGGTCAGGAAGGAAGCCGGCGTGACGGTGGCGGACGCCGCGCTGCACGGCGACCATATGGGCAAGGCCACCCTGGGTTGGGTTTCCGGCTGCACGGTGATCTGGTCTTCGTTGTTCGCCATCGGGAACTTCCTCTATGGCCGCACGCAACCTGCCGTGATCCTAACCTGTGTATTTGTGGTGAGTGGCGTAGTCCTGCTCTGGGTGGTGAACCATCTCTGGGACAAGAATGGCAGCAACGCCACGCCCGCGCCCTCGAACCAGAACCCAAACAAGGCAACAACATGAAATACCAAACTGCTGCAATCCTCCTCTCGCTCATGACGTCGAGCATTTTTGCCGCGGACACCCCAGCGCTTATTCCGCTCCCTCAAAAGATGGAGTGCCGAGAAGGGGTGTTCAAACTGCAACCGAGGACGAGGACGCGCATCCTGACGGATGTGCCGGCGCGCGACACCGGGCAGTACTTGGCTGAGCGGTTGGTCACAGTCACGGGTTACGACATCCAGAATGCGACGAGCACCGGGGCGCAGCCGGCCAAGGGCTCAATCCTTCTAACCACCAAAGGCGCCAAACCGGAGCTGGGCGCCGAAGGTTACGAGCTGACCGTGACCGCGGATTCCGTGATCGTGCGGGCGGGCAAGTCCGCCGGCCTGTTTTACGGTGTGCAATCGCTGCTGCAACTCATGCCGCCGGAAGTGTTCGCGGCGAAGCCATCGGCGGGGGTGGATTGGAAGATTCCATGCGTCCAGATCGAGGACCAGCCGCGGTTTAAATGGCGCGGGTTCATGCTCGATGTGGCCCGCCATTTCTTCACCAAGGACGAGGTCAAACATCTGCTGGATGCGTTGGCCATGCACAAGATCAACACCCTTCACATGCACCTGACGGACGACCAGGGCTGGCGCATCGAAATCAAGAAGTATCCCCGCCTCACTCAGGTCGGGGCGTGGCGGAAGGACGCGGGCTTCGGGTTGGACCCGAAGGCCAGCACGACCTACGGCCCGGACGGTCGGTATGGTGGGTATTATACGCAGGACGACATCCGCGAAATCGTGGCCTATGCTCGCGGGAAGCACATCATGGTCGTGCCGGAGATCGAAATGCCCGGGCATGCGAGCGCTGCGCTCGCGGCGTTCCCCGAGCTGAGCTGCAACGGCGGGCCCTATACGCCGAATGCGGAAGGGGGCGTCTTTGCGGGGGTCTATTGCGCAGGCGAAGATGAGACCTTCGAGTTCCTGCAAAACGTGCTGGCGGAAGTGCGCCAGCTCTTTCCCGGCCAATACATCCACATCGGCGGGGACGAGGTGCCTAAAGACAATTGGCAGAAATGCCCCCGCTGCCAGGCCCGCATGAAACAGGAAGGCCTGAAGAACGAGCATGAGCTGCAAAGCTATTTCATCCGCCGCATTGAGAAATTCGTCAATGCCCAGGGACGCAACCTGATCGGCTGGAGCGAAATCCGCGAAGGCGGCCTGGCCCAGAATGCGGTCGTGATGGATTGGATTGGCGGGGCGGTCGAGGCCGCCAGCGCGGGGCACGACGTCATCATGTCGCCCACCAAGTCCTGCTACCTGGACTACTATCAGTCCACCAACCACGCCACTGAGCCGAAGGCCATCGGCGGCTATCTGCCATTGAGCACGGTGTATGCCTTTGAGCCGATGCCGGCGGACCTGGACCCGAAGTACGCGTCGCACATCCTTGGCGGGCAGGGCAACCTGTGGACAGAGTACGTCCCCAACTTCAAGCACGCGGAGTTCATGGCCTTTCCGCGCCTGTGCGCGGTGGCGGAGGTTACCTGGTCGCCCAAGGCCTCGCGCGACTGGAGCGACTTCACGCGGCGCCTGCAGACCCAGTTCCAGCGGTTCGACCAATTCGGCATCAACTACCGCAAAGGCACTCCCGGCGCCATCGGCGAGTAATCGGAGCGGATCGCGGCTAACTTTCCTTCCGTTGGAGCCGGTAGCTCAGCGAGTTGCGGTGGCGGCGCTTCAGGCCGAGCCGTTTGCGCTGGCGCTCGCGGGCCTTGACCATGTGCTCCAGACACATCAATCCGCGCGTGATGGGTGTGCCGCAGATGATGCACCGCTTGTCCCGCCGCATGCGCAGTTGATACCGCCACTGCCGGGAAATCTTTAGCTTCGCGAACTTATCCTTAATGGGCTTGCTCATTTATCCTGGGGGCAATCGTTGTCGGACCATCCAGCTTCGTCAAAAGTGATGAAGGGCTCAGATGGGCTCTTTCAGCAGGGCAACGAACTGTTTAATGGCAGGAGACAGCACTTTCGCCTTGCGGTGAATAGCCGCCAGCGGCCTGAAATGATTGCCTTCGAGCGGCACCGCCACCAGGGTTTGGCTGGCCACCTCCTGCCGGATGGTGGTCGCAGGAACAATCGCCACGCCGCAATCGAGCTCGACAGCGCGTTTGACGGTTTCGATGTTATCGAACTCCATGACATGCTCGACGGTCACGCCTTGTCCTTTAAGGAGCTTGTCCAGCGCTTTGCGGGTGGGAATGTCCGGTTCGAAGCTGATGAACTTCTGTCCGCTCAGCGCCTTGAGCTTCACGGCCTTGAGTTTCGCCAAAGGATGTTGCGGATGGCAGGCGAGCACCAGCGGGTCCTTTCGTAGCGGGATAACCTCCAACTTCGCATCGGGCGCCGGGTAGGCGACCAAACCGAGATCCACAATGTTGCCCAACACCCCTTCATACACCTGGTTTGCGCGGCGATACTCGACGTGGATATTCACCTCCGGATGGTCCTTCATGAAGCGTTTGACATAAGGAGGCAAGTCGTGCAGCCCGAGGCTATAGACGGTCGCCAGGCGAATGTCGCCGGAGATGATTTGCTTGATCTCCTGCATCCGGCTGTGGATGGCATCGTAGGTCTGGAGCATCTCTTTGCTGTGGCGGTACAGGACTTCGCCCTCCGAGGTAAGCCGGAAGTTCTTCTTGCTCCGCTCGATAAGCAAGGATTTGAAATGCCTTTCTAACGCGCTGATTGTCTGGCTGACGGCCGACTGGCTGACGCCGTTAATTTGCGCGGTCTTGGTGAAGCTTTCGGTCTCAGCCAGATCGCAAAACACTTTGAGGCTCTCAAATTGCATAATGAGATTGAATAGGAAGACTGCCTCATGGTCAATAAACATCTGCTTATGCGCCTGACCAGAGGGCGCTGATGCGCCCGGCCTCGGTTTGCCCGAAGGCCAAGCCGGGCTGGCCGTCCGTGAACCGAGCGCTTACACTCCTGGCATGATCATACTGACGAACACCGGCGGGGTCGCGATGACAAACTGCTACCTGATCGCGGACGAGGCCGCCAGGCAGGCTGTGCTATTCGACGCGCCCGACCATACCACCGGTCCCTTGCTCAAGGAAGCCGCCGCGCGCGGGTGGGACGTGATAGGATTGTGGCTGACCCACGGCCACTTCGACCACTTTGCCGATCATGCCGTCGTCAGGCAGCGGTTTCCCGCGGCCAAGATCCTGCTCCATGCGCTGGATGAGCCCAAGGCTCAACATCCGGATGTGCAAACGCGGATGTTTCAGCTCCCGTTCACGATTCCGCCGCTTAAGGCAATCACGCACGTCACCGACAATCAGAAGCTCAAGATCGGGTCAATGGAGGTCGTCGTGATTCATACCCCGGGCCATTCGCCGGGGCATGTGGTGTATCATTTCCCGAACGAGAAGGTGTTGGTCGGAGGCGACCTGATCATCGGCGGTTCCATTGGCCGAACCGATCTGCCGGATTCAAACCACCAGGAAATGGAAGCGTCGGTCCGCAAGGTGATGGGCCTGCCCGCGGCGACGCGCCTGTTGGGCGGACACGGGGACGCCACAACCCTTGAGGAAGAGCGGCAGACCAATCCCTTCGTGCGGGAGATACTGGCTGCGAGTTGAGCGGCGCCGGGCATGGCCCGCTGTCCTCAGCGCGCCGCTGGGTGGTTTGCGGTGGCCAGCGGGGCGCTTAAGCCAGACGCGCTCTTCCTGCAGGCTCTCTCACGTAATACTCAGCTCACGCTGAATCCCGAACTTCTCCACCCGCTTGCGCAGCGTGGCGCGTGTGATGCCGAGCAATTTGGCGGCGTGAAGCTGGTTGCCGTCAGTCTCTTTCAATGCCTGGATGACCAACTGGCGCTCGACTGCCGGGATGATCTTCAGTTTCGGATCGCGCCGAGCCCACTGGAACAACTGCCGCGCCATCGCCGTGATATCCGCCGCACTGCCGTCGCCTGCCGGCAGAGGAACCGGGACGGCGGTTCCGGCGGCCGCGCCCTGCCCGGAGATCTCCGCCGGCAAGTCGCTCGGCAGAATCGCGTCCCCCTTGGCCACCACCAGGGCGCGGCGGAGGATGTTCTCCAGTTCGCGGACATTGCCCGGCCAGTGGTATTTCTCCAGCGCCCGGATCGCGCCAGGGGCAATGGACTTGGGCGCATGCTGTGGATCTTTGGCAAAAGTCTTGAGAAAGTAGTTGACCAGCAGCCGGATATCCTCGCGCCGCTCGCGCAACGGCGGCAGATGGACCCGCACCACATTGAGGCGGTAAAACAAGTCCTCGCGGAACTGGCGCGCGGCGACCGCCTGCTCCAGCGGCCGGTTCGTCGCGGCGATGATGCGCACATCCACGGTAATCGGCTGGTTGCCGCCCACGCGCTCGAATGAGCCGGACTGCAACACCCGCAGGATCTTCGTCTGGGTCGCCGGCGTCATGTCGCCGATCTCATCCAGGAACAACGTGCCGTGGTTGCATTGCTCGAACTTGCCGATGCGCTGCAGCGTTGCGCCGGTGAAGGAACCACGCTCGTGTCCGAACAGTTCGCTCTCCAGCAGTTGCTCGGGAATGGCCGCGCAATTGACCGCCAAAAACGGCTGCTGGCTGCGGTGGCTGTGGTGATAAATGGCGCGCGCGACCAGTTCCTTGCCCGTGCCGCTTTCGCCGCTGATCAGGGCGGTCGCATCCGAGGCGGCGAGCTGGCCGATGAGTTTGAAGACCTGCTGCATGGGTTCGCTGCGCCCGACGATGCCCAGCTCATAGTCTTCCTTTTCCAGCAGCGGTTGGTAGGACACGACCTGCCTCATGTCACTCGCCGCCTTCAGGGCATTGAGGACGATCTCCTTCAGTTTGGGCACGTCGAACGGTTTGAGCAGGTAATCGTAGGCGCCCAGCTTCATCGCCTCGATCACGGTTTGCGTTGTACCGTAGGCGGTCATCAGGATGACCAGCAGTTTGGGGTTCGTGTTGCGGATGCGCCGCAGGGTTTCCAGCCCCGTGAGGCCGCCCATGCGCACATCCATAATGACGAGGTCGGGCTTGAGCTTGGGGATGATCCGCAATCCTTCTTCGCCGCTGGACGCGGTTGTCAGCTCGATATCCGGCGAATCAAAGATTCGCTGGAACGAGTATTGCACGTCCGCTTCGTCGTCAATCAGCAGCAGTTTGCTCATGGTTTCTTCCGGGCAACCTGGTCCAAGAGTAATAGAATGCCGCCATTTCAACAGCAAATTCCGCGGCCCAGGGTAAGGCCTGGAGGCTCAACCCGCAATATGGCCTGCGGTGGACCCATTTGTCCACTTGGCTTCTCGAACCGCCTGCCCCGATGAGGTTCACCTGCGGGCTCTGACAGTCTCCATCAGTGCCTGCAAGCGTGAGGCCAGCGTCGGGAGCATGGCATCACAGATCGGCGGCACTTCAAGCTCGATTGTTGGAATGCCCAAGTCGGCTCGCACCGTCTCGCGAATGAGGGCTCCCTCGCGCGCACAATGGCTGGCGCCGGGAATGCGCGAAATGACTACCGCCTCCGCGCGACCAGCCCGGCAGTCGGTCACGATCCGGCAGGCCCTTTCCCGGGTGGAGCCGACCATCGGGTCCGCCAGCGCGGTCCGCGCGAGCGCTTCGAGCGGTGGCAGGTCCTCGGGAATCAAGTCCAGCGCGTGGGTGAACATATAGTCCGACCCGCAGACGCGCCCGCCCCAGTCTTCCAGCAGGTTCATGGCGCGGAGGTCGGCCACGGGGTTGACCCAGAAGACGCGCACGGCTGCCTCATCCACGACGTACTGCTTCCGCTGGAGACGGGCTTCGGCCTCGGCCAGCAAATCGGTCAGAACGCCAACCGTCTCTTCTTGGTCCGAGCAGAAGTGGATGGCTAGCATTTCGGCGACGAGCAATTCCAAGGCCGGTAACGGGGCACCTGGCGAGGTATAAACCACCCGGCGCAAATGCGCGAGCAGTCGCCGCACCTCGTTGGCTTTGCGGATGCCGCGGGCGAGAGTCCCCGTATCGAGCGGCTGCCCCGCCAGACCGCTCAACACCTGACCGACCCGTTCCAGCTCCGTCCGCACGCAATCGACTTGAACCTGCGGCGCGCACAATTCGCCTGGCAGAGCGCACGCGGGTTCGTCCGGGTCCGGCGGCCGGCGGCGCGGCATCTCCCACCAGACAATGGGGAAGCCCATCTTCTCCAGCCGCTGCGCGATGGCTGAGAAGTCGTCACAGACGGCCCCGGTGCTGCAGATCAAAGCGTCGGGGCGAGGAAAATGCTCGCCGTTCTGAAACGCGGGCAGCATCGCGCGGACGGGGCAAAAGGACGCGTCAATGCCCAATTGCTCCGCCTGCTGGAGCAGTCCGTCGCTGCATTCCATCAGGCAGGGGGTCCACCACGCGCCGTCGGGATAGAACGCCCGCAGACCTGGCAGGACATAAGCCATCACTGGCACCGTCCCGAGGTCTTTCATGGTGCCGATGATCTTCTCGCCTTGCGCCCGGGCGGCATGGAGTCGCTGGTTCTCGGTCAGCAGGAAATTCCAGAGGCGGAGGGCGGCGGCGGAATTGTCAAAGCGCAACTGGCGCAGACGCAAATCACCTTCGAGCAGGACGTGGCGGCGCAGCGGCCCGCCGTAAGCAGGCTCGCGCAGCCCGGCGCGGGTGAGTTGCTCGTATCGGGCATCCCACTCGTCGAGGCTGAGCTTGCGCGCGATGGAGGTCATGCAGCTTGTGGATTCATCGGAGTGACTCCAGGAACGCTTCCAGGCGGCCGGTGTTGCGGTTGGGCGCGGTCTCGTCCGCGTCGAGCAGCAACACCGGCAGACCAAAGGCTTCGCGCATCGGCTGTGCTTCGGCGCGCCAGAGGTCGCAGCCGACATAGTGCCAGAGCACGATCCCGCGCACCTGGCGGGCGGCCAGGCGTCCGCGGAGCCAATCGTAAAGCCGGGTGTTGGGCCGCTGGAAGACATCCACGCAGTTGGCCAAGTAGCCGCGCGCGAGTAGGTCAAAGGCATTATCCTGTAACTGGACCAGCAGAGAAGCCGGCCACAGGCTGCGTTCGCCGGCTTCCGTCGCATTCAGGACCACGCGCCCGCCGCCCTTTTCGATGGCGTCCAGCAAAGGCATTTGTGATTCGGGCAGCGGCCCTCCGACCAGGGCCAGCGGGATAGCATTTGGGCCGGGAGCGCGGCTGTCCCCAGGCGCAGCCGCTACGGACGTTGCCGCACGCGGGAGTATGTCATCGCCGTGTTGCTGTCCATACCGCTGCGGCTGGGGGCAGCCGCGCTCCGGGGGCAGGTTGACCGAGCCATCCAAATGAAATCGGGCAACGGCCTCGGCATACTCCCGGGCGGGGCACCAGGCAACCGCGTCTAGCAAGCATTGCCGCGCCTGGCTGTATTCCGTCATTAACTCAGCCACATCGCCTGGCGCGGGAGCATGGCCGCCGAGCCCCACCAGGAACCGGCCCAGGCGCCTCAACTCATCAGCGAAGATTCGCTCCGCCACGGGCGTCTGCCAGGTCACCGGCAGGTTGAAAAGAAAGACTCGGGGCGCGGCAGCCCCGGCGACGGTATCAAAGCCCCGCCGCAGTTGATCACAGTGGCTTGTGAAGATCACGGCGGACCCCGCCTGGCGCTCAGCCAGGCGAACCACCGCGTTGGCGAAGGCGCAGACCCCGGCAGCCAGTGGGAGTGGCTCGCAGGCAAAGTCCCTGGCCAGCCAAACGCCGCGCGGTTCCAGGCCGTGGGCCTTGATCCATTCCGGCGGCACCCACGGGCTGGTATAGAACACTTCCATCAGCCGCCCTTCGCCCGCACCATCTCGAAAAGCGCCTCGACGCGCGCGGTGATGCGTGCGGAGTCCGAGGGCGAGTAATCGGTCGTTATTTTGAGGTAGGGCAGTCGTAACTCCTCTTCGACCACTTTGCGCACCCGCCAGGACTCAACGTCATAAGTGAGGCAAGCCTGCCAGACCAGCTCGATAATGCACTGTGGTCGGAACTTCGCCGCCAATGCGCGCAGGCTCTCGAAGCGCCGCGGATTTGGCGTCATGACCGAGCACGGGAGGTGGTAGTACTTCCGGGCGATGGCCCGGATCGGGTCAGGCTCGGCCTCCAAGTCCACATCTTCGAGAATGGGCTTCAGCCCGGTGCAGTTCTCCATGCAGACGACGACCGCACCAGAGCCTTCGATCAGCTCGAGCACTCGCTCCGCGCCATGCACGAGGGGAACGCCGGTCAGCAGGACACGGACAGGAGGAGTGCCATTCGTGATGCGTGAGGCGTGATCCGTCACCTTGGCATTGGCCTGCCCATAGTGTTCGAGCGCGCGCTCGTATTGCTGCAGGTCGGCCTCAACGCCGGAGATGATGCTCTTGAAGTCGAGCAACTGCCGGCCGGTCAGCGGCGGCGTCTCCAACACCATGAGGTCGGCCAACTGTCGGCGCAGGCCGCGCTCGCGGTTCATCAGTTGGATGGCCTCGATCAGCTTGGCCTCGGTAATTTCGGTCGCAAACCGTGTTGCCAGATGCTGTCGGAGATTCCGCATTTCCAGGACCCAATGTTCGAGCGCGTCGGGTTCCTCGGCCTTCTGCGGCAGTTCGAGCACATACATCGGTTTGGAGGCGCCCATCAGCTCGAACATCTTCTTCTTGCCGTCGCA
>Ga0181518_10000831_pt1 | contig 32939 bp, 40 predicted proteins | sample PEATcosm2014_Bin_28_FD_119751 | JGI IMG/M metagenome (GOLD analysis project Ga0181518, IMG submission 119751) | Peatland microbial communities from MTU Mesocosm Facility, Houghton, MI, USA - PEATcosm2014_Bin01_60_metaG | ecosystem: Environmental > Terrestrial > Soil > Wetlands > Peat | place...
ACGCGGCATCGGCAGGTCGCAGCGGACACTGGACCGTATCGATCAACCCGCGCGGAGCGGCGCTTATCGCTCAAACTTTGAGGCCTTGCCATCTGGTCATTCAAAACCACGGGCCGGGACAGATCTGGTTGGTCGCTGGGGGTGGCGATTTGATGGATCTTCCTGCGGGCGAATTGCGCGCAACTTACGTCCGCGGAGTACTCACGGTCGAAGTCCGGGATGATAAACCGGCACTGATTGAATTGGAGTTCTTTCCCGTATTCTTTAAGAATTGAGACCAAATGCAGTGGGGCAGCTCGAGCTGCCCCACATCCATTCTGAAGCGGTGGATCAGGCGGCAGCGCGGCGTATTGTGTGCCAGTTCCAAGGTAAGAGGTCGCCGATCCGTTTTGCCGGGTAATCCAGCAACCGAGCGAGCATGTCGGCGAGCCAAGCCTGCGGATCGACGTCATTGAGCTTGGCGGTGGCGATGAGCGTGTAGAGGGCGGCGGCTCGTCGGCCGCCTTCGTCGGACCCGGCGAAGGTCCAGTTGCGTCGCCCGATGGCGATGGCGCGCAGCTCGCGCTCGGCGGCGTTGTTGGTCATGCACAGGAGGCCGTCGTCGAGAAAACGGGTCAGCGCATTCCAGCGCTTGAGGCTGTAGTCGATGGCTTTGCCGGTATCGCTGTTCTTGGACACCCTGCCGCGCTGCTCGCGCAACCAGGTCTCCAATGCAAAGATGAGCGGCCGGCTGCGTTCGATGCGCACGCCGACGCGCTGCGACGCCGCCAGGCCGTTGATCTCGCGCTCGATGGCAAACAGCGCATCGATGCGCGCAACCGCCTCGGTTGCGATCGGCGCCTTGCTGATCCTGGCCAGATCGAAGAACTTGCGCCGCGCATGGGCCCAACAGGCGGCCTCTACGATCGGCCCGGCCTTGCGGTAGGCCTCGTAGAGGCGGTTGAACCCAGCATAGGCGTCCGCCTGCATTAACCCGGCGAAGCCGCTCAAATGCTGCTCGGGATGCTCGCCGCCACGATCGCGCGAATAGAAGAATACCGCCGCCGGCGGATCGGGGCCGGCAAAAGGCCGGTCGTCGCGTACGTAGGTCCATAACCGGCCGGTACGGGTCTTGCCCTTGGCCAGCACCGGCACCGTGGTGTCGTCGGCATGGATGCGCTCGGCCGCGAAGACATGGGCGCGGATCTCCTCGACCAGTGGCATCAGCGTCGCCGCCGCCGCGCCGACCCAATCGGCCAGCGTCGATACATCGAGATCGATGCCTTCCCGGGCGTAGACCGCGCTTTGACGGTTGAGCGGCAGATGCAGGCCATACTTGGAGAACAGGATGTGGGCGAGGAGTTTTGGGCCGGCGCGGCCGCGTGCGATCGGATGCGATGGGGCGGGCGGCTGGCTGATCGCTTCACAGGCCCGGCAGGAGTACTTCTCGCGCACATGCTGGATCACCTTCCACTGGCGCGGAATGAGCTCCAATGTCTCGGTCACGTCCTCGCCGATCTTGCGCAAAGTCGTCCCGCCGCAGCACGGGCAGGCTGACGGAGCCGTATAGACGATCCGTTCGCGCGGCAGATGCTCGGGCAGCGGCCGGCGGGCCGGCCGGTGCCGTTCGAACGACGCCACTGTAATCTTCTCGCTCGTCGCCGCGACCGCCATTTGGGCCGCCGCCTCCGTCTGCGCAGCATCCGCCTCTAAATCGGCGAGTTGAAGCTCGAGCTGATCAAGCAGCGTACCGCGCTCCGAGGATTGGCCGAACCGATCGTGCCGCAGCTTCCTGATCGTGAACTTGAGCTTCTCGATCAAAAGTGCGCGGTGCTGCGCCTCGCTCTCCGCCGCCGCGGCGCGCAGTTCCGCCGCACTGAGTGCCTGGCGCTGCGCAATGATGAGCGCATGGGCACTCGCAAGGTCGGTCGGAAGCGAATCATCAAGGCTCATCGTCAACGATGGAATCACAAGCCGATGCGCTTGCGAACGCCCAACCGTATCGTGATTCACAATGCCGCAATCAGCCGGCCGCCTGTGGCCGCCAGGTCTGTTGCGGCATCCGCCAATCGATGCCTTCCAGAAGGTAGCCCAGCTGTGCCGACGAGATCGTCACGACGCCTTCGGTCGGCGATGGCCAGATGAAGCGGCCACGCTCCAGCCGCTTCGCAAACAGGCACAGGCCTTGTCCGTCATGCCACAGCACCTTGATCAGCCCGCCGCGGCGCCCACGGAACACGAACAGATGCCCGCTGTGCGGATCACGCTTGAGCGTCTCCTGCACCAACAGCGCCAGTCCATCAAAGCCCTTGCGCATGTCGGTGTGGCCGGCTGCCAGCCAGACCCGTGCGCCGCTTGGGGCCGGGATCATCGCCGCCGCTTGCCCTTCGCCAGCGCCTTCATCAGCGCCGATACGGTCGAAGCATCGACCGACCCGGAAATCCGCATCCGACCGCCGCTGGCAAACTCGATCTCGATAACGCCAGCCTTCTCTGGCGAGGTCGGCGAAACCGCCACAGGCTCTGACGTGACCACCACCGGATTGAATACCGCCGGAATCTGCGTCCGGTCACAAAGCTGCTGGCGCCAGCGGAACAGTTGGCTAGTGTGGATCCCGGCTGCACGCGCAACCTCGGAGGCAACGGCGCCAGGCTCGATTGCCGCGGCAACAATCCGTTCCTTCTCCGCCTGCGACCAGTGCCGGCGACGCTGCACCGACGTGATCACCTCAACCTGCGTCTTGGTCATAGGACTAGCCCTAGGATTAGTCCTAGGACTTCACGCGAAACCTCGCCTCCGCAAGGCGGCCTTCACCGGATGCGTACATTGAATGACCCCGATGCGGTGGACAAGGCGCGGCTGGCGCTGGGCGAATGCCTCGGTATCAACCGTGTGACGAAGCTCGTTGGCCTCAGCAGCAATGCAGCAGCTTCCAAATGGCGGCAACGACATGCAATCATTGGCGAATTAGTTGGGCGTGTGGCCAAAAAGCAACGGTCGAGAATTAACTGCGCGTTAACGATTTCCGCCTACCGAAGGCCATAATTCCCTTTGGATAATGTTGGCCCCGATCGCGGGGTCGTCGTCGGGGGCCGTGGGGACTACGATCGGGGCCGCGCTCTTCATCGTCGGGGGACGAGAGGACGAGAGCAGCCCCAATTTTATAGGCTTCATGACTTCCCGAGAATGAAATCTTTTTAATGAAACGAGATTGTGATTGCTGGGTCTAAGTTCTTGTTTTTCAAATTGTCTTAGGCGCGCTCCGAAATCCTCTATCGCGGAACCAAGTGCGGCCGAGCGCCGCATTGGGCGGGTGTGAGATCAATCGCGCTACCTTCCTGCTTGAGATCACTATTTCATGCGACCTTGACAGCGACAGGCCGCAGTCTGACGATAGACCAGTAGACGCGGAGGTTTTGCATGACACCACCGGGTCAAGAAGCCGCGAGAATTGTTGGCGCAAACGTTCGGGCGCTAGCATAGCGGCAAGTCGCGAACGGCACGCCGGGAGCGGCCCTCGCGGGTCGCATCAGTTAGGCAAGACCCCAACTCGGCCGTTCCCGACGCCTGCTTTCCCAAGAATTAGTCCAGTCGTCTAACGGACGTTACGGAATATCGACTGGCGGTGGCAGACCTCAATCCGGCTTGATGCCCGCGAACTTGATCACCTTGGCCCACTTCTCGGTTTCGTCGGCGATGAACTTGGCAAAATTGGAAGGCGAAATGGAAAACGCCGAGGAACCCAGATTGGCGAGTCGCGCCTTCATGCTGGGATCGGCGAGCCCTGCATTGATCTCCTTGTTGAGTCTATCGACAATCTCGGTGGGCGTGTTCTTGGGAGCGCCGATGCCGTACCACGCCGTTACCTCATAGCCTGGTACGAAATCACCGACGGGCGGGATATTCGGCAATGCGTCCGCGCGCGCCGCTGTGGTCACTGCCAGGGCCCGAAGCCTATCGGCCCTGATGTACTCGATCGATGCAGAAATAGGCGCGAAGTAGACCTGTACCTGACCACCGAGCAGGTCAGTCAGTGCGGGCGCGGAACTGTGGTAGGCAACGTGCGTCATGTCGATCCCGGTCATGAATTTGAACAGTTCGCCGGCCATATGAGGAGATGAGCCGACGCCGGGAGACGCCATGTTGATCTTCCCGGAGTTCGCCTTGGCAAAACTAATGAACTCGGGAACTGTTTTGGCTGGAAACGAGGGATTCACAACCATCACGTCGGGATCACGGCTGATGCCAGCGACCGGCGCGATGTCGCGGATGAAATTATAATTCAGATTGTAGAGCGTTGCGTTGACCGCATCCGGCAGCGCCACCATCAGAAGCGTATATCCGTCAGCTGGCGCTTTGACGGCGGCCTCGGCGGCGATACTACCACTGGCTCCCGGCTTGTTCTCCACGACGAATGGCTGGCCGAGCCGCTCCGACAGCCATTGTCCCATGAGGCGCGCCAAAATGTCGGGCGGGCCGCCGGGAGCGAAGCCGACGAGCAGGCGCACTGGCCCCGTTGGATAATCAAGTGCATATGCGATGCGCGATGCGGCCGGCAGCGCGGTGGCACCCGCTGCCAGATGCAGAAAAGTTCGGCGGGGAAGTTTCATGACGCCCCCTTCCCAAAATGATATATTCAACTTGAACAGTCATTCCGGCCGGATGTCACTAGGTCAAAGCCCGGCGGGCCAGTTGATAGGCCGCCGGGTTCAAGCTGCATGAGTAATCGCCTAGTTCGACATAGCCTCGGCGATGAACTCGCGCGAGGTTGTTGACTGTTTGCGGATGTTCTCCACCTCTTGCTGGGCAGCCGAGTTATTCCACGCTTTTGCCTTGTCCATACTGTCGAAACCAATGACGACAAACCGCTTGGGCGGGGTGCCATCAAGCCCGACAATGTTCTCGGTGCGCACGATGAATTTGGCACCAAAGGCATCCGCCGCGGGCCCTGCTTTAGGCAGCAGTGTTTTGAAAACGTCCGGGTTGTTAATGCTGCTTATGTCAACAACCACGTAAGCGCCCGGCGCCTTAACCTGCGCATGCAGCCCATTGATGGCGGTAGCTCCGACGGCGAACCCTACGAGCATTGTCAGTGCCGGTACAAGAAGGCGTTTCATCGTGATCTCCCTGATTTTCGGAATGGCCAAAGCGCGCCTAATGGGTGCGCCATACGCAGCATCGCGAATGCCGATGACATCCGTGAGACCGCAGTTTCAGTATTTCCAAACGTTCATTTTGCTCGCCGACGGCACTCGTGCTGCCCATTGCAATGATCGGGGGATTTCGGCACGTCCCGGTGGCAGCTCTCAGATCAAACTATACCGATTGCCGGCGCGCAGGAAGGGTAGGCAGATGTCCATAATGGCGTATTCAGCCGGGCCGATCATCGGCGTTCGTGTCCGTTATCGGAGGAGCCTGCGCGGCGGTTCATAACCCGTTTCGGAAGTGGCGTGTGCATCGCAGCGGGCCATCCAGACACCGTGCGGCCTCTCTGGATGCTACTGAGGCCCCTATGCAGCATGCCCAGACCCTAACATGAAGCGGTCGGTCACTCGTTCGCCGCGTACCTGTCGGCAATGAACGATTGCTTTGTGCGCTAGGTTCCTTCACCCGAGGCAAGAGAGGGATCAAGCTCGCGCGCTTTCGCCATGTACTCCCGAGCAACGGCTTCCAGTGCCGCCTTTAGGCCAGGTTCACGCACTGCTTTGGCTTTCCTGCGATAGTCCTTGGCCTTGCCAAGGTAATACGCCAAGTCCGTTCGTTCTTCGGGCAAGACGGCTCCACGTCGCTATCGCGCGTCAAGACTTGCGCGGGTTGCGTAACGGGCGGCTCAATCAACGTGAAGGGTAAGAAAATTACTGCAATGTGGAGGCAATTAACGGTCAAACGCAAAGCCGTCAGGCCACTTCCTGTGTGCTAATTTGAGCCGGTAGGATGCTTCGACGTGAGCCTGGAGGCTCCATGGGGCGGCGCGAAATTCATCGAAGGGTCAGTGCACGATTGCTTGACTGTTCGCCCAGGACGCTGACGCAGCACCCCGAATGACAGCACCACAGCTGCGCCGTTAGCGGGCTGATCGCTACAGCTCGGCTTCGTGCTCCAGTTTCTGCTTATCCTCAAGACAATAATAACCGGAAAAGTGGCTCAACAGCTTGCGTCGCTTCCAGTCATTGAGGATGCGACTGGCAGTCTCGCGAGCGATGCCGGCCATCGCGGCAAGATCGCTCTGTCCGATCTTCTGGCGAATGACGATGCGGCCGGAACCAACATCGTGACCGAAGTTCTCAGCCAGCTCGAGAAGCGTGCAGGCGACGCGGCCTTTGAGCGGCAGGAAGCTCCCGGCGACGAGTACTGCGTCGGTTTCGCGCAGGCGCGCAGCGAGCAGGGTCACCAAGCGTTTGTAGACCTCGGGATGTGTTTTTGCGAATCCCTCGAACGCGCCGCGACTCAGAAAGCTCAGTGAAGTCTCGCGCATGGCCACCACCGACGCCGAACGCGGCCGCCCGTCGATCATCGACAATTCACCGACAATGGCGCTCGGGCCGAGGAAGGCCAGGATTCGCTCGGTGCCGGAACGTGAAACCATAGTGACCTTGAGAAGCCCGTCCTCGACCAAATAGCAGCCGTCGCCGGCGGCGCCGGCCATAAATAGCACCTCGTCCGCGGCGAGCTGCACAGGAGTCGTGTTCGCGAACAGGTCCGCGGAAAGATGCTCCGGCAATCTCGACAGCAGGTTCTGATTGGGCCGAGGTTCCGGCATGTTGATGCTCCGCTCGAAGAAGACATTCGGGCGGTTAACGCGCAACCGCGAGCGAAGGTTCACCCTCCTCCGAGCGCCTCATTCTGGCCCGTTGCGTCGGTTGTTGTGGCGAAGCGATCTGGTCACTATCGGGGGACAAGCGGGCAGATTCAGTCCGTTGGATACGCCCACTTCAATAGACGGTGCACATTATCGTTTGATTGTGAACCGCCAATACCCGGAGAAATTCCATCGGCGCAAAACTCGTTGCATACAAACTTATCCCCTACGCGCCATGCCTCGACACCTCTCCGAGTAAACGGAAGCGGTTCGCCGCAGTACACGCACATATACTCAGCTCGGTCGCGTGGACTTGATCGATCAGACACTGCTCACTCCAAAAGCAAAAGCAATAAATCAAGGCGAATGCAGAATATGCACTACGAGAAAATTGCGAAACTTACTTCTTAGGTCTCTCTCTCCTTAAGATTACGCGGTAACGTAAATCCGAGCGCTTTGTTGCAGTTCTCCCGTGTTGCGAATAACGATTACGTGGCCATCCAGGATCTCCTGCGGCGGCTAATTAACGAAATGATTGCAACTTGACTATAGCCCCAGCCCGAAAAGCTGGGGCGGTTGCATATGGTGTTAGTCGCGTCAAAGTGGGCGATGAAGTGTCACTCGTTATCCACAATCGCTCATCGGTCCGGCGGCGTCATCATCACTGACGTAGACCGCGGATGCTGCTTCGCGAGCGCATCGCCGCCTCCCGGAGCGCGAGGATTGGTTTTGTTGCAGACCGAAGCGCCGACTGCCGCCGTCACCGGATCGACAACCGCAAACAAACCGAGGGCAGCGTCGCAGCCGCCTCAGCCCGCAGCCCCGCAAACAGCGGGACCGCCGTTTGATCTTTTATTGCGGCCGCAGAACTGATGTCGCTGCCGCGGACATGACCATCAGCGGCGTTTGGCCGTTGCTCCCGGCGGCATGACCATTGATTTGCGCCCGGTAGTGGTCGAGCACGAACAGCCGGATGGCCGATGACAGATTGCCGTGCGGGCGTCCGGTATCGATCTCGGCGACGAGGTCCGACAATGTCTTGTCGCGGCCGATTGCTATCTCCTTAAGCCCCGTCCAGAAGGCGTCTTCCAGGCTAACGCTGGTCTTATGACCAGCGATGACGATCGAGCGTTTGGTGACTAGCGATTTCATGGCCTGTCTCCCTTTTCGACCCGGTGTGGGTCGCGGCTTCGCCGGGCTTTATCGTCGCGTGACCGTGTAGAAGCTGCAGTGGCGATCCCTATTGATCGAACAGCGTCCTGATACCACGCGGTTGATTTCAGCTTGGCCGTCTTAGCTGCAGTTTTCTTCTTCTTGCTCGCCTGCACATTGGATCCAGTAGCACCTGCTTCAGTCAGATTTGTCATTTAACCCCCCAATCTATCCAGTCTTTGAATGCATATGACCCCGTCCCGAGATACTGGGATGTGATGCGCAGCACAGATTTAGCTTATTCAATGCCGCTCGCAGTCAGGCCGCCGGGCGGTCTTCCTTTTTGCGCCGATCATGTTGCAGTGCATGAGCCTCTTCCCGGGGGAGAAGCGGACATGGCGCGGACGACTCAAATCGGTCGTTCATGACCCAAGGCGACATCTCAGCCGGCTCATTTGCTGTGGTGCACAACTGTCGGAATCCTATTCACTGGCATCATCCCGCTCTCGGCGGAACTGCTGCTGGCTGGCCGTTGGCTGCGCGCGCGCAGCAAGCGGCGGTGCCGGTCGTCTGAATATCTCGGCCTTGCGCCTGATTCAGCGGCGACCCCTACCTAACTCGGCAAAGCTGGCTTTAATCCAACTTCCTCATATCCGCCGCCGCTTTCGTCCGGCCACGATACTGCGGTTCGAAATGCCGGGCGAGCGGGAAACGCCTACTACGCTACCAGATAAATTTGTGCTGCTACTTTCAAATGACGGCAAGTTTCGCCGTCAATGCAAAGTAATTTGGCGAACCGAAAATGCAGTCGGGATTGAATTCGACCCACCATTTCCAACAAAGTTGAATCTGCGCAAACAGGCCATTTAACAGCGAGGGCTGATAAACGCCCGCCCAAATATTGCTCGGGCGGCCCGAAAGTCGTCGAGCACGATGTTGCACGGTTGACGTCGAATTAGGGCACCACGCCCCGCCTAGCGCTTGTGAACGGTATGGTATGTAACACTCACTAGACTGGGCGACGTGGACGTTCGTTAAAAGCTTGCTAGCCTCCCTGCAGACGACCAATCACGCACTCGCAGTTATTTGATCGGCGCGCTTATCGGATTTCGGAAAGACCGTGCGGATGGATTGTTTAGGCGCGACAGCAATAGTCTGTTTCTTCGCTCGCGGAGTAGCCGAGGCTCACTCATCCTGAGCAGACAAAATCAGGTCGCCTCGGAAAAAGTCGGAGGGGCAGCGTTTTGTACTGGCCGCGCCATCCCCTCCGTCCCCACCGGTACGCCCACTGCAGCTCCGGCAGCATCCGATTAATGCTCCCGAGCTCTTACAGAACCGTTAGCAATACGGACCGAGTTGCCTTGTTCACGATGGATGAGCAGGCGCAGCGTTAGCCTGAGCGGCGAGCCACCCGCTCAACTTAGTGGTAACGTCCCTTTAGCCCCGCCAATGGCGGGGTTCTTTTTGTGCCTGGCTGTGAGTCCTGCCGCCGCTGGTGCATCCACAGGGGTTAGGGTCCTGCCTCGAGATCCCCCTGTCGCGGCTGCAGGACTCGATGCCACTTCTAGAACGACGCCGTTCCAGCATTAGTGGATCACACTGATCGCTTGATTCATATTTTGACTTTCCGTTGCCAAATGGCGCCGTCGCCAGCCCGAGCGCTCCGACGTCCCGCATATATTAGACAGCTGTTGATACGAAGTGACCACATACCCCCGAACCGTCAGCACTAACTTCGACGTTAATCGAAGCTGACCGTAGCCACTTTTTTGATGGCTGATTGACATCTTCCGTCGGATGTCATTTAGCGGGTTTGACCCGATTCCGACACGGCGGACATAACGTGGACGTCGCAGCCCACCAAAGTCACGTGGAACACTGGCGAGATCGAGGCGTTAGTTAGACGGCAGGTTGGGTGGCCCGCCGTGCCTGCCGCCTGGCCGCGCCCGCGGCCCCGCCCCCATTCGGGGTTGGGGTCGTGTCAAACGTGAATAATTCTGCTGCGATTTCTGCAAGCGCTTTAATTTAGGAGTTCACATTGGTGCGTCTGACTTTGGCCTGACCGATAAGCTTCCCTGCCATATTCACAAGCCGTTGAAGCGGCGAGATAGCCGACTTGAGATCGCGACGCGCGGTTACCAAGGCGCCTACAAGCGTTCACCGGCAAATTCAATCAACGAGTTCACGTCCTGGCTTGTGGATTGCCGAGTAGCAGCGATGCCGCCACTTCGATCAGCAATCTGAAAATTGCAATGTTTATGCAGGCCCGTAAGAACAAGAGGACCAGCGGCGTGATGGATGCAATCGATATCTTAGGGTTGGTTAGTAGGGCCATAAACGGAAGGGCCTGATCGAGCAAGTAGGCGCCCCACAGGACGCGCAAGCCGTAGAGGGTAAAGACCGGACGCACAGCAAAAAAGTTTATTACAACGTCCATGATGGATTTCCTTTGTTGCAACCACTGCGCACCGGAAATATGCGCCCGGCATTTACCGAGCAAAGACGACCCGCCAGGCCTGGGTCAATTCTCAAAATGACGCATGCGCTTAGGGGTACGGGCCCCCACCTCAAGGGATAGACCAAAATCTCATCTACGGCCAATTTTGTGGCTTTGCGGGGCATTCTAGGGCTGTGCGGGGTATTCCAGGGACTTTCGGCGACAGTTCGGGGCAAAGCCAATGGTCCAATCCTGCGACGGGTACCCGCGAGGGGCATTGGGAAGCTTCCCAAACCCCCTTGACGACCGATCCGCCCGAGGAAAAAATAACATCTAGGCGCTGCATATCGCCACCGTTTAGAGGCGGCTGGCAACCTGAAGAGAGCAAGACAATGCGTAAGTCTTGTTGCAGCGGATTTTTGCCACCCCGGATCCTTGCACTCGATAAACTCCTGGCCACGTCTCTGGGCCTGCTCACTGTCGCTTTCGTTGCAAGCGGCGTGTTCGCAGTGACCATTGGTGCCGCAAAAGCCGATACCTTGTACGACGTTCAGGGTACATCATCAGATGGAGCATTCTCCGGCACATTTACAGTGGACGGCTCGGGGAACGTAAGCAGTGTGAACATTGATTTCCCGGCGCGTTCCTTTTTCGATGTGTTTGTGGAAATATCGCTCCCTACCCCAGGTGTCGATGGCCTGCAGGTAGACAACACTGATAGTCCACTCGATGAATTGACTCTCGATTTCGACTTCGTAAGCCAAGATTTGATCGGATTTATGGGTGGCGCGATAACGGGCGGTTCCATTATTTCGAATGGCATGACCGTTGTGAGCGATATAACCGGCACTATTACCGAAACTCCGCTGCCCGCCGCTCTCCCACTCTTCGCGACCGGCCTCGGGGCAATGGGCTTGCTTGGCTGGCGCAGGAAGCGGAAGAACGCAGCTGCTATCGCAACTGCCTGATCAAAAACCTGATCGGAATTTGAGCGGCCGCCCATGAGACGACCGCTCTTTACGATCAAACGATCGACGATCTCGCATTAATAGACGAGGAAGCGATCACGGAGCTCCACTTCGGCCCAGAGTTAATCCTATCGAGCAGCAGGAACGGCTGAAGCCTTCCACTTCCTGAGAAGGCCCAAGAATCCAAAAATGCCGAGCCCACTAGCTAGCAGCGGCAGAGCGGCCGGCACAGGCGTCGAAGGGAGTCCCGGCTCATTCATAATTACAGGACCCAATGCGCTCCCGATCTGCGGCGACGCCAATGTCAAACCAGGTCCAGTGTCAGAGATTATTATGGGGCCAATGCCAGGACCGGGGTCAGTAATAATGTTTGGTCCCAAGAAACCATCGGGACCAGGGTCATTGATGATTATCGGCCCTAGCGATTCACCGGCAGCACTAGGATCGCGCCCGAAGACATGGCTCAACGAGTCACTAGGGAAAGTAGACGCACAGCCACCGAATCCACCGAGACAAGTATCGATACCGCCGTTAGGTCCGCCTGGTGCAGTTGATATATTGAGCGGCGAAATCCAATCGGCGTGTGAATAGCTATTAAACGAGTTTTGGCCAGCGAAGGCGCCGTTATCGGAAAGGAGGTTCAAATTGAAAGTCGCCGCACACGTTGGCGCACTCAGCGCGGCGCAAAGCGGCAATACTCCTGCCGCGAAGACCGCCACCCTGATCTTCATCGCGCACTCCGAACTCCTACCCCGCCGCAATCAGTCCGACTACCACATCCTCAACAAAGACCGGCTCTCTGACGTTCGTCATGGTTAACGATGGTTGTTTGCTCGGGGCGGCATGATTTGGAGCGAGCAACAGGAGTCCAGAAAAAAGTTCCACTCGCAATCAAGGCGGATTTCTCGCTGAATTAATCGACGACTGCCGTTCCTACGCCGGGTGCACGCCACGTCTCAAACTTTGGTTGCCATTGGTAACTAATTTGAATTTTGAAGAGCCCTGTCTCTTCGGCGGGTGCTGCGCTAAGGCGCGCAATATCATGCCATCTTGCAGTCCAAGCAGCGCCACAGTCGACGCATGAAATTATCCCGACAGGAGATGCGCGGCATTCTCCTCGACCATAACCGGGGACATCCCTGCCCCGCCGACGTCGCAAGACGGATGGTCGCGAAACGCGGGTAAGATTTCTGCGTTAGACCGATAGTCGCTACGAAATTGTCGGACTTAACGACCGCGAATCAAGTAACTGGTTTGCTGGGGTTTGGGCCGGGAACAATGGGTCGACTTGCGTGTTGGCGGTACGGGGTAATCAGCACAGCCTATACTGCGCTGCACAATAAACTGAGCGTTAACACTTTGGGCGGAAGCTGCACCCGGGCGAGGTGATAGTGAAATGCTTTTCTCCGCACTCATAAGCCTACTGATCGGCATCGTGCTTGCGCAACGGTTCAGGGTTTTGATCCTGGCGCCGGCCTTCCTGCTTACTCTCGCCCTGGCCGTCGGCACCGGACTTGCGCGCACCGACGCGGCCTGGTCGATCGGATCGACCGCATTGGTGATCATCGTCGGCCTGCAGATCGGCTATTTGCTCGGCAGCGGGCTGCGGAACGTACTGGTATACATCCGGGCCGGTCGGCCAGGCTCAACGTCTTTTACGAGCTCACTACCGCCTCATCGCCCAGCGCATTGAGCGCTACATTGCGGGCATTCGAGTACGCAACAGACGGCGTATGGACGGTTAGCACCCGCTCAGGACGACGGCTGAATTAGCCGCACGTTCGCAGCGGAACTTTTGCGAAGCTGTCAAAATTATCATTGGCATTAGGCCGGCAGGGCGACCGCCCCATCCCCCCAATATCCCGGCCGCCCAGTCACACAAGCCTAAGCATGAGGCAACGACTAAGCCCCAAGTGCGTACCCGGACTTGGGGCTCTTTTTGGCGGCGGGTTGCAGATTCGCGAAGCGTGAGACTTGTGTTCCGCGAGTGTACCCTGCGCCTGTAGACTATGACGAAAATCTGTGGATTCCCCGCCCTAATTTATCCTCGGTTTCGCCGAATCATACGTTGATGTTGGCGACTACGTCGCTGAGTGCGCTGCTTGATGTCACTGAAGCGCGACGAAGATGATCGCAAAACGGCAATCGCTATCGTATGAAGAATTGTCTCGCTCCAGCCGCGATGAATTAAAACGACTTGTCGAAGCGGACCTGCTCGACGAGCAAACTCGCGTCCGCTGTGTACACCTAGCCAGGTTTTTTGAAAAAGTAAGCCAAATGGCCGGCCCGATGCCACGAAACGAAATTGTCGGAGACGTTCTGTCGGAAGAGGATTTGCAGAGAATCTGGCGGGAAACGGCGGACGAAGCCGCATCGCCACTAACCGTAGCGTGTCGTCCCCTCATTCACTGAGTTCAATATGTGCTGATCACTGTTCTCTCTATTGGGAGGCAATATGAGAGTCCTAAGCGCCGCACTAGTCTGCGCTGCCGTCCTCTACGGATTCGACGCTTATTTCTATAACGGCCGGTATCTCGCTAGTTTGCAGCGCGAGATAGCCGAAATTTATCAGCACTGGTAGGCGTTCACGAAGAACCGTGACCGATTAGCCCGGCACGCTAAACTGCGGGACTTGGTCCCGTTGCAGTGCTCGTTCCCGCACTCAAAGCGTTTGGTCGTATGCGAGCTTAATGCTTGTCTCTGGACGAAAGTCGCGAGAATGCATTCGTCAATTGCCGCGATCGCCATTCGCATCTCTGCCAAATTTGCACGACCGGATCAGCATTGTAACAAACTGATGCCCATAGCTCGCCATAATCCGCGACAGACTGATGCGCCGACCGTCAACTGTCATAGTGATTGCAATGGCCAATACGTTTGCCGGCGGCATCTACGTCGTCGCTACCTCAAAGGGCAACATGACGGTATATTGGGCTGCCGCAACAGAGCAGGCGCAAGCAGTCGCTACTGTGCAGCAGCGTCTTCCACCAGGATGGACTGCCGTACTCACCGATCGGCGGCTAACGCCCGATGAAATTAAGTCCTTGAAACTGCCTCCGGGAGGCGTGCGCCAGCTAAAGTACCGCGGCGTGTTCAACGGAAAATAGCCGACAGCGAAATTCGCCCGCAGCTATTGTCAATCTTCTGTGGCTTCCCGCTTCATGGCGGGTGGCCCATGCTCAATGAATAACGCTGATCAGGCCGCCTGCCCCAACAGAATCCCCAGCGTTCGCTTTTGCTTACGAACGCCGATCGCCTAGGGTGGCGGGAAGCAGCGGGGCTTAGACATCGACGGACGTGGCATCCCAAAAATTCTATACGACGGTTGCCCGTCAACTTTTCCTGGGGACTGCCACGCATTACGGAGCTAATTGAACTGGACTCAAAAAAGTTAGGATACAATTCAGATAGGACGGGGTTGGGTGCATGACATGTTTGGCTGGTTCGAGCGAAAGCCTAAAATTCCCGACGGCATGATTCCATTAGAGAATGCGCCTGTGGCCCAGAACGGAAGGTCCAAGGCTGAGAAGACTGTCGCACTTTTACAAGCTCCATTAGACCGCGATCTTTACAGTCAAGCCTTAAAGGCGAAGGGGCATTTTTCACTCAAGTCAGTGCATGATGAGTATGAGCGGTTGGTTTTGCAAAAGGTGAGGCCCGACGATTCATATCATGACAAGGACGATGGTTCGATAATCAACGATATTTCAAAGAATGAGCAAGGGCAGGATCCGCCTAAGGTTTCGGTAAAATTCGGTCCGTAGAGCATAGTGCGCGGTGATGGTACGCGTATTCGCGTTAGAAAATCTTGGCGGACCAGGGACAGAAACGAAGGTCGAATTACGATGTCGATTGGTCGTCGAAGAGAACAAGGTAACGCCTTTCGTGCATTTGCTTGTGAAGCCGCGCTTTTCGGATCAGAGCAAGAATGCTGCTTCTGTTTTTGCACCCTCTGACGACCTTGACGGTTACAAGATTCTGATCGCCAAAGTGGAGGTAGGGGACACCGGCGTAAACTTTGTAACTTTCGACATACGAGATGGGGAGCATCTCGTGGACGTGCTAAAGCTTGGTAGAGAGATCACGATTGAACTCGCTGAATCCGAATCCAATCGGCTCAGGTATGTAATCCCGCATCTTGCGTTGCCGAATGACACGACATTTTCAGATCGTTACGATTTTTTCAAAGCCTGCACGCTATTGGGGATCGAATTTTCTTGAACCACTTGGCGATGGAAAAGTGCTCGGTGGATCGTCGTCGCCCCGACCTTGACCGACCGTTGCACATGGTCAATGACAGATGGGGACGAGGTGGTGGGCGCACCGGTTCCGAAATTGGGAAAGCGGATTATACATAGGCAGGGCAACAATGAAGAAGTTTGCCACGCAAATTTATGACGCGGTCAAGGCGGGTAAACTTGAACAGCCGTTCGATGCTGCGATGGTAAGGCGAGCTTGTCCTGGCTGGTCGGAAAAAAGCTATGGCGTATTTCTGAGCAAGCATGCTGTTGGCAACGGAGCTAACACAGAACTGTTCGTCCGACTCAGGCCCGGTTTTTACCGGCTGAAAATTGCAGACTGAGACGCCGTTTATTGGCGATTGGCTTGTCCGCTTCGTGCACTTGAAAGTCGTTCTGCCGCGCCGGCTCTATCGTCCGCGAGGCGAAGGATGCCTTAGCACCATTAGGGAGCTGTTAACCATGGCGAGGCACCCTCCTCGCGGGGTAGGAGGGGGGCATCACTCCCAAGTTGGCGGCAGGTTCACTGAGGACTGATGGATTTTTTTGGAAAATGACGACCGAGTCTGAAGTTCAGACAAACGGGGCTGTTCTTCCTGGCTTGATCGAATGCTTGGGAAGACTCGCGACCGATTCGACTGCGCCAACCTTCAACCGACTTGAGGCGATAGACCTATTGCTGCGCCTTGCAATCGGTCCACGCAACCGTCCTGCCAATAGCGTGGATGTTGACGCCAGCTACAACGCTCGAATTGCACTCTCGAAAACTACCAATTTCTTGGACCGAACAATGGCATCAAGCGATAATCGAGCGCGCATTCGCTTGCATGCGGCCAGTTTGGCAAGTCTCGTCGGCAAGCTTCCTGGTTTTACACGCCCGCAGCACGGACCAGTGCAGGGTGAGGAACGCGCCTGTCTCTAGAAAACTTATTTCACTTTAGGGTTTTCGGCCGAAATCTTGCACCTGACGCGATGGCGTCAATGCGATCAGATGTGATCTACGACACAGCGACCTCGCCCGCCCACTGTTAGTATTGAATTTGCAGTATAGGGACAGGGTGTCATGCTTACAAAAAGCGCGTACTTGGTCCGAGAGCGGATCTACCCACTGGCATTGCTTTTCGTGGGTTTGGTGTTCACGTTTGGTTGGATCGGTCTTTTGGGCTACGGGCTTCTCGTGCTCTTAGGCTACTGAGCGGCCGGGAAGGTGGGGCTTAAGCCGCGCTCTGCAGACTTACGCGCCTGCGGCTTCCAGAACAGCGAGCGCCTGCTCTGCAGTTAGTTCTTGCATGCATTGTTTGCAGCTGAACATCCCTAATTCCGATAGATGCATGGGATTGCCGCAACTCGGACACGTCACGAGTTGATCGACGCGCACACCAGCCACTCGAGCGACCTTGCCTTTGCGCCGCGGCCGCACGCGCGTCCGAAATTTCGATTTTATAATCCCCGGTACCCGCATGTAGGCACGTTACTGCCACCCCAATCGCCGAAATGTGATGGCCGACACAAATCCCAGCTTTCCCCCAGCCTCTTGCCGCGCTTTATAACAGCGGCAAATCAAGGCATCCAAAATGGCTTTGCCGCCTCAAATTCGGCCGTGCAACGCGAAATCCCGATATCCTGCAGGCACCGGTCACTGAAACTCTCTAACTCGCTGCGTGACCGATAGTTTTGCCACCACCCCGTAATAAGACGCTTGACATCGCTCCGGTACAGGCCGCGGTCTCGGTGAGCTGTAAAATCCAAGCTTAGCGCGTTCATCACACTCTCCATCATGGAGAAGACCTTCAATTACGCCGTTTATAGCCAACTCGGCCGTAGTAGGACGTGATCAACAGCACAAATCTGCGCTTTTGCAGCCCATTGGAGGCGAGCGATGGGAGTCCAACCAGTTCGGATGGTCGGAGAGCTCAGAGGTAAAGGTGCACGATGAAGCGGCGCGCTGCGTAACCATAATGCGTAACGTAGAGGGCAAATTGCTTCGAGACCTCGAGGTCGGGAGAATTGCTACTGGCGCAGCCTGAAAATAGTGTGCGTGATCAGGTCCCAATCGATTGAGCGCCTCACGTGACAGTTATCTTACCCATTTCCTCTGCCAAACGCTCTGCCATCACGCGTTGCTACCAATGTCACGGCCGCTTCGGCCTCATTCGTCACAGGTTTGCGCTAAAGCACTTTTGCTCAAAACAGTGCCTGGAAAAATATAGGGCTGATGTAGAGCGCTCGCTATCGCGCGTCAAAGCGTGGACAGATTTCCTTTCACGAAAGCGATGATGCCAGTGCTTCAGCGTAAGACGACCGCAATCCGGCTCTTTGGTTTTAGCGTATCAGACTGGCTGATACTCGTTTTTGGTTTGACGTTAAGTGGCCTACTGATGATGGCCCTACTCTAACGAGCACATTCCGGGTCAATAAAGAAGTGAAAAAGGTGCGCGCGAGATTGGCAATTAGCGCGGGCCTTATCTGAAATGAACGCCTAGCCTCTTATCGTCGCGCCATATGACCTTGCAGGTCGTAGGCGCCCGATTTGGCATGATGAATTTAAACAGCGCCGGAATTCCTTGGGTGGTGTGCACTATGAGACAAGCACCAATTTTCGAGAGCGTCCCGATTGTGCATGGGACTTCTTCATTGCCAAGAAGGATCTTTCCGGATTTGACGAGGGACATATGCGGTGTCCTCTAAGAGACCGTCCGTGGGCATCGTCAACGCAAGTAGGTCAAGCACTATCGAGCACGACGATAGTTGGCAAAACTTTCCAGACTGTCAAAACAGGTCGCAAGCAAGCCGGCAAATCTGGGCAAATCTTGGACTCCGCGAATCACGCCTGATCACACGTCCACATCAATAGCATTAGTTTGCTGGCTGTGTCATTTGCGCAACACTTTTTCTTGGGCCAAAGCTTATAGTCCGTGAGACGGGCGACGGTGACAAATCCGTCCCGAACCACAGCGCAGCTGGACCGTGCGTGAACCGCGCAGGAGAGAGTCACATGAAGCGGATATTGCTCGTCGGCGCCTTAGCGTTTGCCACCTACGCCCCGGCATTCGCCGCGGACCTTCCCCCGCCAGCTCCGGTCCCGTATGTGCCCGTCGTGCGAACGTTTAGCTGGTCGGGCTTTTATCTCGGCACCAATGGCGGTTATGGATTTGGCCAAAGCACGTGGAACTCTGCCATAGGCGCGGCCGGCGGCTTTAAGACCGATGGCTGGCTGGCCGGCGTCACGGTCGGCGGCAATTACCAATGGGGCCAATTCGTCATAGGCGTCGAGGGCGATGTCGACTGGCAGAACCTCAGAGGCTCCCAAACCACCGGCCCGTGTGCCGCCGTTGGTATCGGCAGTTGCGCCACCGCCAGCAATTGGCTCAGCACGATCCGCGGCCGCGCCGGCTTCGCCGTCAATCGCGCACTGCTTTACGCCACTGGCGGCGCCGCCTTCACCGACGTGAAGCCCTCGACAGGAGCGTTGCCATACGGTGGCGGCAATGAGCCGGGATGGACCGCAGGCGCCGGCGTCGAGTTCGCCATGACGGACAGTTGGACGGTGAAGCTTGAATATTTGTACGCCAAATTCGAAAATGCCACATGTGCTGCCAGCAGTTGCGCTTTCGCCGCGCCTGCTACTGCCAGCCTCAACGAGAACATAGTTCGCGTCGGCGTGAACTATCTGTTCAACTATTGATAAGCTCAACCTCTCCAAGCGTTCTTTCCGCCCGACACAGGAATTCTCGTTGGACAGAATGACGTTTCCCGACCCGCCGTCCTGGTAACGCCAAAAACATTTCGACATCTTGCTTGAACGATACCGACGCGAGATGCATTGTCACTCGCGCCGCACTTTTTTCTCAGACCACAAAGGTGAAACGATCCACCCGGCAAAGTGGAGAGATTAAGTTCGTTTGACCTCCTGAGTCGCCTGCTGCGCGGGCTCCCGTGCAGAATCCGCCGGTAGACAAGTCTCCGCTGTCATCGCTAAAAATTAGTCGCATCCTAATACTACGGTTGCCGTCGGACACGCTGCCGTGGCAGATTATATTTTTGCACTGCCGTCCGGCTCGCTTTGGTTTCTGCGAAATGCCTATCGTCACTTTCGGCTAAGGAGCGGTAATTGAGCAAGTTGGCGATCGCTGGATGGATTATCTCGGCAGGAGGATTGGCGCTCTGGCTTTACGGATATTTTTCGACCGGCCATCCGCCAATGTTGAATTGGCATGCCTTTAGCCCATGGTGGATTGCCGACTATTTGCCGAACATCAATTCTGAGGTCGGCATGGCACTCATGTTCGCGGGCACCGCCCTCACCTATTGGCCATCACCACGACGCTGATCAGCCTTAAAATCAAGCAGAGGAAGAAAAAGCCGCCTCACGGGCGGCTTCTCCAATTTGCAAAGTTCATTCGAAGATAAGCGGACGCCGCCTGTCGGCGCTTGAATAAGTGGTTAGTCGATCAGCGCTTCAGGTAGACGCGCGACAAAATTACCGCTCCTGCTGTGGCAACAGCGCCTACACCAACACCGATCAACGGCGCCGGGGCCGCTGCCGGGAGGGCCAAGGCCGGCGCGATACCACCAACAAGCACAAGTAAGCTTAATGCGACAGTGGACTTGTTCAGCATAGAATTCTCTCCTCTTATCGCCGCGCGCTTACCAACAGAACGTAACAAGTAATTGGCGCCGGAATATAGACGACGAGTTTCGCCGTTCTCATTTATGGTTAACGGGCATGCCAGCAGCCGCGCGTGCGCTATTCAATCGATTTACTTGGCCTTGGTTGCTGACCCATCTCATCGTTTTTGGGCCGGCGGCACTTTTGCTGATTTTCAGATTTCACGAAGCCGCCATCGACATGGACGCGCTGCCCGAACGGGACGTGCTGCATGCGATGCACATCGACGCGTTTCAGCTGTTGGCTTGGGGCGTAGCTTTCTGCCTGCTGGGCCGGCTCGGCCCACTACGCCAACCGAATGCAGTCGATATCGCCAGTGCAATCATGGTTTGCTCAATCGGCGCCATCAGCTCTGCGGCTGGCCTTGCAACACTGTCGCTCTTTCTCACCATAACCTCCTCTGGTGACGTCCGACGACTTGCTGCCGCGACCGTTTTCGCCGCGCTGTTTGTCCAACAAGCCATAATCCCGATCTTGTACGACCTGCTGGTGCCCACACTGGCCCACCTCGATGCCATGTTGGTCGGTTCGGTCGTCGAGCTCACAATCAACGGGTCGACATGGCAGGGCAACACTATTTCGGTTCCCGGCGATCACGCGATCGAAGTCGTCGCCGGCTGCTGCTCGTTTCGCAACGTTTCGCTCGCGGCGTTGTGCTGGATCGCGCTCACCAAGCTCGAACGGCCCGAATGGCAGCGGCTCGACATCGTCGTTCTGATCGTCGCCGCGGGGTGCCAGATCGCGTTGAACGTCGTGCGGATCTACTTCATGGCGCTATCGGACAACATGTACCTGTATTGGCACACGGGTATGGGCGCTCACATTTTCGCCATCGTCGCGTCGGTTGGTGCCGTTCTTATCAGCGCCTTTGGCGCACGATTTGTATCACTTCACTCCGTCAACGGACCGCTGGCGGCGGCTTCTGCTTGAGACTGCATTCTTACTTACTTAACGTCACAGAGAGCGCTGATCGGACAGTCATCATTTTGAAAATATAAACGATTCCAATAGTTTATATCATACAGACCTAAGAGCCAAACCTAAGAGAATGTTCTCATTTCAATAGGCGATTCGCCGAAATTGCTATTGCACGGCATGGCCATAGGCGCTAGCCTTTCAGTCAGGCGCCGGCATTTGAGTTAGAGTGGGGTTACCCCATGTATACATTTAGAACGTGCGCGGCTGTCATTGCCGCGGTTCTGATTTCCACATCTGGTTCCCAGGCCAGCGGTTTGGGCTACAGTGGAGACTTCACTCTCAGTCTCGATGTGACGGGAGCCACAGGTAACTTTACCGACGTTGTAATCTTTACATCAAATCCTGGGGCAAATCCCCCGACCGGTTCGTCGGCCGGACAATTCACCATTGGTAATGGGACCTTCAATGATCCATTCACGCTCCCCGGACCGTATGACACTACTAGCGTATTGCTTCTGGGTATTAACTCGATAGACGGCGGTTTGGCGCTTTTCTCAAGCAACGATTTTACGGGAGATGAATTTGACGGGAACCCGTTTTTTGCCAGCTACACCGAAGCCAACTTGGTTTCCGATTTGACCTCCCCATCGATGGCTGGGAATATTGAACTAAACAGTTTTGCCACTCTGCTGTTCAACGACTGCCCCTCCACCTGTTTTAACTTCGGCTTCACTGTCGGAAGCGGGTTCGACATAACCGCCTTCTCGACTGGAACGTCGGATGGCACTGGCACGAGCAACTTTGCAGCTGCAGGGGCAACGCCCTTGCCGTCCACATGGACTATGATGCTGATCGGGCTGGCCGGGCTTGGCTTCGTCGCTTATCGTCGGCAGAGGCAGAGCGTTGCCTTTACAGCTGCCTGATCATCACTAGTACTGTTCAAACGGCAAAACCCCGGGCAAAATCCCGGGGTTTTTCATTGTTCGGCATTCGACCCGCGTGGTGGTCGGGATGATGCATCAGGTACGCTTCATCATCGTTTTGACGTTACTGACGCTGGCCGTGCCAATCCGTGCTCCAGCGCAGACAACGGCACCGCCTGAACAGTCCGGTAATTCCCGCAACTCAGTCTGCCAAATAATCGAGTCAGCCGCGAAGGCAAACGCGCTGCCGGTGGACTTCTTTACCCGGGTGATCTGGCAGGAAAGCCGTCTTCGCCCCGACGTGGTCGGGCCTATGACCCGCAGCGGTGAGCGCGCACTCGGCATCGCCCAATTCATGCCGGGCACTGCCGCCGAGCGCAACTTGCTTGAGCCTTTCAATCCCGCCGAAGCGTTGCCAAAATCCGGCGAGTTTCTGGCTGAGTTGCGCGTCCAGTTCGGCAATCTCGGGCTCGCCGCTGCCGCCTATAATGCCGGTCCACGGCGCGTACGCGACTTCCTCGCCGGCTCACGCGACCTGCCGGCGGAGACTCGCAACTACGTGTTGGCGATAACAGGACATCCCATCGAGGATTGGACAACCCCGGTCACGAAGGAGCCCAGTGACGCAAATTCCAGCGAGCGGCACGCCGAGAATACTGGAACGAATTGCCGTGATCTCCTGGCGCAGCTTGAGCGAGCGTCCAATTCAGTTGTCGTGGGCTGGCAGCAGCGCAATGTCCCGAGCTGGTGTAAAGGCCTTCGCCACCCCGACGCCAGCGTGTGTGGGCCAGTTCACTTGGCTGCACTGGTGATAAGGCCAGCCAGCGCAACGGGCCAACAACATAGCCACGTCCACCTTCCCCGCGCCTCGTCCCGGCGAGAAGTCTCGCGGTGAGCGACGTCGCTCAACGTTAGCGCAATGGGGTGAGGTGCATATCGGAAGGTATAAATTTAGCGATCTTGGCAGCTGATACATAAAATCCCGCATAGCCATCCATATATCCGCGGATGCGCACGTTCTCCAGCTGGTAGTGAAATTTCTGCACCATTCCGCTGATGATGCCCAAGAGGCATTTGCGCTCCAAATCAAATAAGCCCGATCCAGAATCTTTTGGACTATCGATGAGAGCATCGAATCGTTGTCGGAGTTGAGGGATAATTGATAGCGGCGATATAATGCGAGCGCGGATCGTTCCTTCTGGAAGAACGTCGACAACTTCTGTACCAACACTTGGCGACCCGATGCAAAGAGGATTGCGTCTGAGCCGCAAACGGATAGGCAGCTTGGTTTCGTCCACAGACAGTAGCGCCAAATCCGTAGTTTCGAACGAGCCTTCCTTGATAACTTTGGCCGGCAGATCTTGACCGGCGATGAGCACCCGCGGGTGCGTGAAGAATGGCCAGTGTCCGACCACGTGCGCTGCGGTGATCACGATGCCTTGGCCAAGATAGATGCCGTACCCGGTAAATTGCTTTTCAAACGGTGGAGTTTTCACGACATTGACGGCGTATATCCGCAAATCATCATCAGTCGACTGCGCACGCACCGACACCGTTAGGAGGCTTGCTATTACAATGGCCGATGCAAAATACGGAGCTTGACGCATAGATCCCCGCGTTCAAATTTTTTTGGCGCAATTCCGAAGTCTAGCAATATTCGTCGCCCCGACAACCATCTTGAAGTGGCCACCGTCTCGTTTTGTGTCTGTAATCAATGTCCAGCCTAGCGCCGGAATCTCGTCCAGATTTTGTCTTCAGCGAGCAGAAAGGCAAGACCGACGCCAATACTTACGCTGAGCGCATCAACGAGAAAATCGCTGAACCGGGCGTGACGGCCTGGTATCAACAGCTGGATTAGCTCGATGGCGGCAGAAAATGCGATCAATCCCAAGATTTGGACCAAGTACCGACTATAGCCAAGTCCGAATGCCAAGCCAGCAGCCAAGAATATGGCCGCGTGCTCGAAGTTGTGGGGCGCAGGTGTGACTGGACGATTTTCTGCTGGGACTACTGACAAAACCACTATGGCAACGAGCAAGAGCCAAGCCACAATCCGAAATAGTCTTCGCATCGCCTCCGCCTGCAATCTCAAAGCTAACCTAACATAGAGCCCTTGCCGCCTCGTTTACAATGCTTGACGAACACCTTCGGACTTTGCCCAGTGCCTAGTATGTCGAGAAGGAGCCATCGTTTGCTAGGCGGCTGCGCGATGCCGCGTAACGTTTGCGCGAATCCTTTAGGGAATTTTCTGCAACCGTTTCACACTCTAGATCGAAGGGCAGTCCCGGTCCCCTATTCCGCGTCCGTCATTTTATTTTGCGGTTCTTTTGAGTGCCGATTAGTAATGAAATTCTGGGCCCGCAGTGTGCCTGAACTCGATAGTGATCCATAGTACCGGCGAGCTCTAGGCAGCGGCGCGAAACGTACCTTCTTGAAATTGGACTCCGATCTCCATTGGACTGCGCCAAACTATTTGACAAAATCGGAGGGTCCGTGCCGCGTCGAAGGATAGATCGAAGCTATCCGGAGTGCACGCGGTGCTAACTAGCACGAGGCGAGCTCCATGCGCGGAGATGTCCCGCACAACGCAGTCGGCGGTGTAAGCGCGTCCAAAAAGTCTGGCCGCTTTGAACACTCGGGTGCGATGAATACGTCGTCGTTCCTGCATGTCGCCATAGTCGCCGCAACAAATTGACTAAAAACCAACGTTCAGTCCACTAAAATGTTAATTTATTTAAACCATTCCGATGAAACGAGCGGGGGGATTGAGTGTTGTCGCATACAAATGGCAAGGTAGATTGATATGCGTGACATTAGGGATCGCAAACGGAGCCTTACGGCACGAGCCGCGTGTGACACGCAGCAAGCGATGCGTTAGGTCTCAGCCAGCGACAAGCGAGCCGCCTGGAATCTCATCATGACTGAGCATTCAGTGCTCGCGGGTCGGCAATTCATTTTTTTGTATGTAAGACCGCCATTGGACCATTCTTTTCGCGCTCGCGATAAAAGCGAATAATTTCCCGTGCCGTCTCGGGCCTCAGCCGTTCAAAGCATGCAAGGCAATAGCCAATCTCGGTTTCGAGAATGATGCGCTTGTCCGCACGCAGCATTAAGATCGCCTTGACGGTGGGCCATGATAGGCCAATGGCCCGCACCAAAGCCAACAACCCGTCGGATCTACGCCCAGTCATCAATCTATCTACATATGATATCGATAGATCGGACATGGCAGCCAGTGCCGACGTCAACTCGGCAAATGCTCCGGTCACGGCAAGCTTTCTCAATTTAACATCGTCGAGTTGATCCGTGCCCGCTGCCGAGTGCTCTGGATCCGGTGCAACGCGATCTGTCGGCGGCGTCAGAACTTCCAATTCTATGCGACTGGAAATTTCCTCGACGACTTCGTGAATCTCCCGGGAAAGCTCTGGATGAACGGCCTGTAATTTCTTACGGACAGATAGGGATGCCCTTGCAAGCAATTGGCGGAATAGATGGGGTGGTATCTCGGTCCGCTCTCCGATCCGCACCGCTAATACATCGTCGTCCTCGGTTCGCCGCACGAGGATTGAAAAGCCGGCATCGGACAGCCTTGCACCGCGGTTTCCCACTGTGCTCATCAAGACCTGTTGGTCGCCGCGTTCGACCAGCACATCTGTAACCGCCTCGCTCAGCTGAAGTCGCTGCGAGATTGCGAGCATATGACCTTGCCCTTTGATCCTGGCATTCTCGACAAGATCTGAGTCGTTAAGACGCGGCGACTGACTCAATACCGGTGCGGCCACCTCGATTGCGTCGTCGAACGCGAGGGCTCGAATCGTTCGAGGAGGTGCGTTCGGGATTGGCGCCAGGCGAATTGAAAGCAGTGCTCTAGCAGAGACCTCGATCTCGGCAGCAAGCCGCACTATGACGTCGTCGAAGAGCGCGACTTCTTCGTCTGAGAGTTGGGTTGCGCCAGCGAGAAAGAGATCGGTTACTCGCCTCAACATTTCGGCGCGGCGGCCGTTTGATCCATTCGCGACGGCGATTTCAATTTCGCTAATAAATTTTAAATCGGCGTTCATCGACGGGACCGGCGCGCTCGAGCCAATCCGGAAAAGCATGTCAGCGGCAGACCATATCGGCTAAGACCGCTTGCCCGACGAACAAGCGCGGCAGCTGAAACGAACCCACTTTTCGGCGATCTGATCACAGTCGGCCCCCAATGACAGCCTCTCCCCAACGAGTAAACATAAGGTTTACAATTAGTGACTGTTTGCGCGGCCAACTCTAATCCGGTGCCTCCCTAGTTGACGCCCCTCATGCGAAGCCGGGTTTCCGAAGTTATGTCGTGCTTTGCCGCGTCGGCACTGGCGCAGGCTGCGCACCGCACTGCTGGCCGTGTTTGACTACCTGCCCGGTGGTCCAAATCGTACCAGAGCCGGCTAGGCCCTTCAGTGGCCACGCCAGGCCGAACAATGAGGTTCCTAGAAAGGCCCCCCGGCTCGGCCTCGCTCCGTTTCTCTCACGCTGCCCCCCGCACCAGGAAGGCCCTGTCGTCTTCCATGATTGTCCCGGCATCCGAGGCGCCAACGAAGGGGCGGCGCCTCCGCCCGTCCCTCAAGCCGCTGACCAGGCCAAATCAGGGTGGCTCGCGCCCATCCGGTGGAGTGCCTTACAGCTCGCCAATCAGTCCTCAGTCGTCGGCGTCACCACCATCCGCCGGCCAGAACTCGCCGAAAACGAGACCAAGTTCACCCGAGTCAATGATCAGGCGATCCGCCGAACACTTGAGGCCGCGGGGGGTCGAATTCATCGATGCCAATGGCGGGGGACCGCGGGCCCGGCTTTCGCCCAACGTTTTATCGATGAGGCTGCAAACAAGGTGCCCTAAAACGGGAACGCAAGAAGCCTATCGCGCTTGGCTTTTTTCACGACCATCGTCAGGTCGAGATTTCGACAACTCGTTGGTGTGGCCCAAACCGTGCTGAACAGCTGATCGACGGAGTTTCGGCACGTAATATTTGCCGATTTGGACCATCGGGCGCGGCTTGACGAGAATGGACACCAGGCGCTCGCGCAACGCTCCGGGAGAGGTCGGCTTGCATAGGAACTCGTGAACGCCCAGGCGGATTGCTTCGTTCACACGCGAGCGATCAGCGCCAGCCGTGAGCAGGATCATTGGCAGGTCAGGCTTCGGAAACACGCCCGGCGATCGAACGATTCGTATGATATCATGGCCATTCACCAAAGGCATTTCCCAATCCAGGATCGCGACATCGGGATTGGCAGTGCGAATGATATCGAGCGCGACAACACCGTCCGCGGCCTCGTATATCGACTTCGCCCCAATATTCATCAACATCATACGCGTGAGCTTCCGCGCGTGCTGATTTTGATCCGCCACAACAATGTTGAGACGTTCGATGAGTTTTTGAATTTCCTTGGCGGACATGTCGTGAGGGCGCACTCAACATCGATGACTGCCCTTTTTAATCAATGGAAGCTGTTACTTTAATGAATCATTCCGCTCAATTTTTCTCGACCTTGCCCCTCTGATTGACATGATGCCTAAGGCTGCAAGCCAGCCGGCACCGGCGGCGCTTCGTGTATCAGGGTAATGGTTACGCGGCGGTTCGGCGCCAGGGAGCGGTCCTCCGGGAACAGCGGATCGGTGTCGGCTTTGCCGGCCACCTTGTAGATGTTGGCGGAGGGATAACCCTCCTCTTCCAGGATTTGGCGCACCGTATTGGCCCGGTCGATCGAAAGATTCCACGGCCCATAGTCCGAAGGCGGCGGCGTCGGCGAGGCGGATGTGTGGCCGGTTATGGAAATCCGGTACGGCGCCGCCTTGAGCGGCTCGGCTATCTTCCGAATGAGCTTCCGCGTGCTTTCGTACGGCTCCCTGGACCCTTCTGGAAACATCGATCTGCCATCTTGGTCGACGATGTTAATATCGAGCCCTTCTATGCGCTCTTCAATCATGATGTGCTTGGAAGCCTCCGTCAGTTCAGGCATGGCCTGCAACGCTTGGCGCAACGATGCCGCCGCGAGAGCAAAGGCTTTGTCATTCGACAAGCCCGACCCCTTTTCGTCCGGCGTCGGCGTGATCGAGGAGTTCATCGACCTCGAAAACGGGCTTCCAGCTCGCGGGTCTGTATGACCCGAAGTTGCCCACGAGAGACCGAAATCTATTCTGATATGACTGCCACGTTCCTAGGCTAAGAGCTGCGACGCCAAAGACGAATACGAATGCGAATCCCCAGCGCGCTATCCTTCGAAGTCTTCTCGTCCTTTTTACACGCGCTCTCATAGTCGGTGATGCTTTGTCACGCGCTTCATGCTGATGCTGAAACGAGGTCCGTCGATCAACACTCTTTCAAAAATTGGTGCTTGTCTTCTAGTAGAGACCACTCGTGGTATCCGGGAGGTGTTTGAGCTTATCCTGCCAAATCGACGCCCCAGATCTTGCAAAGTGATGTGGCGCGACGATGCAAGATTGGAAGTTCACTTTCGGCAGATTTAGTCTGATCGCCGCGCGATTGGAACATCATCTCCGAGCGACGCGAGCCGCGGCCAGTCCTCATTGTCCGGCGCACTACCGGACCGTGGACCGCCGACTTAGCGAATCTGCAAGCCGACCCGGGCCAGCAACTCGATCCGAACAAGGATGCGCAGACCGGCCTGGTGGCCTCGCCGTGATGGCAATCCTGAAGTTGGTGCCCACAGCATTCAACTGACCAAGCGCGAATAAAATCTTAGTGCTTTTGATTTGCATTTTGCAATGATTCAAGGTCGTCCAGTTTTGTTTTTGCCGCTTTGAGACCCTGATCGGCAGCTTTGCGAAACCACGCGGTGGCTTGAGCATCGTCCTGCGGAACGCCTCGACCATTCTCGTATGCAAGACCGAGGCTGTACCGAGCGTCCGCGAGTCCCTGTTCAGCGGCTTTGCGATACCAAGCTACGGCTTGCTGATCGTCTTGGGCAACGCCCTTACCATTCGCGTACATTGCGCCGAGATTGTATTGCGCGAACGCATATCCCTGGTCAGCAGCTTTGCGGAACCATGCCACGGCTAGCTGATCGTCATGGGGGACGCCATCACCGTTCTGATACATGAAACCGAGCCTATCTTGCGATGGCGCGTATCCCAGATCGGCAGCTTTGCGGAACCATGCCACCGCCTGCGCGGCGTCTATAGGAACGCCGTCTCCGTTCAGGTATATAAAGCCGAGCCTGTCTTGCGCGGGCGCATATCCCTGATCAGCAGCTTTGCGGAACCATGCGACGGCTTGTAAATCGTCTTTGGGGACTCCATCGCCATTCTGGTACATAAAACCTAGCTTGTTTTGCGCAACTGCATATCCCTGATCTGCAGCCTTACGGAACCAGGCGGCGGCTTGCTGTTCGTCCATGAGAACGCCCCGACCGTCCAAGTAAGCGTGACCGAGCGCGTCTTGCGCAGCTGCGTATCCCTGATCAGCTGCTTTGCGCGCCCAAAAGACGTACTGCTGATCGTCTCTGGGAACGCCTATCCCACGCGCGTACAGCAAACCTAGCGCAAGCTGCGCCGCCGCATAGTTTTGATCAGCAGCCCTGCGGTATTGCTGGGCCGCATTTGTAAGTTTATTGGCTTTTTCATATGCCCGACCGAGTTGATAGGCCAGACGCATGCTGCTCGGATATTTTCGCACCGCATCCTCGCACGCGGGGAAAGCCAGAGCGATATTCAGGTTTGCAAAGTCTACACCCGTGGCATTGCGCTGAGGATCAAGCGCATCCGCGGCATGTGTATCGCAATCCGTGACGACGTCTTGCGCAAATGCACTCGTACCTAAAACGAATTGCAGAAAGCCAAAAAATGCGAGCCATAGCGGCATCGCCTTCTCCAAAGGTTTCGTTATTTTCGCTTGTAAAGTATCGAAACAGTGATGTGAAGTTCAGTCAAGGCATCGTCGCGGTGAACCAATACAGACCGTTCTTTGCAAGCGTTTCAGATTTGAGCTAGAGATTATCCGAGCTCTGATGAGCGACATCGATCCCCGATGCCCCATTGTGACAGCGTCTATAAAGTAGAATCGAAATGGATCAGAGCGCGGAGGGTGACGTGGTGCCTTCGCGCGGCGTCGATGCGCGGTGCGCATCCGGCGTCGGCGTGAGCGCGAATTGCTTGACGCCGGTTTGATCGAGCACGAACAGCGGAACCGTCCGACGCATCTCTCTGTCCTCGACAAGCGTCAGCCAGCGATTGTCGAGAATGATCCAGTCTCCGTTGAGACGGGTGGCAACGACGGCGTGATCCTCGCCGAACGCGAGATCACGTACAACGACAAGCCTTACATCTTCTGCGGCGATACCCGCTTGTATGAGCGCAACATATTTGGCGATAGCATAATCCTCGCAGTCACCGCGACCTGTGGTAAACGTTTCCAACGGACTGCTCCACCGATCGATCACACCCCACTGGGCGAGATCGCTCATAGGGCGGATCGCCAGATTGATCGCACGGTTGATGATTCCGATGCGGGCGCGACCGGTCTGCGCTCTGCCTTGGGCAATGATAGCCATGAAATTCCGCGCTGCCGCTGGACACAGTTCCGCGCTCGCCCGGCATCGCGATAGTATGTTACTCTCAGCTTGGATATTGGCCTCGACGCCGTTCCATTTCGACAGAATCCCTCCGCTCGCCAGCGGTACCGTGTCTAAACCGAACGGTTCGGCCAAGACCGGTGCCTTGATGGCATTTTCGGCCGCAGCGGGTGATTTAATAGACGGTCCTGCGGCATCGAGCGCCGCGACTTTTACCTGCGTCTGGGAATCTTGTATCTGATCTGAAGTCTGATCCGAACCCTGGCCTGGGATCTGACCCTGTCCCTGGTCGTGCGTCGTTTCGATGGCGACAGACGCTGCCGGCGCATTGCTATCGGCGAATGCTTCGGTCTCGCGGCTGGAGAACACCGGCGATACGAGAAAGAATACAGCAACGCCGCATGCCGCAACGCGACAGAACATTTTGACGTCCCTGAACGCCCGGATGCGGCGCTTGAGTGCGCTCTGCCGGTTTTTTGTTCGGGGACGTCATAATCCTGCGGGCGCTGCAGGCCGGTTAAGGCGACAACCTTCCGGGTGAATGATCGAGAACAGCGTGCTGAAAGCACTGCGCCATTGCTAACAATTTTATTGATCGTGTTTTCACATGACGAGCAGATGATATATTGTCCAATTATAACCAATAAGATACACTATAAAATTTGGTAATAATATAAAATTTGGTAATAAAATGAAATTCGATTGCACAGGTGATTGCGTAATCAGTGCAGGAATGTGACGCTCGACGCAATTTGGTGGAATTGGCTAATGGTCGTCGAGATATCCGTAGCGTCGTGGTGGGCGGGATCGAACATGATCTCGGGGACAATATGTTCCGGGGCAAACGTCGACAGTTGCGCGATGTGTTGTACGTTGCTGGATCCGAAGACCGTCGCATGGCCATCGGAATTATGGACGTTATCGTTGCCGAGATTGGGATGGAAGACGAAGTTGTCTGCGCTGACCGCCGACGTGAATGGCGACGGCGTCACAATGGCCGGAACATTGGTATGGTCTCCGCCGAGCGGAGTAACGTGGTCCCCACCAAGCGCAGGTGAACCGGGCGTCGCAGTGCTAGAATGATCGCCGCCGCTGAGCATGAGCATGTCTGTGGCGGATGACTCGGTGCTCTGACCGCTCGTCAGCACATTCAGGAGCGATGAAAGCGCTGCGTGGGTGAAGCCACCGTTCGATTCATGCTCGATTTGGCCACTTGCGTCCGCCAAGGTTGAAATCCCGCCCGCGAAGTCCGTCGACGAAACGATATCGTGTTCGCCGCCATGTGCGGACGGACTCATTGATGGAACAAGAGTCTTGTCATCGCCAAAGGGAGACGAGGACGAATCGGTCGAAAGTGAGAGTTGGCCGCTGCCGAAGCTATGTGCATTTTCGGCGACCGTGCCCGCTCCGGACGTCGCGCTCATCAGATAGCCTGCCGACCCCTTCGAAGAGGCCAGATCTGTCGAAAACGCCAGCTGATCAATGCCCAGGCTCAATCCATGATCGAAACCGGAGCCTGCGGTGGTCGTCGCACTCGATGCGTGGTCGGACGAGCCCGCCGATGGCGGATCGTAGATGTATGTTTTGCCGCCCGATGATGTAACGACCAGAGCACCGCTGAAATCATCGAACGTAAGTTTAACGACATCGCCCTGCGCGTCCAAGAGCGTCAAAATCTGATTGCCCCCGCTGAATTGCACCAAATAAAACTTATCCGTGAAGCCGAGCAATTCCACCCCGTCAGAATTAGCGGCGTCAGCAGCGGTTCCGGAAAATCCTGAAATCTGGCCGGAGAAATGCTCCGCATTGCCGAGAATGAGCTCGCCGTAACCCTTGCCGCCGTCGAGGCTGTTGTCGAAAGTGACATTCACGTTAGAGGCGGCGTCGAATTCGAGCGTACCGTGCTGGATTGTGGCCGTGCCGCCCCCACTGACCGCGCCATGGATGTCGAGCACACCGTCGGAGCCGACAAAGAGCAGGCCGTTATGGTTGTTGACAGCGCCCGCGATGGTCAGCGACGCCGCGACCGCACCGCCACCGACCTCGATCTCGCCCGTATTAGTCAAGGTGCCGGAAATGTTGATCGTACTGGTGCCGCTGGTGACGTCGAGCACGCTGCCGCTATTGATCGTCATCGTGCCGCCGCCTTGGATCGCCGTGCCGCCGTCCAGCGTCAGCACGCCAGACGCTACATAAATGCCGGCGTTGGCCCCGGTGCCGGTGTTGTCATCGTCCACCACCACGCCGTTCAGCGTCGCGCCGGTCCCGGCCGTGTCAGTTATTTGAAGCTG
>Ga0181518_10000835_pt1 | contig 32825 bp, 31 predicted proteins | sample PEATcosm2014_Bin_28_FD_119751 | JGI IMG/M metagenome (GOLD analysis project Ga0181518, IMG submission 119751) | Peatland microbial communities from MTU Mesocosm Facility, Houghton, MI, USA - PEATcosm2014_Bin01_60_metaG | ecosystem: Environmental > Terrestrial > Soil > Wetlands > Peat | place...
CCCTCCATTGTGTTAGAGAACCGCAGCCGCCGTCCAAATCGATCTTGATTCATGCCGATGCTAATCTACTGCAAAGGCAGAGTTTGCCGCAACCAGCCATATCAATGTTGGGACAGCCATGCTTCCGACCATATCTTCGATAGACCTGCGACCTTCTCGTCGAGGGTTAACTCAGAGTGACTATTCGGACGCGCGGTATGGAGCATCAATGCAGGCGACTTCGTGGCAGCGAGATGCATTTGCCCTCCAACAAATAGCCATTATCCGGCAAGTATTATCGATTGTCAATAAATATTTTGTGTATTTCGATAAAGGCACCTGATGAAAGAAGCAATGTCGGTCTACGGCGGCAAACATGCAATAAGCCGTCAAGACGGCCTCGGCCGGTCTCGGCCGGACGCTTACACCTTTCCTTGTGACGGCGCGGGAACCCCGATTGTGTTCGATTCGGAGGTTTCGCGACTACACGGCCAGTGGACGGCTGGGCGTACGCAGTGTGGATACCCTCGTTGGAAAGGAAAGCACTATGAAACCGCAAAGAAGCGCACGCAGAAGTCTCCCAAGAGCGCTACGGCGACCGGAAACAAGCCCGCGGGATGCACGGACGAGGAACGGGGCGCGATGAGGGAGCGCGTCCAAGAGCTGAAAGCGGAGGCGCGGCGGGCCGCGCGCCGGCGCGGCGAACGGGGAGAACGCGGTCCTCGCAAAGATCGCCCAGCTACCGCAGCCGGATCGCGCCATGGCCGAGCGGCTCCATGCGATCATCAAAGCCAACGCGCCAGCCCTCTCGTCGAAAACTTGGTACGGGATGCCCGCCTCAAGGCAGGAATCGAACTAAGTGTTCCGCTTTAATAACTGTAAAGTATTTCGATCTGGGACGCATAATGTTGCCAAAGCGGCAACATTATGGGTCCAGTCACATGCGGCTCCGCACAGTAAGTGTTCCAGCATGGCTGGGGGTGCGGCGAAAGCGCGGCTATAATGGAGACGTCGTGGCCAAACCCAAAGAGCTCGAGGTGCGCCTGGAGCGCACGGAACAGCAACTACGCCTCTTCCAGAAGATCAGCCGGTTCATGGTACGCGAAATGAGCTTGCAGGAGGTTCTGCAAGGGGTGGTTTCGTTGGTGGTGGAGTACACGCAGTGCGATTCCTGCCTGGTGTACCTGGCGGATGGCGAGGACCTGGTGTTGTGCGCCTCCAACACGCCGCACCCTTCCACTATCGGCAAGGTGCGGCTGCGGCGCAAGGAAGGTCTCACGGGCTGGGTGGCCAGCGAGCGGCGCCTGGTGGCAATCTCGCGCGAGGCTTACAAGGACCCGCGCTTCAAGAAGTTCGGGGAGCTGCCCGAAGACACGTATGAGGCTTTTCTGTCGTCTCCGGTGATCGCGCGCAATCGCGTGGTTGGGGTTATCAACGTGCAACACCGCATGCCGCACCAGCACACCGGGAGCGAGATGGAAGTGCTGACCACGGTCGGCGAACAGATCGGCTGCGTGCTGGTGCTGGCCCGCATGTCGCCGGACGCGGTGGATTCGGCGAACCATGTGGACCTGGTGCTTTCCTCGGGCCCCGTTTCGATGAAACAATAGGATCGTGAGCTTTGGCCTGACTCGATGGGCCAGCGCGGTGGCGGCGTCCGTGGCGCTGGCGGCTCCGCTCGCCGGCCAGCGCTGGGAAACGAAGTACTTCTATGATGAGGACAAGTCAGGCCTGGTCTTTACGGACCTAGCTTTCCCTTCGGCACAGCGCGGCGTGGCGGTGGGCTTCATCACCGATGGAAAGCGCGAGGAGCCGGTCTCGCTGGTGACCTCGGATTCCGGCGAGCACTGGCAGCGGCTGCCGCTCGCGGAGATGCCGATATCCTTGTTCTTTCTCAATGCGAACCTGGGCTGGCTGGCGACCACCAAGGGTCTTTGGCGAACCACGGACACCGGCCGGAACTGGGTCAAACTGGCCAAGCCGCCGGCGGAAATCCTCCGCGTCTCGTTTCTCGACGAAAAAAACGGGTGGGCGGTGGGCGCGCGGAAGTCGGTTCTGGAAACGCACGACGGGGCGCAACATTGGAAGCCGGTGGCAGCGGCCGCGGTACCGCCGGGCGACCCGCTTTACAGCGCCTACACGTGGATTGCTTTCGCCAATCCGAATACCGCGCTGATCACCGGTTGGAACATACCGGAGCGCCGCTGGGGCAACCAGGCGCCCGATTGGATGGACCCCGAGGCGGCGCTGCTGCGCTCCGACCTGCCCCACCTGAATTACACCCTGAACACGCACGACGGTGGCAAGACCTGGAGTTCCCATGCGGCCTCGTTGTTCGGCGAGATGGAGCGAGTGCGTCTCCTGCCGGACGGACGCGGCCTGGGGCTGACCGTATACTCGCAAGGCTTCCACTACCCGAGCGAGGTCTACCGCATCAACTGGCACACCGGCGGGAACGTCAGCATTTACAAGCCGCAGGACTTCGCCGTCAGCGACATCTGGCTGGCTCCGAATGGCGCGGCCTACCTGGCCGGCACGCTCGTACGGGGGGAAATGCGCGATGTGATCCCGGGCAAAGTGCGGGTGGTGTCCAGCACGGATTACATCCAGTGGAAAGCGATGGACGTGGATTACCGCGCCGAAGGCCACCGCGCGATCCTGGCGGCGGTAAATGAAGACAATATGTGGATCGCCACGGACATGGGTATGATCCTGAAACTGGCGCCGGCCCGGTAAACTCTTTGCGATTTTGAGATCCGGTTCCCTTCCCAACAGCCGCGCCTGGGGTTATAATCCAACTGATTCACAGCCGGATTTTTTGGGAGGACAATTGCCATGAACCGATGTGGTCTTTTGATCGCGGTTTTGCTGATTGCCGGAGCCGCCGTTGCCGCGGCCCAGGACGTGGATACAAGCTATCAGAATTTGCAGGACGCGGTAGCCAAGAAGGATGTCGAGACGATCAAGAAGCTGGCTGCGGAAACCAGCGCCCTGGCGCGCCAGGAGATCGCGAAGCCGGGCGATACCAGCGACCCGGATGCGGCGAAGAAACGCCTCGATGACTTGCACGCCATCGACACCTACACCGAATATGCGCTTTACGCTACCGCCGCGCAGTCCGAAGCGCCCGTAATGGTGGACCTGATTGCCACGCTGGAGAAGCAGAACCCCAAGAGCAAATATCTGGACCTGGGCTATGGGCCATACCTCGCGGCTCTCGCCAAGACCGGCGCCACAGCGAAGATTCCGGAGATTGCCGAGAAAGCCCTGGCGAACTTCCCCGAGAATCCATACCTGCTGGACCCCCTTGCCCGCAACGCGGCTTCGCATGGACAGAACGATCGCACTATAGCCTATTCCACACGCCTCATCGCGCTGTGGAACTCGCATCCCAAGCCGCCGGAAGGGGTGAGCGAAGCCGAATGGAACCGCGAGCGCGACGCGACGCTCGGCCCCTCATATTACATGGCGGGCCTGGCCTATGCCGCCACCTCGCGCTGGGTGGATGCCGACAAGAACCTGCGCGCGGCGCTGCCTTACGCCAAAGGCAATACAACGATGTATGCGAACGCGCTGTTCCAGCTCGGTATCGCCAACTACCAGTATGGCAAGATGACCATGAGCAAGGCCAGGGTATTGGAAGGCGCTAAGTTCAGCGAGCAGTGCGCCGCGATTCAAAGCAGCGTGACGCAGCAGGCCTGGCACAATGCCCAGGCCATGAAGAACGAAGCCGCCACCATGCGCTGACGCGTTGGTTGGTGGGGCATGCTTTAGCTTGCCCGTTTACTGTTTTTTTGATTTGCAGGGCAAGCGAAAGCGTGCCCCACCCTAAACTCGTGGCTACTCGAAGAATCCTCGTGACCGGCGGCGCCGGATACATTGGCTCGCATACGGTCCGTCTGCTGCTCGAACGCGGGTACGACGTGGCGGTGGTGGACAACCTTTCGAAAGGGTACCGGCAAAATGTGCCAGCCGGGCGCCTGTACGAAATGGATGTGGCCGGCACCAGCGCGCTCACCGGGTTGATGCGGCAACTGAAGACCGAGGCGGTGGTGCATTTTGCGGCCCTCATCGCGGTGGGCGAATCGATGGCGGAGCCGGAGCGGTATTTCGTCAACAACGTGGCGGGTTCGCTATCGCTGCTGGACGCCATGGTGGGCGCGGGCGTGAAGCATATGGTGTTCTCGTCCACCGCCGCCGTGTACGGCAATCCGCACGCGGTTCCGATTCTGGAAACCTTCCCCATTCAGGCGTTAAATCCGTACGGCGAATCGAAGGTGATGGTGGAAACGGCGCTCGGCTGGTTCGACCGTATCCACCATCTGACCAGCGTCTGCCTGCGTTATTTCAACGCCGCCGGCGCCGCGCCCGATGGCGCGCTGGGCGAACAGCACGAGCCGGAAACGCACCTCATCCCGCTCATTCTGCGTGCCGTGCTCACCGGCCAACCGGTGACGGTTTTCGGCGAAGATTATGATACGCCGGACGGAACCTGTATCCGCGATTACATCCACGTGGAGGATCTGGCCGAAGCTCACATTCTGGCGCTGGAACACCTGCTGGCCGGGGGCGCGAGCGACCAGTTCAACGTGGGAACCGGCTCCGGCCATTCGGTGAGAGAAGTAATTCGGACGGTGGAGGAAGTCACCGGGCGGAAAGTGCCGTACGTGATGGGAACGCGGCGTGCGGGTGACGCGGCGAGCCTGGTGGCAAGCTCCAGCAAGCTGCGGGCCAAGCTGGGCTGGCAGCCGCGCTCGAGCGACTTGAAGACCATCGTAACGCACGCCTGGGATTTCGCGCGGCAGCACGGATCGCCCTCCGACGCGGGACCTTAAAGCGCGATGAAACCGGCATTCTTCAAATCGGCGGCGGACTTTCGCGAGTGGCTCGATCAGCACCACGCGACCGCGCGCGAGCTGCTGGCCGGGTTCTACCGGAAAGAGTCGGGCCGCGGCGGCATCGCCTATCCGGAGGCGCTGGACGAAGCGCTCTCGTTCGGCTGGATCGACGGTGTCCGCAAACGAATCAATGCGGAGGCGTATACGATCCGGTTCACGCCGCGGAAACCGGGCAGCACCTGGAGCGCGGTAAACATCGAGCGGGTTCGCGAGCTTATCTCCCGAGGGCTGGTGAAGCCGCCAGGGCTCCGCGTCTTTAACGAACGCGACGAGCGGAAGACGCGGCAGTACTCCAACGAACGCGAGCAGTCACAGCTCGATCCTGCGCTCCCTGCGGCCTTGCGTGCCAACCCGAAGGCCTCGGCGTTTTTCGAGGCACAGCCTCCCGGCTACCGGAAAATCGCGGCCTTCTGGGTGATGAGCGCCAAGAAAGAAGAGACGCGCACGCGCCGGCTGGCCCATCTCATCGAGCTATCGGCGAGCGAGACCCGTATCGATCTCCTCAACCCGAATCGGAAATAAGAGTTCCGCAGGTGGGAAGTAACTTGCCTTTGTTTTCGTGCGCCTGCACCAGTTACCATCTTGGTCTGGTCGTGCTTTTCCGTGGATAAAACGATACAGCCTTCAAACAACGGCGACGGGCGAACGCGGGGCAGGAAAGGCGCTTCGCTTTATCTGATCGTGCTGCTCGCCGGCGCCGCGGTCTATTGCGGCACGATGATATCGCCGCCCTCGTTGATGGACGATGTGGACGCGGTGCAAGCGCAGATTGCGCGCAATATGCTGCGGTCGGGCGACTGGGTGACCGCGCGGCTGGACGGCATCCCCTACCTCGAAAAAGCGCCGCTCATTTACTGGCTGATCGGCGGCTGCTTCAAGCTTTTCGGCGCGTACGATTGGGTGGCGAGGATTCCGGTGGCGCTGTCCGCGGTGCTGCTCTGCTGGCTCACCGCTGCGTTCGGCGGGTGGGCGTTCGGCCGGCGCGCGGGGACTCTGGCCGGCGTGGTGATGGCCACTTCGGCGGGACTTTTCCTGTTCACCCGCATCCTGATTCCGGACGTGATGCTGACCGCGGCCATCGCGCTTGCGATGTGGGCGTTTCTCCGCGCCCTGGACGACCAAGAGCCGCATCCGCGCCGCTGGGCCATGGCGCTGGCTGCCAGCCTGGGCGTGGGGATGCTGCTCAAGAGCACGGTGGGAGTGCTGTTTCCAGTGGCGGCGGCCTTGATTTATCTGGGCCTCACCGGACAATTGTTTTCGCGCGCGGTGTGGAGGCGGCTGCACCCGTTCTCCGGTGCCGCGGTGGCGCTCGTCATTGCCGCCCCGTGGCACGTGCTGGCGACGCTGCGCAATCCCCCGTATTTCGATTTCACGCTGCGCAGCCTTCCCGGCCAATACCACGGCTTCCTGTGGTTTTATTTCATGAATGAGCAGGTGCTGCGTTTCCTGAACCTGCGCTATCCGCGCGATTACGACACGGTGCCGCTCGCCTACTTCTGGCTGTTTCATCTGCTCTGGCTGTTTCCCTGGAGCGTGTACCTTCCGGCGGTGGCGAAGCTGCGGTTCCGGCCAGTGGATCGCGCCGGGCGGGCGCGCCTGCTGGCGCTCTGCTGGATCGGCTTCGTGCTGGTCTTCTTCAGTTTCTCGACCACCCAGGAGTATTACTCGATGCCTTGCTATCCGGCGCTGGCGTTGCTGCTGGGCGCTGGGATGGCCGATGGTGGCGCGTGGGTCAAAAGGGGAACGCGGGCGCTCCAGGTGGTGGCCGGAGCGGCGGGCGCGGTGACGCTGGCGCTGGCCTGGCTGGTGCGTAACACGCCCGCGCCGGGCGATATCTCGGTGGCGCTGTCGCGGCATCCCGGCGCCTACAAATTGTCGCTCGGCCACATGGAAGACCTTACGCTTTCTTCGCTGGCCTATTTGCGGCTGCCGCTGGTGCTGGCGGGCGTGGCGTTTCTGCTGGGCGCGTTTCTCCCGGCCGCGCTCGGGCGCGTGCGGCGCCTCGGCAAAGACACGGCGGCATTTCTGGCGGCCGCACTGATGATGATAGTCTTCTTTCATGCGGCGCGGCTGGCGATGGTGACTTTTGATCCCTACCTGTCGTCGCGCCCGCTGGCCGATGCGTTGTTGCGCGCGCCCCAAGGAAAGCTGGTGGTGGAGGGCCACGACTACCCGTTCTCTTCCGTGATCTTTTACGCCGGCCGCGACGCGCTGCTGTTGAACGGACGCCGCCAGAACCTGGTGTACGGTTCCTACGCTCCGGGCGCTCCCAACGTTTTCCTCGACGATGCCGGTTGGAAGGCCCTCTGGCTGAAAAGCGAGCGCTGCTACCTGGTGACCAAAGAGACCCAGCGGCAGCGCCTGGAACGCCTGGTGGGCCCGGCCGCATTGCACGTTGTCGTCTCGAGCGGCGGCAAACTGCTGCTATCGAACCAGGAACCGCAGCCGGAGTAAAACCGGCGCCTGTGCTAAAATACACCCCAGGGAACGCAACGTCTGGGGGGGATTATGGGCTTGGTTCGCTCCGCATGGGGATGGCTCCGGCGGCAAGTTGTTGAAGACGTTCCGGCGGGTGACGCTCTCTGTGAATTCGACTGCCGGAAGCCGCAATGCTACGAAGGCGAGTGGGAGACCTGTGCGCGGCGGCTGCAAAACGCGGCGGGAGAATTGATGCCATTGCGAGAGCCGGCGTCGGACCCTACTCCCGAACGAAGCGTCGGGGGCGACGGCGGGCGAGTGTGAGCGTCTCCAGCGTCCCGGCGACTAGCCCACTACGGTTGGCGCAACGAACTCAGCCGCCCGTGCGTACTCATCTAAGCATCACAATTCAGAAAGAGGTGTGACGGTGTCTTTGGACCGCACCCTGGGTCGCGCCGGCTTGGCGCTAATCGCCCTCCTGATGGCGTCGCCCATCGGATTCTGCCAGACATATCCCGGACAATATCCTCCGGGTCAATACCCGCCCGGACAATACCCGCCCGGACAATATCCGTATCCAACCGACCCGACCATGCGGCTTCCCGGCGGAGTTCCCGTCAGCGTTCCGCCACTCCAGCTTCCCAAGCGCGGTTCCAAGGACAAACAGAGCGACGATTCCACCAAGATGAGCCTGCTCGGCGTGGATGGCACGCTTCGCGAACTCCGCGAAAAGGACCTGTTTCTGGAAACCCCCAAGCACCTGTTGCGGTTCCGCATGCTTGCCAAGACGGAATTCAAGAACAAGGCCGGCGAACCGGTGCGCGATTCCCTGCTGAAGCCCGGCGACCAGCTTCAGGTTGAGGCGAGCAAGATTGACCCGGAGACAGCCATTCGCGTCGTGCTGATCCGCGCCCGCACACCGGCGGAGCGCACCGCCGCGGAGCTTCCGTTCGACCACGATTCGGCGCAGACTCCGGTCGAGGCCGACATGCGGCCCGCCGGTACGATTGAGGTCGCGAACGCCGAACCCGCCGCTGGCGCAAGCTCAGGTGGACCCGCACCCGAAGCGACTGCGACCCCTCCGCGCCGCCCGGATTTGGAGCGTGACGAAGGCGCCACCAATTCGCCAACCGGCTATAGAACCCCAATCAACGCCGTCGACCAAGTGGTTGCGGACGCCCGCCGCGCCGCCGAAGCTTTCATGGAAGAGATCCCCAACTTCATCGTCCAGCAGCAGACCACCCGCTACCACAGCTTCTCCAATGGCGCGCAATGGCATGCGGACGGCTTGGTAAGCGCGGATGTGGTGTGCGTGAACGACGTGGAGGAGTATCGCAACATCCTGGTCGATGGAAAACCAGCCCCGGCCCCGGTGGAGAAAACCGGCGGCTGGTCGACCGGCGAGTTCGTGACTACGCTGAGGGACCTCCTTTCGCCCGTAACCGACGCCGCGTTTACCCGCCGCGGCGAAGACAGAATCGTCGGGAAGGACGCTTACAAGTACGATTTCACGGTGCGCCAAGCCAACTCGCACTGGGACATCGTCAACCCGGACGGCCGCACCGAATCGCCCGCTTACAACGGCACCGTGTGGATCGACAAGGACAGCCACCGCGTTCTGCGCATCGAGATGCGGACCAGTTCGCTGCCGGCCGGCTTCACCTACGACAAGGCCGAATCCACGCTCGATTACGACTTCGTTCGCATTGGCACGGGAAACTACCTGCTGCCCGTTAAGAGCGCCAACCTGGCCTGCATGAGCGGCGGCTCGACCTGCATGAAGAACGAGATCGATTTCCGCAACTACCGCAAGTTCGAGGCCGAGTCGAACATCACCTTCGGCAAGTAAAACAAGCCAAGTACCGGTGCGCCAGCGGCCGTCCTGCCTTCGCGCGGCGCACTACAATAGGCGCTGCATGGCAATTCCCAGCTCATCCAAAACGGCCGCGCTGCCTAGGTATGCCTGGTATCGCGATCTGAACGGATACCAGTGGTTCGTGGTGGTGGTGGCCGCGGTCGGCTGGATGTTCGACACCATGGCGCAGCAGCTTTTCAACCTGGCGCGGGTGCCGGCGCTGCGCGACCTGATGGGCGGATCGGCCGCGCCGGGAGCGGTGGCGCAGCAGGCGGGCATCTCGACCATGGTCTTCATGATCGGCTGGGGTCTCGGCGGCGTGCTGTTCGGCATCCTGGGCGACCGGCTCGGCCGGGCCAAGACCATGATGCTGACCATCCTCGCCTACACCATATTTACCGGAATGAGCCTGCTTTCCACCGGCGTGTGGGATTTCAACGTCTACCGGTTTCTGTGCGGGCTGGGTGTGGGCGGGCAGTTCGCCGTGGGTGTGGCGCTGGTGGCGGAGGTGGTTCCGGAGCGCGCACGCCCGTACGCCCTGGGCATGGTGCAGGCGTTTTCCGCGATCGGCAACATGGTGGCCGCGACCACCGTGATCGTTTTGGGGCAAGTCGAACAGGCCGGCATCATCGCGCACGCCTGGCGATGGGAGTTTCTGGCCGGTGCGGCGCCGGCGCCGCTGGCACTGGTGGTGTTCAAGAAGCTGCGCGAGCCGGACCAGTGGCTGAAGGCCAAGGCCGAAAAAAAGCGCATGGGCTCGTTCGCGGAGCTGCTGGGCAACCCGCGCTGGCGGCGCAATTCAATCGTCGGTTTGCTGCTGGCGTTTTCCGGCGTAGTTGGGTTGTGGGGCATCGGCTTCTTCAGCTATGACCTGTTCCGCCCGGTTCTGGAACGCTCCTTCCGCGCGCAAGGTATCGCCGGCGCGGCGCTGGCCGGCAAGACCACCATGTGGCTGGGCGTGACTTCGCTGTTGCAGAACGCCGGCTGCTTTTTCGGCGTTCACGCCTTCACCTGGCTGACGCAGCGCACCAACCGCAGGACCGCATTCGCCCTCAGCTTCCTGGCAGCTCTGGGGATGACGGCCTACACATTCTGGAAACTGAACACGATCGCGCAGATGTTCTGGATGGTCCCGGCGATGGGCTTCACCCAGCTCGCGCTGTTCGGCGGCTACGCGATTTATCTGCCGGAACTGTTCCCCACGCGCTTGCGCAGCACCGGAACCAGCTTCTGCTATAACGTCGGCCGCATCGTGGCCGCCGCCGGACCGCTGACGCTGGGCCTGCTCACCAGCCGCGTTTTTCACGGCCCCGACGCTATGCGCTACGCCGGTGTGACGATGTGCTCGGTCTTCCTGGTGGGATTGTGTGCGCTGCCCTTCGCTCCGGAAACCAAAGGGATGCCGTTGCCGGAGTAGGGTTGGGTGCAGTTTCCGAGTGGCCCGTGATACGGGCGGAACTTCTCAGGACGGGACTTGGGGCCAACTTCCGAATAGCGGGTGACTCGGGCAGAATAATCCCGAATCGGTTCCCACTCAACTCATCTACCCAACCATGCGGCGAGATATCATCTCAGTACCATGTTTCGAGCGATGTTGTTGGTCCTGTCTGCCGTAGCGGCGCAGGCCGAGTCCACCGACGCCAAGCTCGATGCTCTGCGCGCAACGCTGACATCGATGCGCGGCACCCAAATGCGGAATATTGAAAATGGTGCCCCACGCGGCGCAACGTCGCAGCTTACCACCGCCAAGCATCAGCTCCGCGACTGGATCGAGAGCCGCTTGCCGGAGCTCGGTAACCGCGACAACCCGGGGACTTTCGAGGGTCGATTGAACTCCGAACTGGGCGCCGCTGGATTGATGTTCGATCCGGCCCATGCGTCGGCGTCCGATCCATGGTCGATGGAGTATCTGGGTTATCTGAACCCAGTCAGGGTGCAACGTAGGTCCTCGTTCGTCGCTGTCGTTACTTCACTTGGGATCCAATGCGGCGAGGACGAGTCGGCCTACGTCTACGCGTGGTCCGGGGACGGCTGGCAGAGGGTTCTCCAAGACGAGCAGAACGACTACACGGAAAAGGGCTACAAACCGCAATTCTTGAGCGACGTCGTCATCTCCCCGTGGAACCCGTCGAACAATTACGTCGCTCTCACCCTCGGCGTGCAGACCTGGTGCGCTTCCGTCTGGCATGACATTTACTATCGCGCCTTTCGGCTCGGCGGCGACCCGTTGGCGCGACCGTTGGTCTCGGGTGAGGAGTATGCCAACATCGGTGCCGACCAGCCGATCCGCGGTAGCGTCACGCCTGATGATGTCTTGATTCAGTACGACGGGCGCAGTATTGACGGTTTAATCACCGTCCGGCAACACGTCAGACATTACCGGATCGACGGGCCTGAGGCCCAGCGCATTGATCCGCTGGCGCTGCGCCCAAGGGACTTCGTGGACGAATGGCTGACGCGCGAATGGAAGGAAGCGGCGTTCTGGTCCGAGTCGGCAAATCGCGAAGGCATGCTTGCCTGGCACAAAAGACTACACAAGGACAGCGTACACGGCGAGTTTATCTACCCAACGATGCACTGCCCGGCCACACCCGATTTGTGGCAGGTGGGCGTGGATTTCAGCGACCCGCCGACGCCGATCGGCGAGCCACCCAAAGGGGTTTACTTTACGGTGCGTTGGCGACCGCCATACAAATTCTCAATCGTGCGAGTGAGTGACACACCCTCTGCGGCCTGCAATCGGGAAGACCGCGAAGCCGACGAGGGCCCGCAGACGCTGTTCCGGTAAGGCCGTCGCCAAGACAAGCGCCGGAGCCCCATCGCTCTCGTCTCCTTTGATTTGCCGTTGCCCCGCGCTAGTTATGAATTGTCCGATTGGTCCGCCATCCGGAAAGTGGCCCTCGCGTGGCAGATCGCGAATTGGCCCTTTTGGGTCACGATATCCTCAATGATTCTTGCTAGACTCCGAATCAGAAAGGTAGTCGAACTATGCGTGGGCTTGCGATGGTGCTTCTCGCCGCCGTGACGGCTTTCGCGGCTGACGACCCCTGGACGAAGGTCCGGGACCTGAAAAGCGGAACCGAACTGCGGATTTTCAAGAAGGGCGGCCTGCATCCGATCCTGGCCAAGATGGAAGAGGCCAGGCCGGATTCGCTCATCATCGTGATCAAAAACGAAGAGTTGGCGATCCAAAGAGACCAGATCGACCGCATCGACTACCGGCCCCTGAAGACCGGCGGCCGGGTCGCCAAGGAAACTCGGGAAACGGCCCAAGGCCCGGATGCAACGACCGCCGCGGAGTCGCCGAACAACGTGCCCGGCGAGTCCACCAGCGCCAGCACCAACTACGTGATCAACTCGCAGCCCGATTTTCAAACCATCTACCGCCGCCCGGCGCCGCAGGTGAAGACGCCGGAACCGAAGAAATAGAAGCGCGCGCAAAGCGAGGCAGTCCTCACTCAGCGGCTGCTACACTCGAACAGATGACTGTCGGCGCGGCGGACGGGGTGAACCTCAACCAATTGGCGGATCATCGCGGGGTGAAGGAGTGCCTGCAATGGTTCACGCGCGAGAAACAGTGGATCAACGAAAAGCACCTGGAACTGTGCCGCATTCCTGCACCGACGTTTCAGGAGGCCGACCGGGCGGCCTGGTTCCTGGAGCAGTTCCGCGCGCTCGGTTGGGAGGCTTCGATCGACCGCGTGGGCAACGCGATCGCGGCGGCGGGCGATGGGCCGTACGTGGCCCTGACGGCGCACCTCGATACGGTGATCCCGGCGCGGTCGAAGGAAGAAATCGAGGTGGATGCGGACGGCCGCTTCCGCGGCCCCGGCGTATGCGACAACGGCGCCGGCCTGGCCGCGCTGCTCAGCTTCGCCCGCGCCTGGAAGGCCGGGACCAGCCTGCCCGAATTCGCGCTCAGCCCGCTGCTGGTGGCCAACGTGGGCGAGGAAGGAGAAGGCAATCTGCTCGGCATGCGCTATCTGTGCAAGCAATCGGGGCTGGCAAAACGCATCGCGGCGTTCGTGGTGGCGGATGGCGCCAACACCGATCACATCACCAGCCGGGCATTGGGCAGCCGGCGCTTCGAGGCCGTGTTCAATGGTCCGGGCGGCCATAGCTGGAGCGACTTTGGCGTCGGCAATCCGGTGCATGCGCTGTGCCGGGCGGTGGCTCTGTTCGCGGAAACCGAGCTCGAAGGCTCGCCCAAGTCGGCCATCAACGCGGGCATGATCGAAGGCGGCGCGGGCGTGAACGCGATCGCACAGGCGGCGCGCGCCAAAATCGACATCCGCTCGGAAAGCAACCAGAAGATGATTGAGCTCGTCGCGGCGCTGGAGCAGGCGGTGGAGCGCGCGCGGGAGACAGAGAACCAGCGCGCCACGGGCGGCCAGGTTACCTCGCGTCTCAAGGAGATTGGCTCGCGGCCGGCGGCGGCGCTGGCCGACGATGCACCCATCCTTAAATATATCCGGGCGGTGGACGCGCACCTCGGTATTCGGTCGCACCCGGATTGCGCTTCGACCGACGCCAATATTCCCCTTTCGCTGGGCACGCCGGCCATCGCCATCGGCGCGGGCGGCGCCGGAGGCGGTGCCCACACATCGCAGGAATGGTTCCGGCCGGAGGGGCGCGACCTGGGCCTGAAGCGCGTCTTCCTGCTGATGCTGCTGTTGCTCGGGCCGCAACTTCCCGAGCCGGGGAGCGATGGCCGGTGAGCCGGGAGCGCGCCGCGGAGGCGCTGCTGGTCTGGAACGCACTGATTTGGGGCGCCACCTTCGTGCTGGTGAAATCGGCGCTGACGGGTATCTCTCCGCTGTACTTTCTGGCGCTGCGGTTTTCCCTGGCGACGATAGCGCTGCTGGTGCTGTTCCGGGGCGTGGGCAAAGGCGCGCGCGACTGGAAATCGGTGGGCGCGGGGGTACTGATCGGCAGCTTGCTGTTTGCCGGCTACCTCACGCAGACGCTCGGCCTGCCGCTCACCAGCGCCCCCAAATCGGCGTTCCTCACCGGGCTGGCCTCGGTCCTGGTGCCGGTGCTAGCGGCGGTGGTCTATCGGATCAAGCCGCAGGTGGCGGAGATCGCCGGTTTGCTGGTGGCTACCGTGGGGATGGGGCTGATGACGCTCCACGGCACCATCGGGGCTATCAGCCGGGGCGACCTGCTCACGCTGTTGTGCGCCTTCGGCTTCGCGGCGCACATCGTTACGCAGGGTCACTACTCGGGGTGCGTGAGTTTCGAACTGCTGTCGGTGACGCAAATCGCGACGTCAGCCGTGTGGTCGTGGTCGCTGTTGTGGTGGATGGAGAAGCCGCACCTGGAGTGGCGCCCGTCCGTTATCTGCGCGATACTGGTGACAGGATTGTTGGCCACGGCACTGGCGTTTACCATCCAGGCGTGGGCTCAGCGGTATACTACTTCTACTCGTACGGCACTGATTTACATGCTGGAGCCGGTGACGGCTTGGCTGACTTCGTATTTCCTGACCGGGGAGGGCCTTTCCGGACCAGCCGCGGCGGGCGCGGGCCTGATCCTGGGGGGAGTGGTACTGGTGGAGGTGAAACCATGGACTTCGCGGCCACATCCATCTTAACTAGATTCGCCGGTGGGCCGGTGCGTTTCGATCCCGGATGGCGTGGAGCGTAGGAGTAGGATATCCCATGAAATTCTTCGACAGATTACGAACCGAGAAGCTGCTTTCGTTCACCTTGATTGTGTTCACGCTGGCGATAGGGTTGGTGATCGGCACGCTGGTCAGCACGGGAGTGAAGGCCGCCCGATCCAGCTCGGGCAATTTCGCGCCGGACGCGACGCCGCTGACGATTCCGAATGCGGTTGAGTTGCCGTCCCAGTTCACCCAGCTCGCCAAGCAGGTCGAGCCCTCGGTGGTGAATATCCAGACCACTTACATGCCGAAGATGACGCAGAACCCCAACCGGCGGCGGCGCCAGGCGCAGCCGGACGAAGGGGACCAGGGCGAGGGTGATGGCGGAATGAACGATTTTCTATACCGCTTTTTCGGCAGCCCGTTCGGGGAGGGCCCGAACTTGGCACAGCGGAAGACCGAGGCGCTGGGCTCCGGCGTGGTAGTCGACCGGGCCGGCTACATCCTGACCAACAACCACGTAGTGGACAAGGCCGACCGCATCCAGGTGAAGTTTCACGGCGACGTGGCCGAATACGACGCGAAGGTGGTGGGCGTGGACGCACCGACCGACCTGGCGGTGATCAGGGTGACCGGCAAGAGCGGTCTGGAACCGGCGAAAATCGGCAACTCCGACGCGGTGCAGGTGGGCGACTGGGCGGTGGCGATCGGCTCGCCGTTCAGTTTCCAGGAGACGGTGACCGCCGGCATCATCAGCGCCAAGGACCGCGAGCTGGAAGCCGACATGCAGTTCCAGCATTTTCTGCAGACCGACGCGGCCATCAACCCGGGCAACAGCGGCGGCCCACTGTTGAATATGCGCGGCGAAGTGGTCGGCATCAATACGGCCATCGCATCGCAGTCGGGCGGGTATGAAGGCATCGGCTTCGCGCTGCCCATCAACACGGCGGTGATGGTGTACAACGCCATCATCAAGGACGGCAAAGTAACGCGCGGCGGCATCGGCATCTCTTTCGGCCCGGCGGACAATTCGAACACGGCGGCCAACCTGAAGGCCAGCGGCGTCAGCGAGGGAGTGTTTGTGGAGAAGGTGGAGCCGGGCGGGCCGGCGGATAAGGCCGGCATCAAGGATGGCGACGTGGTGGTCGCCATCAGCGGAAAACCGGTTCGCGACGGCAATCAACTGATGGGCATGGTGACCGCCACGCCGGTGGGGAATTCCCTCGACGTCACGGTGGTGAGGGAAGGCAAGCGGCAGAACGTCAAAGTGCAGGTGGCCGACCTGGCGCAGATTTTCCCCGAGCGGTTCGGCAATGGCAACGAAGCCGCGCAGGCGAAGCAGGAAGGCACTTCGGTGAGCTTCGGCATGGAGATCGAGAAGTTGACCGAGCAGCAGATCGAGACGCTGGGCATCAAGGAAAAGGGCGGCGTGCGAGTGGTGGAGGTGGAACCCAATTCCTTTGCCGAGGACATCAGGCTGCAGAAGGGCGATGTGATCGTCGCCATCGGTGGCCAGCGCGTCAACAGCATAGAGGACGTGAAGAAGGTGGAAGCCACGCTGAAGCCCGGCGACGCGGTGCAGTTCCGCATTTTGCGCCGCGCGGCGCCAAATTCAACCAACTGGGTCTCCCTCTATCTCGCCGGATTCCTGCCGGCCAAGCAATAACCGGAAGTTCGCGCGGTTCTCGGGGGGCCAGCCCTGGGGACCGCGGTTCCCTGTTAGAATCAAAGGACCGGATATGAGAAGGGCTTTGTGCGCCGTCGTAGCGATAATGGCGTATGCCGCTGCAGCGCCGGCGCAAACGCAATCCAAGAAACCGGCGCCGGCGGTTGCGGCGAAACCTGCACCGGCGACGGCAAAACCGGCTGCAAAGCCCGCGGCGAAAACGGTCGCAGCCCAATCCGCTTCCAGGAAGCGCCCCGTTACAGCTAGCACTACGCATAGGCCCGCGGCCGGAACCGCCGCCGGCAAAGGTGCCCCCGTTAAAGCCGGCTCGGCAAATGGGAGCCATGCCAAGGCGGTGGTTTCCAGATCTGCCTCCCCTAGGCGCGGCAGGAAGGGACGAGCAGTGCATGGGCGGCCTCGCCAGATGGCTCCTGCGCCAGAGCGGTACCAGGAGATTCAGCAGGCGCTGGTGTCCAAGGGCTATCTGCAGCCCGAACAGGCCAACGGGGTGTGGGATCAGAATAGCAGCGATGCCCTCAAGCGCTTTCAGAGCGAGCAGAAGCTGCAAGGCACCGGCAAAATCGATTCGCTTTCGCTGATCGCATTGGGCCTGGGCCCCAAGCACGATTCCGCGGAAGTCAGGCCGACGCCGCTCGCCGCGCCGGACCAAAGCACGGTCCAAAACCGCTAACCTCGGGCGCGGCAGCCTTGTCGAATGGGTACCTGCCGCGCCACGCCCGGCTTGCCCTGCCGCGGCGACTTGGTGTAGAGTGAAACTTCGATGTCGCGCGATTACGCCAGCTCGTTTAGCGGCCGGTTCTGGTTTAGCCAGATCCGGTAGAGCGGCGTTGGTTGCGTCAGGCGTTGATGGATTTTGAAACCGGCCCGCTCTTTTGTGAGCGGGCCTTTTTGTCTTAGGGGAGCGGTTATGGTTATTTCGATGCGGCAGCACGCCACCAAAGAAGAAATCGAACACGTTTGCGAGCGTATCCAGGAATTCGGATACAAGGTCCACTCGATTGTGGGCGAGGAGCGCGTGGTGATCGGCGTGGTGGGGGTCGGCGACGTCACGGCCTGCCTGGAATCGCTCGAGGCCGCGCCCGGGGTGGAAACGGCGGTGCGCATTTCGGCGCCGTACAAGTTCGTCAGCCGCGAATTCCGCAAAGAGCGCAGCGTCATCAAGCTCAACGGAATCGATATCGGCAGTGCCGATTTGATCGTGATGGCCGGGCCGTGTTCGGTGGAGAGCGAAAAGCAGATCATGCAGACGGCGGAAAGCGTAGCCGCGGCGGGCGCCCGCGTGCTGCGCGGCGGAGCGTTCAAGCCGCGCACCTCGCCTTACGATTTTCAGGGGCTCGAGCTCGAGGGGTTGAAGCTGCTGCGCAAGGCGAAAGAAGCAACCGGCCTGGCCATTGTCACCGAGGTGATGAGCGACCGCGACGTGGAACTGGTGGCCGAATACGCCGACTGCATGCAGGTGGGCGCGCGCAACATGCAGAATTTCGCGCTGCTCAAATCGCTGGGCGGCTGCGGCCGGCCGGTGCTGCTGAAGCGCGGCATGAGCTCCACCATCAAAGAGCTGCTGATGTCGGCCGAATACATCGTGGCGCACGGCAACCCGAACGTGATTCTCTGCGAGCGCGGCATCCGCACTTTCGAAACCGCCACGCGCAACACCTGCGACATCACTTCCGTACCGGTGTTGAACGAACTGACGCACTTGCCGGTGGTTCTCGACCCCAGCCACGCCACCGGCAAGCGCAGCCTGGTGCCGGCGCTGGCGCGCGCGGCCGTGGCCATCGGGGCCGATGGATTGATCGTGGAAGTGCACCCGTATCCGGAGAAGGCTGTCAGCGACGGGGCGCAGTCGCTGACGCTCGACGGATTCGCCGCCATGATGCGGGATCTGGCGCCCTATATCGAAATGTGGCGGCAGGCGCGCGCGGCCCAGACCGCGGCGGCTAGCACCGTCTGACACCGGTGCTTGATGCGGTGGCGGAGCGCCTGCCGCGGGCGAAACCGAAACTCGCTCTCGCAGATCTAGTTAGCGCTGGCGGAGTCTACGGTCTGGGCGCACGGGCGCCGAAAACCCCGGATCGAAGATCCCGCCCGAACTCGTAGACCCATGTGTCCGGCATGATGGACGCCCGGTAGCATCGGGACGCGCCGGTACTCTTGCGCCTGACGGTTACCCGGGATTCCGCAGGCGCTGGGGCCGGCCTGTGGCCTCTCGCACGCCTCCTCCTCTAGCTGAAAGTCACTGAGACTATATCCCGCTTGTCTGATTACGTCCTCGAAATCCTCGAGGTCGGCTGCGTCGACTGCTAAGAATGAGTTTCGGTTTTCCACTTCTCACCTCTGACTTATATATCGCCGTTTTCAGGAAAAAACCCACATTCATCCCGATTTTCGCGGACTGAATCGACCCCTGGTAGAAACCCCGGGGCAGGCGTAGCCCTCAGCCCATGTTCGGGTGAAGTTAGCTGAGCTCCAGCTAGAACTCCGCCACCGGCTCCGCCTGCTGAGCGCCAACACGGCCGGCAGCAATGTTGGCCAGGAAGTAATTCTCGCCGCGAAATGGGCAGCCGGCCAGGCGGCGCAGCATGGCGATTTGGCCCACGTGGGTCAGCGCGTCGGCAAGCGGGCCCTGGAACAGCTTTTCGGCCGGACACGCTGGCGGCACAGCGGAAGCTAAACGCCGGTCGAAGGCTTCGAGCGCGGCGAAAAAGCGCGCCATGCCCCGCTCCCACGCGAGCGGCGGCGAATCGTGCCAGGCCGGCTTGCCATCCGCCATCGAGAGCGCCCAATCCAGCAGATCGCCGATGTGCGCCAGAATCTGACCGGGAGTGCGCGGCGGTTCTCCAACTCGAAACTCCGCGAATTCGGTCGGCGCCCCGCGCAGCGCCTTGCCGCCGCGGTAGGCCAGCGTCGCCAGGGTGTGGCGCAACAGAGCGGTTTTTTCGTCCATTAGGACACTCTACCGAAATCCAGGAAGCCGCGCTGCGGGTCGGTGCTCAACAGCGTCACGCGCAGGCGGTCGCCCACGTCCAGCCCATGCTCGCCGCGCATCAGCCGGCCCTCCACCGGCGGATCGAAAATCCTCACGAAAACGCCCTTGGGCGTATTGCCCGTAACGACCGCCTGAAAACTCTCGCCAATCCGGTGCCGCAGCGCCACCGCCGCCAGGCGCTTGGTCATGGCGCGCTCCACTTTACGCGCGGCATCCTCTTTCAGAGTGCAGTTCTTGGCAATCTCATCCAGTTCGCCGTCCGCGTAACCGGCGTTCGTCCCGGCCGCGTGCGTCTTGATGAGGCGCTGCGTCACCACGTCGGCGAAGCGGCGGTTCGGCGCCGTCGAGTGCGTGTAGTCGTGCGCGGCGAGACCGAAATGGCCCTCCGCCGGATCGCCCGGCCGCATCAGCACATACTCGCCCGGCCCCATCAGCTTCAGCACGGAAAGAGAGATGTCGGCATAATGCACCGGGTCGGCCGCTTTGCGCCGCACCAGAAAAGCATTGAGCGCCCCCGGATCGGGTGTGGCGGGCAGCGTGTCCCCGCATTGGCGCGCCAGCTCCACAATGCGCGGCCAGCGCTCCGGCGCTTTCACCACGCGGCGTATCGAGGACACGCCCGCGTCGCGCAACGTGCGCGCCATCACTTCATTGGCGGCGATCATGAAATCTTCGATCAGGTGCGCCGCCCGATTGGCGGCGCGAGCGATAATGTCCTGCACCTTGCCATCGGCGAACACCGGCTGCGCCTCCAGGCGATCGAAAGTGAGCGCGCCCAGCCGGTGGCGCGCCTCGCGCAGGATTCCGGCGGCCTCATCCTGCAACTTGAGCTGCGCGGCGAGTTCCGCGGACGCAGCCACTTTAGCGGGCGCCGGGCCGGTTCCTTCGAGCCACGCGCCCACGCCGTTGTAAGCGAGCTGCGCGCGGTTACGCACGCGCGCCCGGTAGATGCCGGCTTTGCCGACCGATCCATCGGCCGCCACCATCGTCTCGATCACCACCGCCGCGCGCTCCTCGCCTTCGTTGAGCGAAGTCAGGCCGGTCGAGAGGCGCTCCGGCAGCATGGGAAACGTGCGGACTCCGGTATAAACGGTGGTGGTCTCCTGCGCCGCATGCGCATCGATCGGCGTCCCCTTGCCCACCAGCGAATCCACGTCGGCGACGCCCACCAGCACGCGGATCCCTTCGCCCGTGCGCTCCGCCCATTCGATCTGGTCGAGATCGCGCGAATCGTCGTTATCGATGGAAGACCACAGCAGGCCCGTCAGATCGCGCAAGCTGGCGTCAGAGCTTGGCTGGATGGCCGCAAGCTGCCGTTCAGCTTCGGGTGGAAAGTCCGGCGCAAAGCCGTGATCGATCATTTCCTGGCGCGCTGCCGCCAGCAGGTTGAAGTCGTCGTGGGGCATGAAACGATGAGGGTACCAAAAGCCGGGGTGCAAAACACGTGGCGCGGGCAGTTACCTGTCGGGCAGGAAGCCAATGCGGCGTTTTGTCACCGGAGGCCCTAGCTGCAACCTCTTGATCTCCTCCACTACCGCCAGGATGATCGAGCCCTGCCTTTTTTGCGTAGCGTCAAGCCGGCTAACCTTGCGGGCGAGTTCTTTATGGCTTGCCACCACCTCGCGAAGTTTCACGAAAGCTCGAATGATGACGATGTTCATCTGCGCGGCGCGCTCGCTATTGAGCACTGAGGCGAGCATCGCCACGCCGTGCTCGGTGAACGCATATGGCAACGTTCGCCGGCCACCGCGTCCCGCCTTTGACATCGCAATTTGCGATGTCAAAAAACCCGCCTCCTCGCGATTGAGCTGGAGCAAAAATCCGTGGGAAAGCGTCTGCGGTTACGTTTGACGGCTTCATTGAGGCGGAACGTGGGCACGCCATAAATCTCGGCCAGGTCGGAATCCAGCATCACCTTCTGGCCGCGGATGAGATAGATCCTCCGCTCAATCACCACCGGCACGGGCAGCCGCTCGGCAGAGGAGGAAAGCCGTTTGGTCATTTGTGACGTGCGCACCGCCAAACCAAACTATAGCGGATCTCATCCTCGCGAAAAGGACTGTTTCTCCGCGTCCAGCGCGGCCGGCCATCAGCCCGCAGGGCACACTCTGTTTGACATCGCAATTTGCGATGTCAAAGAAGATCGCTTCCACGGAACCTACCTTCGCAACCGCCACGCCAGCAACAGCCAGCCGGCAATGAATGCAATCCCGCCGATGGGCGTGATCGCGCCCAGCCAGCGGTTGCCGGTGATGGCCAGCAGATACAGGCTGCCCGAAAAGAACACGATTCCCGCCAGCAGCACCGCGCAGACCGTGCCGGCGGCATCCTCCGTCAGCGCGCCCGTCCGCGGCAAAATGGAGACGATCAGAATTCCCAGTGCGTGCAGGAAGTGGTAGAGCGCGGCCTTCTCATACACGCTCATCCGGTAGGTGTCCACGCGCTCCCTCAGTTGGTGCGCGCCGAACGCGCCCAACGTCACGGCCAGGGCCAGCAGAATCGTTCCCGTCATGCTCCAGTTCATGTCCTCTCGCCTCTTAATGCGAAGGATACCAGGGACGCGGCAGATCGGGCTTTCGCACCGGAGCTTGCTCGATCCGCCACTTGTTATGATTGGTGGCGAATCGATGAGTTTCCTGCGCTCCCTGCTTTTCTCGGCCCCCCTGATCGCGCTCGCCACCATTATTATGGGAACCCTCTCGCTTCTGGCATCGCTGGTCGACCGCACCGGCCGCACCCAGCACCGGCTGGCGCGCATTTGGGGCCGGATGCTGCTCGGGGCGAGCTTCATCCGGGTTCGCACCGAAGGCCTCGAGAAGCTCGACCGGAATGCCACCTATGTGTTTGTCGCCAATCACGCCAGCTACATGGACATCCCAGCTCTGCTGGCTTGTCTGCCGTTTCAGTTCCGCTTTTTCGCCAAAAAGGGGTTGTACCAGATTCCCTTTCTGGGCAGCCACCTGAACCGTGCCGGCCACATCCCCGTGGATCGTTCCAGCCCGCGGGCTTCCTTGAAGAGCATGAGCGAGGGAGCGCGCATCGTGGCCCAGCGCCGCGTTTCCGTGCTGCTGTTTCCCGAGGGCGGGCGCTGCCCCGTGGGCCTGCGCGAATTCAAGGAAGGCGCCGCTTACATCGCCATCAAGGCGGGCGTGCCGGTGGTGCCGATGGCGATCGTCGGCATGCGCCAGTTGTTGCCCATGGGCTCCATCCACCTGCGCAGCGGCCAAGCCGTCCTGCGCATTGGCGATCCCATCCCCACTGCCGGCATGGGGCTACATGCCCGCGCAGCGCTCAACCTACGCCTGTATCAGGAAGTTGCGGGATTGCTGGCGGGCGGACGGTAGGACAGACCATCGCCTTTCGTGGTCTGTCACGTCTCGTTAAGGTGCGACACATCGACACACAACAAACAGCGACCATCTGTCCTACCGCTGGGTTACCGGGCGGCCATCAGGGCGCGCAGGCGCCGCGCCCGTTCCGGGGCGCGCAACTGGCGCAGGGCTTTGGCTTCAATCTGGCGAATCCGCTCGCGGGTGACGTCGAACTCCTGGCCGATCTCTTCGAGCGTGTGCTCCCGCTCGCAGCCAATGCCGAAGCGCATGCGAATCACCTTCTCCTCTTTCGGGGAAAGCGTCTTCAGAATGCCGGCCGTCTCGTCGCGAACGTTGGTTTCGATCACCGCATCCACCGGCGACCCCACCCAGCGGTCTTCGATCAGATCGCCCAGCGCCGATTCGCCGTCGCGGCCCACCGGCGTTTCCAGCGACACCGGGTCGCGCGAAATGGTCTTCAACTTCTGCACCTTCTCGACCGGGATTTCCATGCGCCGGCCAATTTCGTCATTTGTAGGAGTTCGGCCCAATTCCTTTTCCAACTCACGGGTGGCGCGCAGGAACTTGTTCATGCTCTCGTTCATGTGCACCGGAATACGAATGGTGCGAGACTGATCGGCGATGGCGCGCGTGATGGCCTGCCGGATCCACCAGGTGGCATAGGTCGAGAACTTGTAGCCGCGCCGGTATTCGAATTTGTCGGCGGCGCGCATGAGGCCGATATTGCCCTCCTGAATGAGGTCGAGGAGGTGCAACCCACGATTTACGTATTTCTTAGCCACCGAAACCACCAGCCGGAGGTTGGCCTCGACCAGATCCTTCTTGGCCCGCTCGGCTTCCGCTTCGCCGTGGCGGATCACGGTCAGGGTGTGGCGCAGCTCGGGCAGCGAGGCGCCAGCGGCTGCCTCGCGCTTGCGGATCTCACGTTTCAACTCCCGCAGCCGGACCTGCAGCAGCGGGCTGTTGCGCGCCTCCAACTTTTTGATTTCGCCATCCAGGTGGTTGATCTCCTCCACCGCCCGCTCGATCTCGCGCGAGAAGTCCTTCCACCGGTTGCCCCTGAACGGGCAGCGCCGGATGGCCAGCGAGGTTTCCACTTTGGCCCGATTAAACTTACCGACCAGCCGCTTACGCGGTCTCTTGTTGGCCAGGGGCGTGGCTTCCACCTTCTCTTCCAGTTGCTGCTGTTTCTTGTGGAGTACGATCACGTCGGCGAACAGCTTGGAGGCATCCGCTCGCACCTTCAGATCCGCCGGAGACCCTTCTTCCACATCGCCCAAGTCGGCAACCGAATCCAGTTCGATGGCGCCCTTTTTCAAAGCCTCAGCCATGTCCAGAGCCACCCGCTGTACCACGGCCGAGCGGCTAATCGCCTTCTGCATCCGTAGTTTGCCGCGTTCCATGCGGCGCGCCAAGTCCACTTCCCCTTCGCGTGTCAGTAGCGGAACCGCTCCCATTTCCCGCAGATACACCCGCACCGGATCATCCGTGTAAATGGATTCTTCCACCGGCGGTTGATGCAGAAAGTCTGTCTCGTGCGCAGCCTCCGCATCGAAGAATTTGGCGTCCTCTTCGAAGTTCAGGCCCAGACTTTCCGGATTCTCAGCGAGAAAATGATCCTCAAAACGGTCCACTAAAGGCTCACCTCCCCAAAGGCACGCGTAAACATACGCAAGCCATGGGAAATAGGATATTTACTGAAATATGCTCGAATTGCGGGTTGTGCCCCGGCCACATCGCGCAACGGTCAGGCGCAGGGCGGATCTTCCAATCGATCATAGCACCGTTCCCCCACAAAGTTAAGCTCTATTTATAGAGATGTCTTCAGACTGATAAGGTTACACAAGATTCGCCGGCCGCCAAGACTCACGGCAGCTTCTGCCGCATCAGGTTCTTAAGCTCGTTGAAAAACGCCTCCTCGTCCTGAAAGTCCCGGTACACTGACGCAAATCGTACATAGGCGATTTTGTCAAGTTCCCTAAGTCCCTCCATCAGGAATTCTCCTATTTCTGTAGTTGAAATCTCCCGATCCGGTGAGTCGCTGACCTTCGCTTCCACCCGGTTCACCAGCTCGGAGAGTTTCGCCATACTAATGGGACGTTTCTCACAGGCTTTCAGCAACCCAGTCAACACCTTTTGGCGGTCGAACTTCTCGCGGCGGCCGTCTTTCTTGATTGCCATGTAGGGGACTTCGTCGATGCGCTCATACGTCGTAAATCGCCGCTCACAGGCAAGGCACTCGCGCCGGCGGCGTATGGCGTCGCCTTCCTTGCTCTCCCGGGAATCCACCACCCTGTCATGTAAGTGACTGCAAAAAGGGCACTTCATTATTCGCGTCCGATCCGGCGCAAGCTGCGCCAGTCCAGCCCTTCCTTAACCATGAGCATCAAACCGACCGGAACTATTACTACAAAGTTAAGAAACCAAATCAGAATGGCGAATGACGTCGCAGGCTCCAAGCGTATGCGGAATAGTTCGGTCAGAACCACTACCGCAACCACCTGCAAGCCGCCTCCGATCCCGGGAATCTGCACGGCCGCTCCAAACGAAATGAATCCCACAAAAATGAGGACATCCACAAAAGAGAAATGCAAAACCGCAGCGAACGAGCGGGCCAGACACCAGTAGGACGCGGCGATCAGCATCCATTCGAGCACGGAGTACAGGAAAATGGCCAGCAGTGCGCCATCGCTGCGGGTAGATTCCACTCCCTGGACGCACGCCACCAGCAGCTTCTCGGCGCGCGCGAAGTGCCGTTCCGGCCAAGAGCGGATTGCGTGGGTCAGGTAGCGGCGAACCGGTTCGGCGAAATGGCGCATGGCAAACAGCAGGACCAGCAATCCCAGACAGGATGCGGCGACAAAACGCCCACCGGCGGTTAGAATCCAAGCGATCCTGGGCCCCACGTGTACGCCAGTCGAAGTGATGCGCATCATGGCGAAGGCGAAGAGCAGAAGCGCCATTAGCAGATCGAAGATCCGCTCCAGCAGCCATGCCGCGAGTTGGGAAGGAAAGGGGACCTTTTCCTTGACCGCGATCAGGTACGGCCGCACGAACTCGCCGGCGCGGCCAAACAGAGTGATGGCAGTGAACCCGATCACCGTCGCTGAGAGCAGGTTGCCTATCGACGGGCGTGGTTTGAGCGGCTTCAGAAACACCGCCCAGCGCAAAGCCCGGACGTAGTACGCGGCGGCGACGGGCAGCAGCGAACCGCCAATCCAGATCCAGTCCAGGCCGGCCACCGCCGCGGCCGCCAGACGCCAATCGAAAACCGGGGCGGAGAATCGCCATACCAGACCAACTCCCACGGCGGCCACAGCCAGCCCGGCCGCGGCCCATTTCCACCAGCGGTGCTGTATCGGACCTCCTCAAGAGCGGCAAGCACGTCTCCGAAGCTGGGAGCAGCGCCTGTACAAGTATCTCAAAAGAACCGGAATACCGGGAAAAGATTGAACCTGGCACGAAAAAGCGTCGTTTCTTCATATGAAGGAACGGGAGTATGGCAACCGCGACGCTGATCTTGGGAGTCTTCCGGAATTCGCCAACCGGGCAGGATGCGCTGAGCGGGCTGGCGGGTACGCGGGGCAGCGGTGTGGTAGAACGAATCTTGGACCAGGATGCCTCTCTCGTTTCGCGATGCCTGCGCGGCGACGAGTCCGCGTGGGAGGACCTCGTCCGCCTGCACAGCCGCCGCGTCTATGGATTGTGCTACCGCTTCACCAACAGCGGCTCGGAGTCTCAGGATCTGACGCAGGAAGTTTTCCTGCGCGTCTTCCGCATGCTCCATTCCTTCCGCGCGGCGGAGGGCTCGTTCGGCACCTGGCTGGCGCGGCTCACGCGCAATCTTCTGATCGATCATTACCGGCGCACGCGTCAGGACCGGGTGACGGATTCGCTCGACGATCAACGCCCCGTCCTTGGGGATCGAAGCGCCGCGGCCACAGCCCGTGCGGACCAGGCGCTGGCTGGCCGCGAGGCCAGCGAGATTCTGCAGTCCGCGCTGCAGAAACTGTCGCCCGACCTGCGTGAGGCCGTCATCCTGCGCGATCTGCAGGAAATGGAGTACCGGGAAATCGCCCGGGTGCTGGCGATACCGGAAGGCACGGTGAAATCGAGAATCAACCGCGGCCGCGCTGAGCTGGGGCGGCTGCTGCGCAAGCGGAAGCTGGTAGTATGAACTGCGCCGAACTGGACATCCTGCTCTGCGAATACGTGGATGGCACGCTCGACGCGGCCACGCGGGCCGCCGTGGAGCGCCACCTGGCCGGCTGCCCTTCGTGCGCCGAGCTGGCGCGCGATTCCGCAGCCGCCGTCCGCTTCCTCGGGCGCGCCGCCGATGTGGAGCCTCCGGCCGAGCTGGTGAATCGCATCCTCTTCGCCGCTCCCTGGCGCCAGAACCCGAAATCGAAGCCGCGCAAGTGGCTGGCAGGGCTGCTCAGCCCCATCCTGCAGCCGCGCTACGTGATGAGCTTCGCCATGACCATCGTTTCGTTTTCGCTGCTGCGTTCGGTGATTCCGGTGCGCGGCATCCGGCCCGGCGATCTGCGTCCTTCGAAGGTTTGGGCGGGCCTGGAAACGCGCGTGGAATATGCCTGGGGACGCGTGGAGAAGTTTTACGACAATCTGAAAGTGGTTTATCGGATTCAAACCACGCTGCAAGATTGGCAGGAGCGGGAAGACGAGCAAGAGCCCGTGGCGCCGCTCCGCAAACCCGCGTTCAACGACGAGCGGAAGCTGCCGGTTGTCTCCGCTCCGCCGGCTGGGGAAACACAGGGCGGGGCAACTCCCGCCCAGCGACCGGAAACATCACACTGAGGGAAATGCCATGAACTGTCAAAATCATCCGGACGTAGCGGCAATCGCTTATTGCCGAACCTGCGGCAAGCCGGTCTGCGGCGACTGCCGGCGGGAAGCATCGGGCACTGTGTACTGCGCCGAGCATGCGCCGGCCGCCGCACCGCCGCCCTTCACCGCGGCGCCTCCGCCCTACACCGCGCCGCCTCCGCCGTACACCGCGCCCCCCTACGCGCCGCCCGTCGCGCCCTCACCCTATGTTCGCTCCGATATCCATCCCGGGCTGGCATTTGCACTGGGCTGGATTCCCGGAGTTGGCGCGATCTACAACGGACAATACGCGAAGGGCTTGATCCACGCGGTGGTCTGGGGCGTGTTGATGAGCATCGCCAACTCGGATGCCATTCGCGATATGCAGCCCATCTTCGTCATCCTGGTGGTCGCCTGGATGGCCTACATGGTGTTCGAGGCCTACCGCACCGCGCAAAAGCTGCAGCGCGGCGAGCCAGTGGATGAATACTCGAGCGTGCTCCAGTTGCGCGGCGGGCCAGGGCGTTTTCCCATGGCCGCCGTGGCGCTGATCGTGCTCGGTGTGCTGCTGCTGCTGCACACCCTCGACCTGGTGAACTTTGAAAGGATCGTGCCGTACTGGCCGGTGCTGCTGATTGTGGCCGGAGCCTATATGCTATGGTCGCGCTTTGCCGGCCAGGAGCCGGCGCCGGGAGAGATGCGCCATGAAAGGTAATCGCAACGTGTTCAGGGCCATCCGCGGACCGGTGACGCTGATCACGGTCGGGGTCCTGTTTGCCCTGCAGAACTTCACACCTTACGATTTCGGCCAGACTTGGCCGGTGTTACTGATCGTGTTCGGCTTGTTGAGCCTGCTGGCGCGGACCACGGCGCCGCAGCCCGCTCCGCCGCCACCGCAGTACGCATGGCAGCCCCCGGCATGGCAACCGCAGCCGTCCGCCAATCAGCCGGCGCCCGGCGGGTATCGCGCCACGTCCTATGCGCAGGGCCCCTATCCGCAACCGCCGGCCGGTGCCGATTCGGCTTCGTCATCCGGCCCGGCCAACCCGGATACGCGACCCGAAAGTTCCGCGCCGGGAGGTGCCGTATGAGACCACGTTCTCTCACCGGGCCGCTGATCCTGGTGATCATTGGCGGCCTTTTCCTGTGGCGCAATCTCCATCCGGAAGCGCCCATCTACGAGATCCTCGCGCTCTACTGGCCGTTCCTGCTGATCCTCTGGGGCGTGTTGCGGCTCATCGAAGTCGCCTGGCCCGGCTCTCCCTGGAGGAGCGGCTTCAGCGGCGGCGAGGTGGTGCTCGTCGTGCTGATCTGCATTCTCGGCTCGGCGATGTGGGCTGGCTACCACCACGGCATCCATTGGTCGGGAGAAAGCCTCAGCGTCTTCGGCAATGAGTACGATTATCCCGTCTCCGCCCAAGCTCCCGCCGCCGGGATGAAGCGCATCGTCTTCGACATCGCGCGCGGCAACATCAAGGTGACCGGCGCCGAGACGCAGGAGATTGCGGTGAGCGGCAACAAAACGATCCGCAGTTTTGGGCGGGAGGATGCCGACCACACCAACAACAACACGCCGCTCGAGGTGCTGCCCGAAGGCGATCACCTGCTGGTCCGCGCCAACCAGGATCGGGCGTCCGATAACCAGCGCATCTCCGACGATATCGAAGTGACCGTGCCGAGGGCCATGGCGGTCGAAGCCCGCGGCCGGCGCGGCGATTTCGAAATCGGCGACGTCGACGGCGACGTCGATCTGGGCGGCGACCATGGCGACGTGCGGCTCTCCCGCCTGGGCGGCAACGCGCGCGTGGAAGTCAGCCACAGCGATACCATCCGCGCCGTGGATGTGAAGGGGCGCATCGACGTGCAGGGCGAGGGGTCCGACCTCTCGCTCGAAAACGTGCAGGGGCAGGTCACCATCAACGGGGCTTTTACCGGCACTTTGGATTTCAAGAACCTGGCCAAGCCGCTCCAGTTCGAAGGCGCGCGAAACACCGAACTGCACGCGGAAGCGGTGCCGGGCAACATCAGTATGGATATGAGCGAATTCACCGCCAACGGGTTGGTGGGGCCGGTGCGGCTGATCACGCGCTCGCGCGATATCAAAATCGGCCGCTTCAGCCAGGCCATCACCATCGAAACCGAGCACGGCAACATTGAGCTCGATCCGGGGATGCCCCTGCCCGCCATTGAAGCGCGCTCCGGCGCCGGCAACATCGAGCTGACGCTGCCCGACAAAGCCGCGTTCCATCTCGAGGCCACGGCCGAACGGGGCGACGCCACCAACGATTTCGGCCCGCAGATTCAGAAAGACACTTCCGGACGCAGCGCCTCTTTGAAAGGCAACGTGGGCGACGGCCCGTCCATCAAGCTGACCGCCTCCCGAGGCGAGGTGGAAGTGCGCAAGGGCGACGAATCCGTACGCCCGCCCGACACTCCCGCCGCACCCGCTCCGCCCGCTTCACCAGCCTCCCCGGGAGCACCCAAGGCTCCGGCCAAGAATCTCAAAGACTCCGAGATCAAGCTGTGAACCCAGGCCGCGGGGCGGGTGTGTCCGCCCCGCTGCTGATTCTCTTCCTCGTCAACGTTCTCAATTTTTACGACCGGCAGGTGCTGAGCGCGGTGCTGGAGCCATTGCACCGCGGGTTCGGCCTTTCCGATACTCAACTCGCCGTGCTCGCCACGGCCTTCACGCTGCTCTACGCGGTGGCGGGCTTACCGCTCGGGCGGCTGGCCGACCAGTGGAGCCGCAAACGCCTGCTGACAATCGGCGTCAACGTGTGGGCGGCGCTGACCGCTCTCGACGGCCTCGCTTCCAGTTACGGGATGCTGCTGGCGACGCGCCTGGGGGTGGGGCTCGGCGAAGCCGCCTGCGCCCCGGTAGCCACAAGCTGGATTGGCGACCTGGTACCCGCCGGCCGCCGCGCGCGCGCCATGGCCATCTTCATGATGGCCGTCCCCGTGGGCGGCTTTCTCAGCTTCGCCGTGGGCGGCCCGGTGGCGCAGGCCTGGGGCTGGCGAATGGCGCTGGTGCTAGCCGCCGTCCCAGCAGTGGCGCTGGTGCCTGCGCTGGCGGTGCTCCGCGAGCCGAGGTGGGGCATTGCTTCAGCTTGCCAACGCCCGCTTGCGGGCGGGCGCTCTGCCAGCTTCCGGCGCTCCCGCCTCCGACCCGAGCCACGACCGCTCCGGTCAGAGCCGCGACCGTGAGGGAGCGGTCCTCCCCGAGCCAGCAACCCCGCCCGCCAGCAGCCTCAGCCCCTGGCTGCTGGCGCGCATCCCCGCCTTCTGGTGGATCGCCGCCTCCGGCGCCATCGTCAATTTCATGCTCTACAGCTTCTCGTTCTTTCTGCCGGCGTTTCTCACCCGCTATTACGGTCTCTCAGTAGCGCGCTCGGGCGTCTGGAGCGGAGTTGGATCGGGCGCCGCTGGCATACTCGGTGCGCTGGCTGCCGGATACCTGGGCGACCGAGTGGCGCGCGACCTCGGCCGTCGCCGCCTGCTGCTGGCCGCCGCCGCCTCGGCTCTCGCCGCCCCGCCGGCCCTGGCCGCCATCAGCCTGCCCGCCGGCAGCGTAGTCGCCGCCGTGTTACTCCTTATGCTCGCTTACGGCCTGTGGCAAACCTACTACGGCTTAGTCTACGCAGCTATCCAGGATATCGTGCCCGCGCAGTTACGCGGCACCGCCATGGCGACTTACTATCTCGCGATGTATTTATGCGGCGCTTCGTTCGGCCCACTAGTAACCGGCCGCCTCAGCTACCATTTCGCCCATGCGGCTGCTAACTCCGGCATCGCGCTCGAAGCCGCCCGCGCCATCGGCTTGCATCAGGCCATGTGTCTCATCCCCGCGTGCTCGGTGGTGCTGGCCGGGGTGTTGTGGATGGCAGGGAGATCATGGGAAGCACGACGCGACCCTCTATGAGCGCCGCGCCGGGAGCTCGTCGAGACATCAGTTCTTCACATCGATGTGGAGCACGTTCGAAGTAAGGCCGAGGCCCCCCTGCATGGGATGTCCACCACCCTTCCATTGGATCAAATGGGCGCCCGGTTTCGTGAACTTGTAGGTAGAAATCTCGTAATTGAAATCAACTCCTGGGCTGTCGATTACCAACCCGATATAGGAGTACCCGCCGTAGCTCGGTGAGGAGGCAAGCTTGCCATCGACATACTCCTCTTGAATCATCTTGGGCCCCATCACATAAATCCTGTGCCCCGCCTTTGGGGCTTCCAAGACATGAATGACCCTAATTTCCTCGCCGATTCGATATTGAGTTTTCGCCGTCATGATCGTTATGCGCTGTCCATCGTGGATTTCGCCTTTGTCACGGAACTGGGAATAAGCTCTCGCAACGATGACGTCCTCCTGTGGAGCCTTGACGAGCTTATCCCCATCCCGGACGTAGAGCTCGGAGGGCTTGTCCTGCAAATACTTCGGTATCGATCCAAGGACCGCAGCAAGGGCAACGCAGAATAAGCATTGGAAGGTTATCATGGTTATCAGCGAAACTGCCGCCACCTGACTTGGACCGCAGCCGCTTTCATTGTAGCGGCCTCTGCCATGTCCGGTAGTATTCCCACTCCCGGGACTCCACATTTGAAAACCAGCGCAGAAGTGCTCGAATTCGGATCGCTGCTTCAGCTCGTGGGCCGTTATGTGGCCAGCCCGATGGGGCGCCGGGAGCTGAAGAAGGTCGAGCCGCACACCGGCCGCGAGCGCCTGATCGACGACCTGGCCGATGCCGGCGAAGCTATCGAATATCTGCGCTCCGCGGCGCGCCCGCAGCAGGCAGCGCGCGGTGCGGCCATTCGCATCGATTTCGGCGGCCTGCCGGACGTGGAGCCGGCGGCGCAGAAACTGCACATCGAAGGCGCCGGCCTCGAACCCAAAGAGATCTTCGACCTGTTTGCGCTGCTCGATCGCGCGGCGGACGCGAAGTCGGTGCTCACCGCCGCCGCCGGGCGCTTCCCCCGGCTGGGGCTGCGCGGGCAATCGATCGGCGATTTCCGCGCGCTTCTCCAGGACCTGGAAGGCAAAATCCTGCCCGACGGCACGGTGGCCGATCACGCCAGTGTCGCGCTGGCGCGGCTGCGCCGCGATATGGAGCGGCAGAAGAAAGCGATTCAGGAATCGCTCGAGCGCTTCCTCAAAGCGCACCGCGAGGAGGGCATCCTTCAGGAAGAGTTCGTCACCATTCGCAATGAGCGTTTCGTGGTGCCGGTGATCGCCGGGCAGCGGCGCAA
>Ga0181518_10000839_pt1 | contig 32733 bp, 25 predicted proteins | sample PEATcosm2014_Bin_28_FD_119751 | JGI IMG/M metagenome (GOLD analysis project Ga0181518, IMG submission 119751) | Peatland microbial communities from MTU Mesocosm Facility, Houghton, MI, USA - PEATcosm2014_Bin01_60_metaG | ecosystem: Environmental > Terrestrial > Soil > Wetlands > Peat | place...
ACGCTGGAGCCAAGTTCCCGTGGAGACCACGAGTTCATTCTACCCTTCATCCTCCCAGCCGCTGCGGTAGCTGTCGCCAGTTCTAGAACTGGGCGCTTGTAGCCAAGTCCGACAGGCTGCTAGGATGAAGGCCCTGGAAGTGTCCTATTTCTGGACACTCCGGGGCTTAGAGGGCTTTTGGGCATGTGGTGCGGTGTATGGGGGCGAACTGGCCCAGGTGCTCCTCGGCCAGCCGGACAGGCTGCGGACAGTTTTCGCTCGCCGGGAGAGCGGCTTTTGCAGGCGATTGGAACGATCGGAATGGGACATCCGGTTCCCGATGCCCCAACTTTACCACTTGCCTGACTAACGGTTGTTGGCTTAGGATCTGGCGCAAATCGAATCAAAGCATAGCCGGACATGCGTGCATCCAAGATCCTTGCCGTGATCGCTTTCCGGGATGAAGAAAAGTATCTTCCCGGCCTGTTTTCACACTTGCGTGATCATGTTGACGGCTTTATCGCGTTTAATGATTGTTCGACTGATCGCTCACTGGAGATCGCCCAAGCCGAACCGAAAATGCTGGAGTTATTTGAGAGCCAGGTCCCGAGCAGCGATCATTTCTTCGAAACTCAAAATCGCATAACCTTGCTCCGTGCGGCGCATAAACAGGGGGCGCACTGGGTCCTGTGTTGCGATGCCGACGAACGGTATGAAACAAGGTTTCTTCGACATTTGCGGTCATTGATGCGGAAACCGCCGGCGCAGGTGATGGGGTTGCGCTTTGTTGCGCTGTGGGAGAACTTCCGCCAGCATCGGGTCGGCAATGCCTGCAAACATGTGTTGTTTCCATCTACCGATCCTCGGCCGTACTACGCGCCCGGCCGACTGCATCAACCGTGGTTTCCCCCCAGCTTCGGCAACGCCAGTAAACAGATACTTGATTATTACCTTTATCACCTTGGCAGCTTGACTCGTCAGGACCGGCTCGATCGGTTTAATAAATTCAACCGCATCGACCCCGACTTAAACCATCAGCCACAGGGGTACAAAAACATCATTGACGAATCTGATTTGCGTTTGGCTCCCGTGCTTCCCAAAAGAGCGTTCCGCTACGAGTAACCGGAAGAACCTCCTAAACCCCCTTCAACGGCCTCAATGAATGTTCTCACTCATCCAGTACACACTGGCTACCAATTCGACCTCGCCAAAACCGGGCATGAATTCTACTCGTTGCCAATTCCTGGCTCTGACGAAATCTTCTGGGATTTAAGATCGCGGCCGCAGCCAAAGAACTATCATTTGTTGAGAACCCTGCAAGAGGCCCCCGTAAACTTCGATCTGATATTGGTGCATTACGACCTGGGTTATCATTGCTTGAAGCAGTTAGATCTGCCCTTAATATTCAAGGAGCATTGCGTCAGGGCACCGTTTACGGTGCCGGCGGAGTGGCTCGACAGGATAGGCTATTATTGCTTTGCCAGCCAAGTAGCGGCCGGGCGCTGGATAGTGCCGGTAGAGGTCGCTTGGCGGAAGGCAATTATAGGCATGGGAATGGATCTGCAAACCTATGGACGGTACAGGGGCAATAAAGGCGGCATTCTGGTCGTCGGGCAGCATATCCGGTCCAGGGGAAGTGAAAAGGGCTATGGGCATCTGATGCGACTGACGGAAAAGTTCAGTATTGCGGTGGTCGGCAGGGGCAGTGAAGGAATCCCGGGAGGAATAGGTCCAGCCGGAGATTATAATAAACTCCTGCGGAATTACCGAACTGCCAGAGTATTTTTGAATCCGTCGCATCTACTGGGTATGTCGACATTGGAAGCCATGGCGACGGGCATGCCGGTCGTCAGCTTTCGAACGTTGAACTCCGATGTTATTCGCGACGGCGTGAACGGTTTGATTGTCGATACCGTGAAAGAGGCGGAAACTGCATTGAGACGGCTGCTGCACAATAAAAAGCTGGCCGACGCCCTCGGGAGAAACGCGCGCGCAACCATCAAAGAACGCTTCTCGAAAGAACGCTTTGTACAGCGGTGGAACGCATTGTTTCGAAAGGCCGTTTGCGAGTATCGCCCCGGCACGGCGCTGAAAACCTGGAGGCCGTTGGATATCGCCTCAAAGCCAGCCAACGAACGGTCCGTGGCAGAAGGGTTAACCAACCGGACGTTTGAATACTGTCGTGTGGGGTTCGACAAACGACGGATGATATTTCTGTCTGATGGTCGTGTGGGCGAGGGAGCAGGAGGGTGCGAGTTGTTTTGGGATGTAAAGGCGGGGAGGGGGGGCCGGCTCTTTCTGGAGATCTCGTCAGGATGTGAAATCACTTGCCGATTGAGGCGGGGGTCAGATGGAACGTGGAGAGGAAGGTGGATTCATCACGAGAAGATGCCGATTGTGCTTTCGCCGGTTCAGATGATGGCAGAGAGGGCAGGCACCACACATTTGGATTGACCCGGTGATTGTCCTTCGTGAGGATGACCATTGTTGAATGAAACCGGGCGATTGGCATGAGCGCGAGCCGCACCTGGGCACGGCGAGCCAGGCGGGGAAGAACGAGTGTTTAGCTGCGTTAGCGGGCTGCGTGGCTGCCCGTAAACTCAACGCCTGCCGCCTTGCGGATTCTCCGGCGATCGGTTGGGATCTCGGCCGGCAAAACAAGAACTGCTGCCCGGATTTCCGGGCAGCAGCTCATCCCCTCTCTTGGCCCGCAGAAGCTCAAGCCTTTGAAACTCCTGCAATTTCGTCCACACGAGTACCCTTGCTCGGTAATACGGGTGCAAGTGGGTGGATCTTTCAAAAATCTTACGTTACGCGACAAACAACCGTAAGGTCGGGGTGTGGCAGCGGTTTGATAGGCTGCCCAACCGGCTTAAAGAGTTTTTTGAAAGAAATGGCCATCAAGCCACGTATTGTTGGTAGCCGACTGATGCAAGCAGCTTGAATGAAAAGTGTTGACGAAATGATTCCGACCCGGCAATCGTTGTTGAGCCGGTTGAAAGACTGGAACGACCAGGAAGGGTGGAAGGTCTTTTTCGATACGTACTGGAAGCTGATCTATCACGCCGCCGTCAAAAGCGGGCTAACCGATGCGGAAGCGCAGGATGTGGTCCAGGAAACCGTAATCTCGGTCATGAAGAGCATGCCGACTTTCAAGTATGATGCGCAAAATGGCTCATTCAAGAGCTGGCTGCTGCGTTTGACCAGTTGGCGAATCACGGACCAGTTGCGCAAGCGACAAAGGGGAGTCGAACACCCGAAACACGAACCCCGAACCTCCACCAGAACTGCCACCGTCGAGCGCGTGGCCGATCCTGCGGGACTGGGATTGGAGGCGGTCTGGGAGGAGGAGTGGCGGACCAACCTTGTGGAGGCCGCCATCAATCGGGTCAAAAGGACCGTCGATGCAAAACAGTTTCAGATATTCGATCTTTACGCCATCAAAAAGTGGCCCGTTTCGCGAGTGGCCCGGATCCTGCGGGTCAATGCCGCCAGGGTTTATTTGACCAAGCACCGTATCGCCAAGCTGATTAAAAAGGAAGTCGCCTATCTCCAAACCAAGCCCGTTTAAAATCCTAAATTCAAGAAGCACCTGTTCTTCATCATGAATTCAACAGCAAAAAATAAAAGCTATTCAGCTATCGAAGCCACCTCTCGAATCCCGAACCACACGTCCGGCGTTCCCGTGGCGCCCCGTCGTGGCATGCATGAGATCAAGCGGAGCATTTTGAAAAAGTTGTGGTTGCGCATGAATCGAGAGGATTGCTGCTGTTCGTGAGGTGTAACCAAGCCTGCTTGCCTTTGCCCGAGAGAAAAATCTGAATCAGTCAAAACACCGATACATTATGACCATTAAAAAAGATTCTATTGGTAAACAGAAAACCCAGCCCGGATTCAGCCCCAAACCCGTTCGTCGCGTCAAGCCGATGAGTGGCAGAGGGGGCTCTGACCAAAGTCCAAGCCCCAGCTTCAGTCCAGCTCCAGTAACTCCGACCCCGAGCGCTCTCAGATTCAAGAAGTGATTGAGGTGACCCTGTCGGCGGGAGAAGCCCACCGTGGATCGAGAAGGTGCCCTCCTTTCGTGGCGGCAGATTCACTGGTGCGCACTGCTTAGTGTCAGCGTCGCGTCTTCCCTTCCTTATGCGAAAGCTGATCCTGAAGTGCGGGCTCTCGCCGGGTGATATCGTCATGCTGACGGCGGCGGTCCGCGACCTGCATCATTGCTATCCCGGGCGGTTTGCGACTGATGTACGAACATTATGTCCCGATCTTTGGGAGAATAACCCACACGTTACCTCCCTGTGCGAGGACGATCCCGAGACAGAACAAATTGACTGTTCATATCCTTTGATTGACAGATGCAACGAAAGTCCTTACCATTGCTTGCACGGTTTTGTTGGATTCCTGAATGATCGCCTGCATCTCTCCATAAAACCCACCGTATTCAAGGGTGACATTCACCTTTCCGGCCAAGAAAGAGCCTGGTACTCACAAGTCCACGAAGTCACAGGCAAGGAGACACCTTTCTGGATTATTGCAGCGGGAGGAAAGTACGATTTGACGATCAAATGGTGGCAGGCCGAGCGTTACCAGGAGGTTGTAAATCATTTCAGCGGCAAGATTCAATTCGTTCAGGTGGGCGGTGATGGGCACCATCATCCGAAGTTAAAAGGTGTCATCGACCTGCGTGGTCAAACGAGCCTCCGCGAGTTGATACGGTTGGTTTACCACTCTCAAGGGGTACTCTGTTCGGTAACAGCCCTGATGCATTTGGCCGCGGCTGTGGCAACCAAGCGAGGGCAGCCGGCCAACCGTCCTTGTGTCGTGGTTGCCGGCGGGCGTGAGCCGGCACACTGGGAAGCATATCCCGACCACCAGTTCATTCACACCAATGGCGCTCTGCGCTGTTGCATCAACGGGGGTTGTTGGAAGGATAGAGCGGTGCGCTTGAGAGACGGCGACGAGCGAGATAAGCGGGATCATCTCTGTGTGGATGTCGTCAAAGGGCTACCGCGCTGCATGGACCTGATTACACCGGCAGAAGTCAGCCGTCGGATAGAACTCTATTTCAAGGGAGGTGTCATCAAGTATCTCCGCCCGCGGCAGCGGGCGTCAGCCGAACAGGGCATAGTTGCGACCGCCAAGAACCAATACGACGAACAACCCTTAAGCCTGCAGAGTGCTGGCATGGCCTGCGAGCGGTTTATCCAAACAATCCCAAGCTATCCTGATCGCTACCAAGGCCGGGGTATTGTAATCTGCGGCGGTGGTGTGAGGTACTTCACCAGCGCCTGGGTCTGCATCAACATGTTGCGGCGGCTGGGATGCCGCTTGCCGATCCAGTTCTGGTACTTAGGCAAGAAGGAAATGGATGACCAGATGAAGACTCTGCTGGCACCCCTTGACACAGAATGCGTCGATGCCTGCAAGGTGCGCAGATGTTTCCCGGTCCGGATTCTACAGGGATGGGAGTTGAAGCCTTACGCCATTCTTCAATCGCCCTTTCGCGAAGTTTTGTTGCTGGACGCGGACAACGTCCCGGTGGTTAATCCCGAGTTCCTTTTCGACACGCCTCAATTCCAAACCAGCGCAGCAGTTTTCTGGCCCGATTACCGCCGGAGAAAAACCGGGCAGGCCCTGGCAGTCTGGAAGAGCTGCGGATTGCGTCCCCCAAAGGAACCGGAATTTGAAACCGGCCAAGTGGTCATTGAGAAACGACGCTGCTGGCCGGCGCTCTGCCTCTGCATGTGGTTCAATGAGAATTCCGATTTCTACTATGAGCATCTGCACGGAGACAAAGAAACCTTCCATTTGGCCTTTCGCAAGTTGAAGAAGATCTACTCCCTGGTCCCGAAGCCCATCCACTCGCTCGAAGGAACGATGTGCCAACATGACTTCCAGGGGCGGCGAGTTTTTCAACATCGAAACATGGACAAATGGGACTTGTTTCTGCGAAACAAACGCGTTGAGGATTTCTGGTTTGAGAAGGAATGCCGCGATGACATCGCCCAACTGCAGGGTCGGTGGCATGGTGGGCTTGGTCAGGGCGTCAAAGGGTGGTCGGGCGCGGTTGTGCCTGCCAAGCGGCGGGGGCGACCGTTGAAGATCATGGCGGTCATGATTTCAGGGGTGAAACGCAGTAGGACGCGAGGTCGAACCCTGGATGACCTTGCGCGAACAGATTGGAATGGCGCACCCCTGCTTGTCCACATTGACGACGGTAATGCGGATGGTTACCGCGAAAGGGAGACGCATTGTGCGTATCTCGCCCTGGAAAAAAGTTTGGAACACGGCGCCGATTATATTCTCCTGATGGAGGACGATTTGGATTTCAATCAGCATCTTAGCCACAACTTGCATAATTGGGGCCCCCTTGAGGCCGGGGTGGTGACACTGGCAAGCCTATTTAACCCCAAGGTGCGAGAGTTGGCGTGCGATCTCAGAAATAACGCGCGTATTGTCAATCCCAATGAGGTGTTTGGCAGCCAGGCCTTTCTCATCGCAAACGATACCGTGCGATACATTGTCCGGCACTGGGACGAAGTGGCGGGCAGGCAAGACATCAAAATCTCTCGCTTGGCAGGTCGCCAAAGAAAGCCCATCTTCTACCACGCTCCGTCGCTGGTCCAACACATTCGCACTCCGGGCGCATTGGACGCAAGCTTTCGCGAGGCGATGGATTTCGATCCGAACTGGAAGGCCTAGACGGGGTCTGGCGACCCCGTTTATTCCGGTCCTTTCACGGGACGCGAAGCTTGGTCAGTGCCTCGCGAAAAATGAATTGCAGGACATCGCGTTGCGCAGTTTAATGCGGCGTATGCCCTGCTTCGACGAAAATGTATCAAGATTCCTCAGCTAACGACCGGCAGGCCGCGCAGACAAACACCAGCGCGAGTCGTGCCCAGGACGAAGGCCTGCCCCCCCTTTCGATCCCCGATCATCAGTTGCTCCGATGCATCGGTCGCGGCAGTTACGGCGAAGTGTGGCTCGCTCAAAACACCATGGGAACGTACCGGGCGGTGAAGGTCGTTTACCGCAAGTCCTTCATGGATCAACGACCGTTTGAGCGGGAAGTATCCGGTATTCGCAAGTTTGAACCGATTTCTCGCTCACATGAGGGTTTTGTGGACGTGCTGCACGTGGGGATCAATGAGGAACTTGGTTACTTCTACTACGTGATGGAATTGGGCGACGACTCGAAGTCGGGACAGAATATCGATCCGGAAAATTACACTCCGAAGACACTGACCCAAAACCTTGACCCGCGCGTGAAACTGTCCGCGCAGGAATGCCTGCAACTGGGACTCGCCCTGAGCCAGGCCCTGGCCGAGTTGCACAAACACGGTTTGGTTCATCGTGACGTCAAACCTTCCAATATCATCTTCGTAAACGGCGTGCCCAAACTGGCCGATATCGGTTTGGTGGCCGGGGTCAATGAGGCCCGTTCCTATGTCGGCACCGAAGGGTTCATCCCGCCCGAAGGCCCCGGGACAGCGCAAGCCGATGTTTACAGCTTGGGCAAAGTTCTTTACGAAGCCAGCACTGGAAAAGATCGCCAGGACTTTCCGGAATTACCGACGTGGGTGGACCAGTTTGCAGACCGCGAGCGGTTTCTGGAACTCAACGAGGTGATTCTGATTGCCTGCAAGAATGACCTTGGCCAGCGTTACGCCTCCGCGTGGGACATGCACGCGGACTTGCTGGTGCTGGCGAATGGCAAATCGGTCAAGCGCCTCAAGACATTGGAACGGCGGCTGTCGAACCTGAAGCGAGTCGCGGGCTTCTCAGCATTGATTCTGGCAGCTCTTGTGGCCATTCTTTATGAGGTCTATCGCGAATGGAGAGGCGCCCTTGAATCGCGGCAACGACAAGTGGGTGCGAATGTGGCTTACGGCACTCGCGCTGTGGAAACGGGCGACCTCTTGGGTGCCCTGCCCTACTTCGCCGAGGCATTGGCCTTGGAGAAGAATGACGGGAGAGGAGCAACTTTACATCGCCTCAGGTTCGGTTGCGTTCTGTGTCAATGCCCAAAGCTTGTGCAACTGTGGCGCGCTCCCAAACAGGTTGAGATGGCAGGATTCAGTCCGGATGGCCGGTACCTTTTGGCGGTTGAGCGGTTGGGCAAAGCGCAAATATTCGACGCGAATAGAGGCCAATCGATCTCGCCGCCATTTGGACAAAGTTATGGTCTGTACCGAGGCGCCTACAGCCCGGATGGCAATTCCGTCGTTACCGCCAGCGGAGACAAAACGGCCTGCGTTTGGAGGGCCCGTGATAGCAGCAAAGTCCTTGCTCTGGATCATCCTCAGCAAGTTTTTAGTGCCAGTTTCAGCCCTGACGGTTTGCGTATTGTCACCGGTTGTGAGGACCATATCGTTCGGGTTTGGAACGCGCAGACGGGCGAACTTCAGCTCTCCCTCCATGAACACACGAACGCCGTGCTTTTCGCCGCTTTCAGCCGTGATGGACGCCGGATCGTCACCACCAGCCGCGACAAGACCGCCCGAATAATGGATGCCATGAACGGTCACCAGGTTGGCTTACCACTCAAACATCCGACTTGGGTGGGATATGCCGCCTTCAGCCCCGACGGACGAAAGCTCGTCACCGCTTGTTTTGATCACAAAGCACGCGTCTGGGAAACGGAAACGGGCCGGCAAATCTTGCCCGACATGAACCATCGCGACGGAGTCAACAGCGCGGAGTTCAGCCCGGATGGCCGACTGATCGTCACAGCCGGCTTGGATCACGTTGCTCGCATCTGGCTTGCCGAAAACCATCAACCGCTTAATCCCAACCCGATCTTGAGGCATAGTGACCGGGTGATGCACGCTGTGTTCAGTCCAGACGGCCATCGCATCGCCACTACCTGTGCCGATGGGACCGTGCGAGTTTGGGACCTGGCCGCCAGTGCGGTAGCGCCTTTGGCGGCTCGCAACTCATTCAGCCAAGATCGAAGCCGCTTCCTGACTGTCACCAGTCAAGAGGTGCGAGTGTGGGATACGCTTTCCGGGCAAGCCGTTTCGCCGTTGATCAGACCAAGCCTCTTTGAAGAAGCAAAGCTTAATCTGGATGGTACTTTCATATCGATCAGGTCCAAGCCGTTGGACAGGGCCAATGAACGGCGCGAGGAAGTTTGGAAAACGGAAACGGGCACGCCAGTGGGGCCGCCGATGTTGTTCTCGAATGCCCTTAATAACACCTGTCTCAGTCGCGATGGAACACGATTATTGGCCTTCGGGGGTAAAGTGGCGCAAACCTGGGATGTCCTTACCGGGATGCCTCTCGCGACGGGCGTTTTACACAATGAGACCATCCGCTCCGGCATGTTTAACCCTGCCGGAAAGAAAGTCGCAACCTGGAGTGGGGTCGTCGTTAAGGTATGGGACCCCTTGACCGGTCGAGAATTCTTTGGGCCGCTCAGGCATGCTTTCCCGGTCAAATGGGTTGAGTTCAGTCCCGACGGCTCTCGGCTTGTGACTTGTGGGGCTGACAACGGCTTCACCAAATGCCAGGCCCAGGTCTGGAGCGCCGCAACCGGCCAGCCCGTAGGGCTCCCGCTTACGCATGACGATGGAGTCCTCTGCGCTTCGTTCAGTCCCGACGGCAGCCGTGTCGTCACCGCCAGCGAGGACTTTACTGCCATAGTCTGGGATGCCGTCTCCGGAAGACAACTTACACCCGCTCTCAAGCACGATAACCAGGTGTGGACAGCGGCTTTTAGTCCCGATGCCAAATGGATCGTGACGGCCAGCTTTGATAAGACGGCGCGGGTTTGGAGCGCAGAGACTGGTGACCCGTTGACCCCGCCTCTACAGCACGTTGCAACGCTGGCGAACGCGAAGTTCCTGGCCGATGGTCGCCGGATCGTCACGTCTGACGGGAAGGGTAATTTCTGGAAATGGGATTTGCCTTTGGATGAAAGGCCGGTGGACGATCTCAGAAAACTCGGCCGCTTGCTATCGGGCACTACGGTTGCGCCTCCTGGCAACGTGAATTCACCGCAATCAGAATCGCTTGAGGCCCTCTGGCGGCAACTTCAAACGCGATACCCTTCCGGCTTTGCAACCTCCAATGAGGAGGTTGCCGGCTGGCATGAGTTTCAAGCGGAAGAGAGTGAACTTGAACAGCAATGGTTTGCGGCGGCCTTCCATCTGCAGCGCCTCCTCTCAATGCGGCCCGGTGACCAGTCCCTCGCTGAGCGCCTTGCGCGTGCGCAGGAACGTTTAAAGAGCGGGAATTAATCCCTCCCTCGTGGCCGTGGCGGGCGACCGTGGGCGTCGCTGCCCCCGCCAGATTTTATCCCCAAGCGAGATCTGATTATTGAAAGATCCAATGTTTTTCATACGTATAAAGGGGAAAGCTCAGTTTAGTTCAATCGAGTATTTGACTCCCGTTTTGCGCCAGCCGCAAAAGTCGGCTGATAGAGTCGGCGAAGACTGCTTAACAAGCGTAAAAAGAAAAATTCGTTATGGCATCAAACCAAAATAGAAGCGTCGTTGTCGGCAGTGCAAAGAGCATGCTGCCGCAGGCCAAAGTCGTCGGCAAGGTTGACCCGCAGCAGCGAATCGAAGTCACCGTGCTGATGCGTTCCAGGTCCGCGGGCGAGGATATCGAGGCCTATGCAAAACGCGCAATGAATCTTGGTGCCCAATTGCCCGAGGAGCGCCGGTACCTGAGCCGGGAGGAGTTTGTTGCGACACGCGGCGCCGATCCTGCGGATATCGCCATTGTTGATGCCTTTGCTCACGCGCATAATCTGACGGTGGTGGAGACCCATCCCGGTCGACGAGCAGTGCGGCTGTCGGGGACCATCGCTGATCTCACGAGTGCGTTCAAACCCGAGTTGAGGAACTACCGACTCGGCAAGCGGATGTTCCGCGGGCGCACAGGCTCGCTCTCGGTGCCGAAGGAACTGGGGAGAATTGTGGTGGGTGTGTTCGGGTTCGACAATCGGCCGGTGGCCAAGCCTCATTACCGCCTTCGGCTCAAGGGATCCAAAGCAGGAAAGTTCGCGCCCCGAAATGCCGCCGATGGCAGCTTTACGCCGCCCCAAGTCTCCACGCTCTACAACTTTCCTGGCGGTCTCGATGGCGCGGGGCAGTGCATCGCCTTAGTCGAACTCAATGACACGGACCAACACGGCAAGGTCACCGGCACCGGCTACAACGCCGCTGATCTAAAGACCTACTTCCAACAACTCAACCTCCCCTTGCCGCCAGTGACCGCTATTGGCGTGGATGGGGGCGGCAACATCCCTGGGCCAGACCAAAACGCGGATGGTGAGGTTATGCTCGACATCGAAGTGGCCGGCACTGTCGCGCCCGGCGCGAACATTGCCGTATATTTCGCGCCCAACACGGACCAGGGCTTTCTGGACGCCATCCATGCTGTAGTGCATGACAATGTGCGCAAGCCCTCGGTGGTTTCAATCAGTTGGGGCGGCGCCGAGGACTCCTGGACGGATCAGTTCCGCAATGCGTTTAACCAGGCATTTCAAGACGCGGCCATGTTGGGCGTCACCGTTTGTTGCGCGTCAGGTGACGATGGTTCCCCGGACTTGCCGAGTAGAGCCAGGGACGGACGTCCCCACGTAGATTTTCCGTCCTCCAGCCCCTTCGCCCTGGCGTGCGGCGGGACCAAGTTGCTCGGGTCGGGCACCGCCATCACGAGCGAAGTGGTCTGGAATGATGGCAATCAAGGAGGCGCAGGCGGTGGTGGTGTGAGCAATTTCTTCGCGCGCCCCCCTTACCAGGCCAGCGCGAAAGTCCCCCGTTCCCCCAACGGCAAGGTGGGGCGTGGTGTACCGGACGTTGCCGGGGATGCGGATCCCGCAACTGGTTATCAGGTGCGTGTGGATGGACACAATACAGTCATCGGCGGCACCAGCGCTGTGGCACCGCTTTGGGCAGGATTGCTGGCGCGAATCAACCAGCGGCTCGCTAAGCTGAGGAAGCCGCCAGCCGGGTTCATCAATCCCATCCTTTACAAGACGCCAAATAACTTGCACGACATCGTGCTGGGCAATAACGACATCGACGGTACGCTGCATAAGTATATGGCCCGCCCGGGTTGGGATGCTTGCACGGGCCTCGGCAGCCCTGACGGCATCAAAGCGATGCGGGCCTTGGGCGGATGAAATCTCACACCCGGCAAACCATTGACCCTCGATTGTCTATGGCACCAGACCTGTCACAGATCAAAACCAGCGTCGTCTTAACCGGGGTTCAGATTTGGCTCAAATCAGACTTCATAATACAGAGGAAGCACCCGTTATGACATGGAACCCGGCTCTGCATCTGTTGGCCCCATTGTCCGCGGGCGGCAACGCCCGCTCTGGCTTCCGACTCTTGCTGCTCCAGTTTAGGGATCGATGTTCAATCTGCGGCCCGGCGGCTCTCGCCTCTCGATCTTTGGTTCGCGACCGCCCCATCGCACCTCGACCAACATCTCTCAACCGTTCTGTGCGTGTTTGGCATCACAAATTCATCGGATAGCGGTATGCACCCTGTGCGCATGGATCGCGGGAAAACCACCCATTTTGTTTCGAGTGAACAGGACATCACGACCCGCAAACAGGCTGAAACGGCGTTGCGCGAAAATGAACAGCTTTTCTCCGTCTTCATGGCCAACCTGCCTGTAGCCGCTTTCATCAAGGACCAGAAAGGATACATGCTCTTTGCGAACAAATTCCTTCAGGATACCTTTGGTTGGCGGCAGTGGGAGGGAAGGTCCACTGGGGACCTGTTCCCGGCTGAGCTCGCCGGGCAAATGACTGAGGCTGATCAAAAAGCGCTCCGGCAAGGTCTGACGGTGGTTCAGGAAACCAACATGGACGCCCGCGGACGCGAACGCATCTTTGAAACCTACAGATTTCCCATTCGTGTGGAGGGCAAGCCTGTCCTGCTGGGGGGCGTTGCCGTGGACATCACTGAACGACGGGAACTGGAAGCACAACTGCGCCAGGCCCAAAAAATGGAAGGTATCGGCAGGCTCGCCGGCGGCATAGCCCACGACTTTAACAACATGCTGGCGGTCATCCGCGGCAACGCCGAACTACTGCTCATGGATGCCGACCAACTCAATGGTCCAACTAACGATTATCTTAAGCAGGTCATCGCCGCCGCGGAGCGCGCTGCCAACCTGACCCGACAGTTGCTTGCCTTCGGTCGCAAACAGATCATGCGATCCCAGCCTTTGGATCTGAACGACGTGGTTGGAAACCTAACCAAGATGTTCAAACGGATTATTGGCGAAGACATAGATCTACAATGTCAATTCGCCGCGGACCTGCCATCCGTCGAGGCCGACATCGGCATGATGGAGCAAGTAATCGTCAACCTCGTCGTCAATGCCCGCGATGCCATGCCCCGCGGCGGCCAACTGCTCATCGCGACGGACGTGACGAATGTCGGCACGGCGTACACTCACACCCAGCTTGAGGCTCGCGCCGGCACGTGCGTTTGCTTGACGGTCAGCGACACGGGTACGGGGATCACTCCGGAACATTTGCCGCGCATCTTTGAGCCGTTCTTCACGACTAAAGAATCGGGCAAAGGTACCGGCCTGGGTCTGGCAACGGTCTATGGCATCGTCAAGCAGCACCAAGGCTGGGTCGAGGTGTCCAGCCGCCTCGGCGAGGGCTCCATCTTCAAGATCTTTCTCCCTGCTCTCCCGCCGCGCCCCAGAACGGCGGCCACTTCGGAGCCCGACGCGGCACTGCGCGGCGGCACGGAAACGATCTTGTTGGTAGAAGACGATTACGCGGTGCGGATGACAACCCGGCGTGTACTGGAAAGTTTTGGATACAGTGTTTGCGAAGCCACTTCCGCGCGGGAAGCTCTGGATATCTGGCGTGGCCAGACGGAGCGAATCGCGTTGCTGCTCACCGATGTGATCATGCCAGAGGGCGTCACCGGTCGTGAGTTGGCCAAGCAATTGCGTGCACAAAAGCAGGAACTCAAGGTCGTGTTCCTGAGCGGCTATGGCGAGGATATTGGCGGTAGAGATACCGACTTTATCCGGCGGACCAAAAGTCGCTTTCTCCAGAAACCCTGCTCCTCGCGCACACTCCTCGCGACCTTGCGAGAATGCTTGGACGAGGACTAGCGGGAGGGAGAGCCTTTTATGGATGGCGTCAAGCAGCGCGAAACATCAGGCCCCGCAAAAAGCTTGCTTTACATGCAACTGATCTCTATCGTCCTCGATGTCGGGCGTCTGGTCGTTTCTCCTAGCATATACCATCAAATGGCCTCGTCGCTTTGACTTGCGTCAAGAAGGCCGTTCAACATCGCAGCGCCGTGCTGCCTGATGCCCGGGCATCCCCGCAGCCCGCTTTGCTCCCCAGCCGTGAGTCCCTCCCGTATCCTGGAGCCAGCGTCGGCCCATCAGCCATCGGCTGTCAATTCGAAGGCAGTGGCTTGGCGTCCAACGATATTACATCGTTTGAACGGAGGGGTCTTATCGGTTCTGCGGTGGGGACGTGTGAGTGGTCCAGATCGGAATGCCGAGCAACCGGAAACGCGCAGTCGAACCGGAATGGTTTGTCGCTTCTTTGCGAAAGAGGCCCGTGCCCAGAACCTGAATTGAAGACTGCCCGGGACCCGTTGTGCGGCGAAGGAACAGGCCAAAAGGAAGCACGTGAACCGAATGGCAGCCCGCTCCATCCATCGTGACGCTTCCGCCTAATCCCCAAAGCACACTCGTGCGCATGATGGTCTTGCCAGGCGATTGCGGCAACCGCGCGGAACAATGGCTGGCGAGCACGCCCCAAGGCAGCACGGTGGTCTTGGTGATTCCTCGGCGAGCTTCGGATTCGTGCCGGGCGACCAAACCACCACCCAGCTCCCATTTATGGAAGGAGGTGGTGCGGCGCGATTCCGCAAGCAATCCCAGGAGAAAACGGTCGGCGGCGCCCACACTATTCCGGTCATGACGCCAGAGCAGGCCGCCGAGCGACCGAGTGACGGCGTAGTCCCCGTCCTTTTGCCAGGACCAGAGCGGATTAAAGCGGCGCAGCGGGCTGTTGGCAGCGGCGCGGACTGCGTCCTCGGGGGGTTCGACAAACGTAACCTCACGGGCACACCTCTCCGCGTCCTGCAGTGTTTCGCGGTCATCGGTTTCGAGCAGAATCACCCGCTTTCCGTTGCGCAGGATCAATCCGGCACCTCCGTCCGGGCGCTCCCATTCGATGCGATTGCCGCGATTCTCGGTGATGACGGCTTGATGGGCGGCTTGGCGTTCCTTCACCCAGGCCCCTACGTACCGTCCGGCCGCATTGGTGGAATCCCACGCCGAAGCCCACAGCAGCAGCCGGTGCCCACCGGAGCCCTCGTAAAACGCCACGTGGTCACCATCCCAACCCCGCGCCAGCTCCAGGCCGTGGTTCAAGTTCTTAAACTGGCAGCCGAACAGGACGGCCATGCCGGCTTCGCCCACGCTGTCCAGGCTGACTTGGTTCCAATCTCCAGGCAAGGTTTCGGGCAGATTGATCTCCACCGGGAGGTCGCGCCACTCCCAGCATTTCTTCGGGTGCATCACCTGCGCGCTGCTCACCGGCGGGTGGTTGTAAATGTAATCCAAACCGTCCAGACCCCACTTTCGCATCACTTTGGTGCAGAAGCAGTAACCGAACGAGTAAGGCATGGCTTCCGTTCGCGCCAGCGGCTCCGGCACGCCTGCCACCAAGGCATCCGAACTTTTCCAGGCGTCACTGAGCGCGTAGTTCAAAACCAACTCTCCCAGGCCCGAATGGATCAGGTTCCAGAAGAGAAAATAACCGCCCACCGACTCGCGCCCCCACTGAGCGGGGATTACCTCGATCATTTCACGGGTCGCGGAACCCTCGGTCACGAAATCATGGGCGGTGCCCCGGTCCGTTGACGCCTTGAAATCATGGTCTTGGGGGTCATCGAGCGGCCAATACTGGTCCTCCAGTGCATGGGTGAATTCGTGGGCCAATACGATGTCCTCGATCTCGGAGGAGATCTCCGCCAGTTTCTTCTCAGTCGCCCTTTTTGCGGCGTTTGTGGTCCCACCCGAAAATGACGGGATGCACATTTCCTTGGCGTCGCTGTCATAAAGGCCGGCGACCTGGTCCGCTAAATAGTCCGCGTAGACGGACTTAAGGTCAGTGTGGGGCGGGACCATGTCCAGCCAGGCGAGGAGTTCTTCGTAACCGCGGAGCTTGCGGCCCGGGAATTCCTTGTCCAGATCATGGTCAGAGATGGCTCGAAGCTCCTTTTCCGAGATTGCATAGACCGGCACCTCGCGCACAAACTTCTTTCCGCGAAGGGTTTCCACTTCCCGTCGAATGTCTCCGAAATCCCGCGTGCTCGGGACCTTGTCGGGAGAGGACGGGTCAGTGCCGGCAGCGGCGGAAGCCAGGCCGGTCAACAACACAGCCATGGCCGGGATGCGAATCATGCGGAAACGGTAACACAGTACTGGCGTGATTGACGACTGTTTTTGACCAGCACACGTATTTCCAGTTCACCTTTCCGGCGGCCAATCCACTGCGATTTTATCGGCCGGTCCAGCCGTAAGTTTGATGCTGCCCCTTTTCCGGGGCTAACGCATTTTCAGGAAAGACGAAGAAGGTACGGAATTAAATCGCGGCTTGCCGCGCCGATTGGCCCGATGTTCAGACTGCTGGTTAGCCGGTCGGCAGGTATGCCCGATTGCAGCACGAATTGGTGAGCGCACAACCGGCGATAAATTGACGGCCCCAGGTTTTTGGCTTTAATTCTGCTCTCGGCAGCTATGCAACGTCTTGTCGCAACCGGGTTGCTGGGTTGGCTGGCATTTGCCCGGCCTGCCGCAGCCGAGCGCATCAATCAGGAGGGCCGCATCCTCGGATCGTTGCCGGTGGCGACCAATGCCCTTCTCTTCAACACCTCGAACGCGGACGCCGTGGTGTCGGCCATGCAGATTTTCCCGGTGACCAATCCGTGGAACGAATCCATTTCCAACCGGCCGGTGCTGGCGAATTCGGACGCGATGATGGCACAGATCAATTCCGATGTGGGGTCATCGCACCGGAAGCTGGAGTTGTTTCAGGAGATGAATTATGTGCTGGTGCCGGACAATCAGCCGCGCGTGCCAATTGATTTCTTCAATTACCCGGATGAATCGGATTTGGATGGCGGGACTTCGCCGTATGGCTTGTATCCAATTCCCATGAACCTGCCAATCGAGGAGTGGCCATCGCAGACTGGCGGCCAGACGCTCACGCAATGGCAGACGAACAACGACGGCAGCGACCGGCACGCCATCATGGTACAACCAGGCACGGGTTTCATCTGGGAGACATGGGAGACGACGCTGGTGGGCACGAACTGGACGGCGTCCAACGGCGCCAAGTTCAACCTGAACACGAACGGGCTGCGACCGGATGGCTGGACTTCAGGCGATGCGGCGGGTTTGCCAATGTTCCCCGCGCTGGTTCGCTACGACGAGTGCGAACGGGGGATGGTTGAACACGCGTGCCGTCTGGTGGTGGTGCATACGCGCCAAGCGCACATTTATCCCGCCACGCACAACACGACCGGTTATACCGGCACCAATTATCCCGCGATGGGCCAGCGGCTGCGGCTCAAGGCGGGTTTTGTCGTCCCCGCTAACTGGACGAAGGAGGAAAAGGCGTTGCTGCTGGGATTGAAGAAATACGGCGCGCTGGTGGCGGACAACAGCAGTTCCTTCTTTTCCATTTCCATCACCCCGGACGACCGCTGGCCGGCGAATGCATTCAGCGACATTGCCGACACCGGCATCGGCATCACCAATTTCGAGGTCATTCAGACCACCGGCACGAACGAAGGGCCGCGGTCGCCGGGCCCGCCGGTGGCGGCTGCCGGACCGGATCAGACGGTGCCTTTCGGCGTGCCGTTGCAACTCCAAGGCGCTGTGCTGTTCAGCAACGCCCCGCCCGCAATCCTGTGGACGCTGTATTCCGGGCCGGGGACGGTGACGTTCGGAAACGCGGCACAGACCAACACGACAGCGACCTTCAGCGCGCCGGGCGTTTACACGCTGGAATTGAGCGCGGACGATGGCGTTCACGCCGTGGCTTACGATGCTGTGGTGATTGCGGTGACGAACGCCATCAACGTGTCCATCGCGCGGGCCGGCACGACCGTGGACCTGAGTTGGACCGGCGGCTCGCCCCCATTCGTGGTGGAGCAGGCGGAGACGCTGCAGTCCGCCACATGGAGTGGCGTTGTAACGACGAGCCTGCAAAATGCGAGTGTGCCGCTGACGAACCAGGTGGGATATTTCCGCATAAGGGGGCAGTAACAGGGAACGTCTTACTGGACCGGAATTCACCCAATGCCTGACTCAGGGAGTCATCCATTGTCGGGGGCGGTTTGACGGCACGCTGCGGGACTACTACCGCGCGGCTTTTTTGAAGGCCGGCCGTTCGCAAAAATCTCATCCGGGCCGAAATCCCGCCCGAACTTGTCTCTGGAGATCTTGCCTTCACGTCTGCCACGTCTTTATTGTCCTGTCGCCTCACCGGAAAACGTTACGCAGGACTTTCCCCGCCGACAAGACCGCCAAAACCATTTTCTGGGCGCAAGGATTAGCGATTCGCAAGGCACAGGTCCTGGGCCGCTTTGGCTCTTGCGGTGACACCTCCAAGGTGTTACTTTTGGGGCATGAGCACAGTCACGGCGAAACAACTCCATCAGGAGACACGGGCGGTCTTGAACCACCTTGAGCAAGGCGAGTCCCTGGTCATCACGCGCAATGGACGCAGGATTGGGAGGATCGAACCGCTGGCCGCCACCACGCCGGCCGGATGGGACGAGATCATGGGCGATGTGTGGCGCGCGCAAAAAGGTGTCAAGCCCGGCGAGCGCGTGCCCAATCCCGTCCTGCAAGAGCGCCAACGCCGCCGGCGATGAACCTCTACGCCGACACTTCCGCGTTGATCGCCTGGTTTCACCCCGCGGATGAGTTTGCACCAGCGGTCACTGCCTGGTGTCGCGAGCGCACACCGGAATTCTGCTGGAATCCCCTGCTGCGGATCGAATTGCGCCACAACCTTCGCCGGCTTTCCGGGAAGCACGCCGCGGTCGCATGGCACGCCTACCGCGCCAGCGAGACATCGCTCCGGTTACGGTTGGGGTCGCACCGCCTGCCTGACCTTCTGGACTGGGGCGATGAACTGAGCGCGCGTCACGCCCAAAGTTCTTCCGCGGGCACTTGGGATTGTGTTCACGTCGCCGCCGCCCAGCACGCGCGCGCCCAGGCATTCATTACGTGTGATGCCGCCCAGGCCACGCTCGCCCGTCTTGCCGGGTTGACACAGGTTCAACTCTTCAAGTAATCAGGCCCTCGGGTTTTCATCCGCTGTGCCTTTCTCACGGCTGATTCCAGCCAGAGACATCCTGTGCATTGCGAATTGCCAGATTGAATAAACCCACGGCAAATCGGCCGCAAGAGTCCTATCATGGAGTATGAATACTTTTGAAGAAGACACAGGATGAGCCGCTTGGGCGGGTGAGCCGCCGGGTGGCCAATAGCCATACCTGTGGCTGTTCTGAGGCGAGACAGCGACAACACCCGCATCAATACTCGTTTTGACGATAATGGCTGAGCGAAGTGCCAGTGAAAAATGGTCGGGGCGGTGAGATTTGAACTCACGACCTTCTGAACCCCATTCAGAGTTAACGAGCACTTTTTGAGCACAATTTCTCTCCGAAACCCGTCCGGCGTCAGTTGGCGTCTCTTATTGAACAGGCATGCTTGTGTCCTCCCCGAGATCGTCCCCAGCAGTCTCCACAAGCCTCTCCCCTGCCCCGCTGCCAGACCACTCAACACCAATCCGCTCGAATATTTGGACCATCGGGACTGTGGAAAAACACTAGAACATCCTGCTTGAAATACCGGCGAACTGGCTTGGCGCCTTTGTCGAGAACCGCCTGCATGTACCGGATTTTGAAAGGATCCTGTTCGTCCTCCCGAGCGAGTCGCCCCTTTTTCGATCGTGTCGCGGGAGAAGCCGATGGGAAGACCGGCTTCCTTCCCGCCCAAAAAACTGTCATCTTTTTCTGCCATATCTACCGATGTAATTCTATTATAGCGCATTCGATTCGGTTTTCGTTGCCTTTGCGCGTGGCCGGTCTGCACGGCTTTGAACTTCTCCGGCACTGAGCACGGTGTCAGACCCGGCGCATGTCTGTAACACTGGCGGCCCTTGCGCCGCCGCGCAAGACTTTCCGCCAGCCTCTTCCACAAGCTAAGCCGAATCAAAGTGGAGGTGCGGAAGCGTGGGTGACCCGTGTGATCAAACAACTCATCCGGCGAAAATGACGGTCTTCATTCTGCCTTTGTTTCAGGCCATTTCCGCTGTTAATCTCGCACCATGCCTTGGAAAAGCTGCTGCCTTGGTCCACAGGGCAAATCGACGAGGCCCTGCGCCAGAAACTGGAATATGTGTTGGAGGAAAACCGCGTTTACCGCGCCCTGCTCGATCGGCATTCGCCGCATTGGCGCCTCCAGGAGGCCCAGCGCAAGGTGCTCGCCGAAAAAGGCAAACCGCTCGGCAAGTTGTTGGGCGAGGTTATCATCATTGTGCAGCCCGAAACCCTGCTCAAATGGCATCGCCGCCTGGTCGCCAGCAAATGGGATTTTTCCAGCCGACGCAAAGGCAATTTAGGACGCCCCTCCGGCTCAGTCGAGATAGAAAGGTCAGTGCTGCAATTCGCCCGCGAGAATCCGGGGGACACCGCCCAACCCAACGCCCAAGAATCACAACCTGCTCTTCCCCGCCTTCTTTGCTTCAGCCCATCTCGCTTTCGCCAATGCAGCCAGTCTCGCTCTCCCGGCAGCAGTAAACTTCCTCTTTGGCGCTGTGCCTTTGATCTTCGCCCTCCTTGCCTTCTGAGCAGCTCGAATGTTGGCAAGTCCCTTGGCGCTCATCTTCCCCTTCTTCTTTGGCGCTATCCCTTTGATCTTCGCCCATCTTGCGCTTTGAGCAGCTCGCATTCTGGCCCTTCCGGCTGCACTGACCTTCCGCCTCTTTCTGGGTGTTTGAATGGCGGCAGTTTCATCAGAACCACCCAGTATCGAGTTCAGTTCACTTTGCAGCGATTGGATCTTCTCCTGGATGTTCGCTGCTTTCCGAAGTTGTTTTGGTGTTGCGTTTATCATATGTATCATAAGCGCCGGCAATTTGGAACAAGTTGCGGAATGTTGTCAAGCAGGAGAAGCATTGGCCAACACCTGTGGGTGGCAAAAACCTCGTCAGTGAACGAAGTCGTTGATTTTGCTGGGTTTGTCCGCAAGCTCATCAGCCATGTCGGCGATTGTCTCGGCGCTCCTGCGCTACTTCTTTTCCTGGCTCTGTCCCAAACACGAACTGGCGCTCGAGAATTTAGCCCTCCGGCACCAGATCGCGGTGCTCAATCGGCATGCTCCCAAGCCCAAACTGCAGGGCAAAGACCGGTTGTTGTGGTTGGTCTTGAAAGGTTGGTGGCCGAACTGGCGTACCGCGTTGATCATCTTCCAACCCGAGACCGTCATTGGTTGGCAACGAGCCGGGTTCAGGATGTTCTGGCGATGGAAGTCCCGGCATCGCGGTGGACGGCCGCGAAAGGATAGCGCGCTGATTCAGCTGATTCGCCGAATGTGGGCCGTCAACCCGACCTGGGGCAGTCCGCGGATTCGCGACGAACTGGCCAAACTGGGTCTGGAGGCCTCGACGGCAACGATCCGGAAGTACCGCCCCAAGTCTAGGCGCCCCTCTTCACAAAGTTGGCGGACCTTTCTCCAGAACCATGCGGGTGCGCTCGCTGCACTGGACTTCTTCGTGGTTCCGACGGTGACGTTTCGTCTTTTGTATGTATTGTTGGTTATCACCCATGCACGGCGCAAAGTTGTTCATTTCAACATTACCGAGGAGCCAACCGCAGAGTGGACGGCCCAGCAGGTCGTCAACGCCTTCCCGTACGACACCGCACCCAAGTATCTGGTACGGGACCGGGATTCGATTTACGGCTCGGTCTTCGTGCAACGCCTTGAGGGTATGGGCATCCAGCAGAAGTTGATCTCCCCGAGATCTCCCTGGCAGAGCCCCTACGTCGAGCGCCTGGTGGGTTCGATTCGACGCGAATGCTTGGATCGAGTGATCGTGTTCCATGAACGGCAACTACGGCAACTTCTGGAAAGTTATCTGGAATATTATCACAACGTACGCCCGCATCGATCCCTTGACCACGATAGTCCCGTACCACGGCCGGTCCAATCAGCCGATTGCGGCAAAGTCATTGAGCTGCCCTTGGTCGGTGGCCTCCATCATCGTTACCTCCGTCAGGCCGCTTGAAGGGCACAAGGGCCACCGGCAGGCGCTGGTCCGAAGATCCCGGTTGGCTCCTCCCTTTTCTGCACGTGAGAAAAGCCACGATTTGTCGTTGATGTTCTCTGGCCAGGGTTGCAAACTTTCAGGTATACGCCATCTCTTGCCTCAATCGAGTCCGTCTGATTTCCTCCGGATGGCGTTTTTGCCACCCCCACCCCTCCGGTCTCGCACACATGGGCAAATGTCCGTTCGCATCGTTCGCTCCGCCATCGGTTCAACTGTCGCCCCTTGTTCCCCCGCACCCGCCGCCGGTTGGCCCGAAACGCTTGTTCCTGTTCGGGCGGCTTGTCGGTCCAGCACCGGCTCTTTTGCCGCCGCTCGGGGACATACGTTCGCATCCCCCGCTCGGTCAACTTCACCAACAAACCGTTGTCGTGATAGCCTTTGTCCATCACCGCCTCCGCAACCCCGGTGTCACTACCCGCCAACACGAGATTGGCTTCGGCTAAACTCAACGTCACCGGCCCGCTCCGCGGATCGGAGGTGTCGGCGAAAGTGACGGCCGTCGCTACGATCGCTTCGCTGGCCAAGTCCACCGCGTGCTCGGCCTTGTAGGCCATGTGCGTGCGCCCGTCTTTCATCTTGGCAATCCGACTGTCCGGATCGTTGGAGCTTTCCCATTGCTCATTGGAGACTTTCTTGTCCTTGCGTCCACGATCCAGCCGACGCAGGTCTTCTTCGGTAGGATTGGCGATCCCCTCGGCCTGCGCCAGGCCCCGCAGATAGTGTTTCCAATCCTCGCCGGTGTCCTTGCGCACAATGCTCCTCATTGCGGCGTTGGCTTCCAGCGTGGTCGCGTCAAGCCCCACCGCCTTGCCGCGCAGCAGTCCTATCTGCTCCAGCAGACTCAGCACGAACACAAAGACCTTGTCGAAGACCGACTCCGGCAACCGTTGCCGGATGATGGTCATCGAAGCATGTACCGGCGTGTCCTCGGTAATCGCAATGCCCAGGAAAGTCCGCAGCGCCAGACTGTCCGCACAACGCCAGGCAATGCCCCGCTGACTATCCAAACCCTCGAAGTAGCCGGTAAAAAGCATGCGAAAGTAAACCCCGGGCGGAATCCCCGAACGCCCGCCCTCCTTGTAATAAGGCGCGCACAGTCGCTCCACAAACGCGTCGAATCCCGCCTCGGCCAAAACTTCATTGAGTTTGATGTAGAACGGATGACCGGGACCGGCAGCCAGTTTCGCCGTGGGGATGAACAGTTCGTCCTGTTGGGGCTTGCGCTTTCCAAGTGCCATGAAAATCAGACGCTTCCTCCCCGCTCTCATTCAATCATCTGAAGGACTTTTTAACGGGCTGCTAGCGTTTGGTTCATACTTACCCTTACTGGTTTGAGTTCAGGTTTGTGTTGGTTCTCGGCATCTCGCTCGCCCCCGCTGGCGGGCACGGACGCCCCACGCAGAATTTCATCCAGACCGCGGTGGGCCTGCCTGCTCAGGTGGCACCTTGCCATCCTAGCTTTCGGTTTCACGTTGCCTTTCAACTTCCTGCTCGGTCAGTTCGTATTCAGGTTTGAGCACGCGCTCGTCAATGGGGGCGCCGAGACGCTTTTCCAGTTCCCTGGTGAATTCGACTCACTCGGAGCCGGCGGCGCCGAGCACTTCCAGTTTTGCGTCCCATCTTTATCTGACATTTCCCATTTCGTTTCTTGCCCACGACCCGCGTGGGAACACTTGCCTGATCTCAATCAGACGCTGTCGTCCTGTAAAACCTCATTGGACCAGACATGGATTCAAAGTATGTCCCCTTGCCGCTAGAATCAGCCGTGACTGTGGCAATTGTGCTCCAATGCATAAGGTCGGTTGAAGCTTCTATGTTGTAAGCGCTTCCCGGATAACCATTGAGCGATATGATAATCGTTCTAGTCGAATCAATTAAGGCGATACTGACCGTAGCCGGGGCTGGTTTGACGATGATCCTATGACCACTGTCGTATCCTTGCCAGTCAGCCAAGAAATATTTAGCCGTCAGGTACAAATAACCGTCTGAGCCGAAAGTAAAGGCCGCTACTCCGCGATTATCCGGCATCCCCCATTGAGGGACAGTTCCACCAACTGCCTGCAAGAAGCGAGCTGAGGTGTATACCGTCCCGTCATGCCCGAGAGCAACCGAGCTGGCCCCGAATTGGGTTACAACAGGCCCTGTATTGCCGTAGGGCAGTAACATTCCTCCTGTTGTAATGCCAACCACATAGATTCCACCACCGCCATACCACGAATTGCCGTAAGCACCGATGATGGCTTGCGTCCCATCGGCTGACAGAACGATTTCTTCTAAATAATCAGATGCGGGATTTTCGCAATCCGCCCCATCCTTAAGGCGGAAGGATTGAATGGCACCTTGAGCACTGGCAAATGATGTTTCCAAAGCATAGGCGCCATCTGGAGTGATTGCCGCATACGAATGATTTGCCAAGGCTACGCCGGCTGTATATGTATTAATGACACTGCTCTCATTCATCACATACACATGACTAAAATCACAGACGCCGAGCAGCCCTCCCGAGAGCAGCGAACATCTCCGGCTATCCACCGAGAGAGGCAAGGTTACCGGCAAAAGCGAACCATTTGACCACCGTATCTTCTGATTTCCCCAATAGCCATAGCCATCGGCGGTCATCAGCGGATATTGCGCAGAGGCAGCACCGGCAGTGAATGGTAAAACAATACCCTTCCGCCCGGTCACTGTTGAATACACGTGGTTAGCCGTTCCGTCAAAGGCCACAACAAATTGCCCCTGCGGATCGGCCGCCGTCACTTCTTCACCCGGGAGATATCCCAGAACAACATTGGCCGCAGGATCAATAACAACCGTATCGGTGATCGCACTGTTGGTTAGGTCCGGTACCGAGGCATACAGCAACTCTCGACCGGCTAACGAATAGTTAGTATCTCGAATAACTGTGTTGGTTACCGACCAGAGCAACGTCCCGGCAGTATTCCAAGCCTTGACCAAGAAGCTGTTCGTTCCTTGATTAAGCGGAAAGTTTAACTGACCGCCGTAGTAGACCGGCTGCGGCGGTTGGCCGTAAACAATTACCACATATTGTCCGCCGCTATTGGGTATATACATTGACTGACCATTGACCGTCACGTTACTGGCTTGATAATCATAAACAAAGACCGGATACCAAGCCAGATCGGTTGTAATGTTATGCAGCTGGTTTTGGAAAGTAATAAGAACAGGTTGCGGCGGAGTCGGATTCGAAACAGGTGTGGACGAAGAATACCAGACGTCGTTCAGTGGGACACTGCCGCTATCCAAACCGCCAATGACCCAGATCAGATTGTTATATACCACACTGGTATGCCGATCGCGAGCAGGAAAAGCAGCGGCATTTGTGGCTTCTGTCCAGTTTATGCCGTCAGGCGATGACCAGACATCGTTCAGGTTAGTAGTAGTACTGCCATTGTTACCGCCAATCACCCACATCAGACTGCCTTCCACCACACTGGTATGAAATACGCGCCCGGGAAATGATGCTCCGGCCGTATTCTCCGTCCAGCTCACACCGTCGGCTGACGCCCAGACATCGTTTAAGTAATTATTGCCATTGTAACCGCCAACCACCCACATTTTGTTATTGAACACCACACTGGAGTGATCGCGTCGAGCAGGAAAAGCAGCGGCATTTGTGGCTTCTGTCCAGTTTATGCCGTCAGGCGATGACCAGACATCATTTAGCGAGTTTCCACCGCTATTCTTACCGCCGATGACCCACATTTTGTTATTGAATACCACACTGGTATGACAAAGGCGTTTTGGAAAAGCAGCGGCATTCGTGGCTTCTGTCCAGTTTATGCCGTCAGGCGATGACCAGACATCATTTAGCGCGTTTCCACCGCTATCCGAACCGCCGATGACCCATATCCGGCCATTGAACATTACACTGGTATGATCGTCGCGTGGAGAGAAAGCAGCGGCATTCGTAGCTTCTGTCCAGTTTATGCCGTCAGGCGATGACCAGACATCATTCAGAACATTTTCATCGCAATCATAACCGCCAATGACCCACATCATGCCATTGAACACCACACTTGTGTGATCCATACGGCCGGCAAAAGATGCTCCATCTGCGGCCTGGATCCAATTTACACCCAAAAGCGAATTGCTGACTTGGGCGACAGCCCTCTGCCCAAAAACAGAAAACAAACACGCGACAATGACTATCAAGCACAAAGAACTAAACGTTTTCATAGAGCACTTCCTTATTTGCTTGTGTTTTATAACCACTATTAAGCTGAAAAAAACAACATGGATTCAGAGTCTTCCCATAAGACCCTCTTTAAAAATGTCCGACTAGTCCGGCGTTCAACCCGACGCCGTTCCTGCCAAAGAGCAGGGTTCCCTCAATCGCGATGCTTTCGGTCATGCGCCACCCGAGTTTGGGCCCGCCCGCAGGGACCAACACCCACTTGCCGGACTGTGATTGGAAATTGCTGTAGCGATCCCAGCCGTTGTCCACGTAGACTCCTGAGAAATCTCCCACGGCGCCGGCGTAGAAATGTTTGGAGAAGCTGTAATTCACCCCGATGGCCGCGTCGAAGCCCCAGTTGGAGTCCGTGTAGATGAAGGCTGCATTGGCGGCGGGGCGGTTGTCGTTGGCGTTCTGGCGGTCGTCCAGATTCATGCCCGACGAGTCCGCTCCGTTGCCGGAGGTGTAGGCGAACAATCCGGAGGCATCCACATTGAGGCTCCACTTGCTTTTGTCCCTCAGCGGCGTCTCATACCGGAGGCCGAAATCAATGTACTGCGCGCGGTTCAGGCTGGTCGTTCCCGCCGATCCGGGAACGTTAGCGTTTGGCAGGAAGCTGTCGCCGGGATTGGTGTCGTGCGCAAAGGTCTGTTTGACCGGGACGCTCTTGTATCCCAGCAGCAGCCCGAATCCACTCGGGGTGTCAGTGTCGGGATTCAGCGTGGCTGGGGTTTCCTGGGCGAGGGCTACGCAGCCCAGTAGCAGGACCAATGGGGCGATCACAAGTTTCATTGCTGTTCCTTTCAAGTTGAGTTTTTACGGTCTACTCGATGTTGGTTTGGCTCGAAAATCGGCTTGGTGACTCAGGGCTTGTCGTTGAGTCCGGGGTACTGAACAAAATCCCTCAAACGCGTTCATTTGTGTACCTTTCTCTCGATTGTAGAGCTTTTGAAATAGATACCTTTCCCTGGACAAGAAGATTCCGAGCGCACCGAGTTGGCGCGGTTGCTGCCTACCGCCGAAGCCTTCGCGAAGACAACGAATTGTTTCACACCTCGATTTTGCGCTCGGTGAAAATCGCCGCAATAAAATTAGCTGGCAATCGCCAGTCAAGTTTGGCAATATTTCGACAGCTTTCGATCAGAACGATGGTGGAGCGAAAGTGCGAGCGAGAAGGAACTTAAGAAATGCATCAACGCGAATTTCGATTGGCTCGGATCATCAGAATCCAGAAAGAGCGAATTGGCAGCTTCTTGGCGCTGGAAGGCAAAATTGCTGAGGCGAATCGCAACGTTCGGCACGAGGGAGCACCGGTTGGGATCAGCCGTCACAAACTGAAGCAAATCGCCGAAAGTGACGAGGGGCTGGTCTTGAAATTGTTCGAACTGCGAGCTCTGGATCGGTACCTTGCCCGGCTAGGGTCGGGAGAAACCCTCGCCGACCGACCGATCTTCGAGAAACAGAGCATTCTAGAGTCATTTGCCGAGGTCGGCAGGGTTTGCTTCATCCTCGGGAGCAGGCTGCGCCCTCGCGAAAGGATAAATGAGTTGCGCCGATGGGATTGTCGGGCTATGGCGATTCTGATGCACGATCTCGGGGAACAACGAGGCCGAATCAAGCTCGAATTTGAAGATGTGACGCTGACAACAAGCGGGAAGCAAATGCAAACGGAGGCCTGGTTCAGGTATTTGAACGACGATGGGCCTTCAGTCGTTTCGGTCGGTTCGCCGCGGGCCTGCCTTGCAACCGAAGTTCTTCTGGCACGAATGTTCAACGTGCCTGAATTCGAGCCGCCTCTCGATGCAAAAGTGCAGCCTCCATTCAGTTTCATTTGGTCGCCGGATGTGCGCCCTAAGTCCTTGAGTGCCTTCAGCTCAGATACCAAAGCGCTGTGTTGGAAAGATAAGAGACTTGCGTGTAGGGTGGAGCGGGGTACAGCCTGGGCAATACGGCTCAAAGACAAAGTCTATGAAGTGCCACGCGAGTACCGGCGGACGAAGACCTTCGGGGTCGTTGCGGCACAGCGGCGAAGCAGGGGGCAGATTTATTTGGTTGTGGCAGGCATAAGTGGCCCGGCAACGTTTGCCGCGTCGAAGATGGTAAGGGAGATTACCACTGAACTGCCGTATTCAACTGATCCTCAGGGTCATGGTCCTGTTCTTTGGGCCGCTATTAGCGCCGATGTGTTCAGCGATTCCAAGCGGGAGGGCGATTCCAGGCAAGTCGGCAAACCGCAGTTTGTGGTCAACCCAACAACATGGCCGCAAATGCCGCCTTGAACTTGAGGGTAATTTCGTTCGGTTCGGAGAAGCAGTTTCACGACAGGTTAGGCGCGGTAGCACATCGCCCAAACCATGGAGAGAAACGTTTCGTGAATCGTTATTTGCTTGTGTCCATCGACGAACGGCAAAAGGTGATTACGAGATATGGAATCTAGTATGGGGCGCTCAGAATAATCATAGGCGATGCAAGGCTGAAGTCCGTGCCGCTGCAGTACTGCGTGGAACTCCTGGGGAAATGCTGGATGAACGTGCTCCAGTCTATCTGCGACGTTCCATTTGAGGACTCTCACCGGCTGAGTCCCGACGTGCGTCTTCGGGTTGTAAAAGTTTTGTCTCATCAAACCGGAATGAGGGGGCGGTCACTATCGAGCGCGACGGGCGCGGTAGCGGAGTTTGTCACGGAGAAGTTCGAGTTTCTGTTCGCCCAACTCCTTCAGGGATTCTATAGGTTTCTTCAGGTCGAGTTCGGCATTGGCGAAAGCGTGGACCTGGTCCCGGTCCCAGCCGAGTTCCTTGGCGCCGGCCCAGATGCCGTTGTACATGCGCTTCCGCCATTCGGGATTGTTGGTGCGGCGGAGGCTCGGGGTCATGCGACCGAGTTCCTGCTTGAGCCATTTAATAGCCTCTTCGCCTTGGGCAACGGTCAGCTTGCGGTAGGATTCGACTTTGAAGACGTTTTTGAGGTGCTGTTGCCAGCCGCCGTAAGAGGCTTTTTTGCCGGCCAACTCCTCCGTCTTCGCCAATTCGCGGATGAGTTCTTGAATTTCGTGGGCGGTTTCCTCGGTGATGTCGCCTGGTTCGCGGGCGATTTGCGGCCGTACGACCTTCTTTTGGTTGATATGGATATCGCCGCCGGCAGTCTGGGCCACAATGCTGCCCTGAGCGTTAGCGACTTGGACGACGGCGGCGTCTTTGGATTCACTCGGGCCGGTGGCGTGCAAGGGCGGCATCCTGAGGAGTTGGCGGAGCTTGGCACGGCACTCGGCGGTCTTTGAGGGCATTATGACCTGGCTGAGCCAAAGGAAAGGAAGCCCCTCGGGTTTCTTGCGGAAGAAATTGGCCGCGAGTTCGGGGTTGATCTGCTCGTCCAGCAGGACGGCGATCTTCCAATGGGCTTCGGCTCGCTCCAATAGGCGCAGGTCCTGGGGGACCTGGCTTGGCGAGCAGAACAGCTCGAAGACGGCCCGTTTGCCGTCCTGGGCGTACTGGACCATGTCGTTCCGGCCGCCCGCGACCGCGTAAACTTCGGCGATGGCGGTGGTGCTCGGGAACTCCGCCGTGAGGAGCGCTTTGAAGGCATTCTGGAAGGCGGTATGTACCTGGTGCTTGGGGAGCGAGGCCGCTACCCAGTCCGCGAAGCGTTGAAACTCGGTCTTGTCCATGCAGACGAGGCCCCGGGGCACGCTGTCCGCGGGCGCGGCGGGGCCTGATTACAAATGGAACAAAAAGCAGCGCTTCATTGCAAGAGAGCTTTGGAGAGCGTGGCGTCTTTAGGCAGTTGGTCTGCTTGGCCAGCTTCCAGCGCAAGCGAGGCATCACGGCAGGCGAGCACCTTGGCACGGGATCCGCGATAGGATCGGAGCTCACGGATTCGTGAACCATGAGGGCACGAGGGCTGGATCTCTTGCGCCGGGCTTGAATCGTCGTTACGATCACCACCAGCAACCATAGAGTAGAAACCATGATTTTTATCAGCTACAGCCACGCCGATGCCAAATGGAGCCAGGATCTCCTCAAGATGGCGGCCCCCCTCCAGCGATATGGAGGGATCAACGTGTGGTCGGACGCTGATATCGCGGCAGGGCAAAATGGCGGGCTACCATCCAGCAGTCGCTCGACAAGGCAGCAGTCGCCGTCCTGCTGGTCAGCCGACATTTCCTCACCTCAAAATTCATCATGGAGGTGGAGATGCCCTATATCCTCAAAGCCCGCGAGCAGCGCGGGTTAACGGTGCTCTGGGCGATGGTGTCGGATTGCCTCTACGAGGAGACGCCGTTGCAGGCAATCCAGGCCGTGATCCCGTCCGCCATCCCGCTGGAGGGCATGCGGGAGGTGGAGAAGAACGCGGCGCTCAAAGCGATATGTCTGGCGATCAAGGTGGCCTGGCTGGCCTACGAGCGGCCAGTTATAAACCCGGTGCTTAATGGGGCGAAGGTCCAGCGGAGGATGGAGAACCTCCGAGTCCTTGCCTGCCCAGCCCGGCGAAGGGTCGAGGTGTTCGTTCGCCCCGACAACAGCAACGATTGGTATCACCAGGGGCCGATTCTCGAAGGCCACGTCGGCCTCACCTGCAATTTCGGGAACGAAAAGACCAAGCCAGGCACCGGCTACCATATCGTGGCGATCACGACGAACGCACCCGTGCCCCATCAGCGGGGCAAGCCGACGAAGCCGCTGCCCAAGGAGCGAACCCGCTCTAAAGAAGAGCGGGTGCTTCGCGCCTAGATCGCGCTGGCCACGCACTGCGGCGCTCAGAGGTACAATGGGCTGCGGCCAAGCTCAGGGCGAGCCGAGATTGAAATCTTCCAACGCGACCCCAAAATGCTCTTTGAAGCCGCGGCCAGCCCATGGTCTGCAGAATTCAGCAGTATAGAGCGGATGCATCCAGGTGAAATCGATGTTGTAGGGCCCATCCTCGATGATCCACTGCCTGATCAGGTCATACAGCAGGACCCAGTGGTAGAAGGAGTTGAACGTATCGTAGAGGTTTTTTTCTGAAGCCTGTGGGTGGCAGAAACTCCGTCACGGAACGAAGTGGTTGATTCTGCTGGAGTTATCCTCAAGCTAATGAGCCATGTTCGCGATTGTCGCGGCGCTGTTGCGCTACCCGTTGTCCTGGCTCCGTCCCAAGCACCAACTCGCCTTGGAGGTCCTGGCCCTGCGGCACCAGCTTACGGTCCTCAAACGACAGACCCACAAACCCAAGCTCCGCCCTGGGGATCGATTGATCTGGATCACTCTGAAGAGTTTCTGGCCCGGTTGGAAAGGTGCTTTGATGATCTTCCGACCCGAGACGGTCATCGGCTGGCAGCGGGCCGGGTTCAGGCTCTTTTGGCGATGGAAGTCTCGCCGTCGAATGGGGCGACCGGGAAAGGACCGGGAACTGATTGAGCTGATCCGTCGAATGTGGGCGGTCAATCCAACGTGGGGCAGCCCACGGATTCGGGATGAACTGGCTAAACTCGGACTGCACGCCTCGACGGCCACGATACGGAAGTACCGGCCCAAGTCCAGGGACCACCGCTCCCAAAGCTGGTGGACTTTTCTCCAGAACCACGCGGGTGCCATCACAGCCATGGATTTCTTTGTGGTCCCGACGGCGACCTTCCGCCTGCTTTATGTGTTGGTGTTCATCCGGCATGAACGGCGCAAGATTATTCATTTCAACATTACCGAGGCACCGACGGCGACGTGGACGGCGCAGCAGGTCATCAACGCGTTCCCTGATGACACCGCACCTGAGTATCTGCTGCGGGACCGGGATTCCATTTACGGATCGGACTTTGTGCGTCGGGTCGAGGGAATGGGTATCCAGCAGAAGTTGATTTCCCCACGATCTCCTTGGCAGAGTCCCTACGTCGAGCGCCTCGTCGGATCCATCCGGCGGGAATGCCTGGATCGCGTGATCGTCTTCGATGAACGGCAGCTGAGGCAGATTCTCAAATCCTATTTCCAATATTACCTCGAAGTCCGCCCGCATCGATCCCTCGATCACGACAGTCCGATTCCACGGCCGGCGCAGGCGCTGGACTGTGGGAAGGTGATCGAGATGCCTTTGGTCGGCAGCCTGCATCATCACTACTTGCGCCAGGCAGCCTGAAAACCACCGGCTTCACCGCTCCCCAATAGGCTTGCCCCAAGCTCGTGGTTGGCTCCTGGCTTTTTACGCTATGGCAAGTCGCGAGTTG